>Ga0307968_1001261_pt1 | contig 20446 bp, 28 predicted proteins | sample OrgLakmetagen650_FD_201834 | JGI IMG/M metagenome (GOLD analysis project Ga0307968, IMG submission 201834) | Saline water microbial communities from Organic Lake, Antarctica - #650 | ecosystem: Environmental > Aquatic > Non-marine Saline and Alkaline > Saline | place: Antarctica: Organic Lake...
GGTGTAGAGGTGCAGCAGACGTGTGCAGATGTGTGCAGATGCGCAGCAAATGTGTGAAGATGTGTGTAGACGAGCAGCAGATGTGTGCAGGCGTGAGCAGATGTGTGAAGATGTGTGCAGACGCGCAGCAGATGTGTGAAGATGTGTGCAGACGTGCAGCAGGTGGGTGTAGAGGTGCAGCAGACGTGTGCAGATGTGTGCAGATGCGCAGCAAATGTGTGAAGATGTGTGTAGACGAGCAGCAGATGTGTGCAGGCGTGAGCAGATGTGTGAAGATGTGTGCAGACGCGCATAAAATTGGAGCAGATGTGTGCAGATGTGTGCAGATGTGTGCAGACGTGCAGCAGATGGGTGCAAATGTGTGCAGACGTGCAGTAGATGGGTGCAGACATGCAGCAAATGTGTGAAGATGGGTACAGACGTGCAGCAGATGTGTGAAGATGGGTGCAGACATGCAGCAGATGTGTGCAAATGTGCAGCAGATGGGTGGAGATGTGTGCAGACGTGCAGCAGATGTGTGCAAATGTGCAGCAGATGGGTGCAGACGCGCAGTAGGTGTGTGCAGACGAGCAGCAGATGGGTGCAGACGCGCAGTAGATGTGTGCAGACGAGCAGCAGATGGGTGCAGAAGTGCAGCAGATGTGTGGAGATGTGTGCAGACGTGCAGCAGATGGGTGCAAATGTGTGCAGACGTGCAGTAGATGGGTGCAGACATGCAGCAGATGTGTGTAAATGTGCAGCAGATGGGTGCAAATGAAAGTAGACGCGCAGCAGATGTGTGCAGGCGTGCAGTAGATGTGTGCAGACGTGCAGCAGATGTGTGCAGACATGCAACAGATGGGTGCAGACGCGCAGTAGATGTGTGCAGACGAGCAGCAGATGGGTGCAGACGTGCAGCAGATGTGTGCAGACGTGCAGTAGATGTGTGCAGACGAGCAGTAGATGTGTGCAGACGAGCAGCAGATGTGTGCAGACGTGCAGCAGATGTGTGCAGACGTGCAGCAGATGTGTGCAGGCGTGCAGTAGATGTGGGCAGATGTGCAGCAGATGTGTGAAGATGGGTGCAGACGTGAGCAGATGTGTGCAGATGTGTGCAGTAGATGTGTGCAGATGTGCAGCAGACGTGTGCAGATGCGCAGTAGATGGGTGCAGACGAGCAGCAGATGGGTGCAGACGTGCAGCATATTTGTGAAGATGGGTGCAGACGTGCAGCAGATGTGTGCAGATGTGTGCAGACGCGCAGCAGATGGGTGCAGATGTGCGCACACACTTGCAGATGGGTGCAGACATGCAGCAGATGTGTGCAGATGTGCAGCAGATGTGCGCAAGCACTTGCAGATGTGTGCAGACGAGCAGCAGATGTATGCAGATGTGCAGATGCTTGCAGATGTGTGCAGATGTGCAGCAGATGTGCGCAAACACTTGCAGATGGGTGCAGACGTGCAGCAGATGTGTGCAGACGTGCAGTAGATGTCTGCAGATGTGCAGCAGATGTGCACAAACACTTGCAGATGGGTGCAGACGTGCAGCAGATGGGTGCAGACGTGCAGCAGACGTGCGTACCTGCAGCTGTATGACCTCGTACTCAAAACCTGGCGGGCTGCCTTGCAGACGATTGCTAACTTCAAGGTACTGCTTCACATCCTGGGAGGGTTTGAAGTGTATGAGTACACACAGTGTTTTGGCGGTGTGTTGGGGTTTGAAGTGCACGAGCACACACACACACACACACACACACACAATGTTTCGGCATCCTGTTAGGGTTTGAAGTGTATGAGTACACACAGTGTTTTGGCATTGTGTTGGGGTCTGAAGTGCACGAGCACACACACACACAAAATGTTTCGGCATCCTGTTAGGGTTTGAAGTGTATGAGTACACACAGTTTTTGGCATTGTGTTGGGGTCTGAAGTGCACGAGCACGAGCACACACACACACACACACACACACACACACACACACATACACACACACAGTGTTTTGGCATTGTGTTGGGGTTTGAAATGCACGAGTACACACACACACACACACACACACAATGTTTCGGCATCCTGTTAGGGTTTGAAGTGCATGAGTACACACAGTGTTTTGGCATTGTGTTGGGGTCTGAAGTGCACGAGCACACACACACACACACACACACACACAATGTTTTGGCATCCTGTTAGGATTTGAAGTGCACGAGTACACACAGTGTTTTGGCATTGTGTTGGTGTTTGAAGTGCACGAGCACACACGGTGTTTTGGCATTGTGTGGGCTTAACATACAGGTGTGTTCAGGCACCAAAGGAGCGGAAGTAAGCGCTTCGCGTCGTGTTGGGGTTTAAAGTGCATGAGTACATACAATGATTGGGGTTTCTAATACAAGAGTATTCAGGCAGCGGAAGTAAGCGCTTCGCATCGTGTTGGGGTTCAAAGTGCATGAGTACACGCAATGGTTGGGGTTTAAATACAAGAGTGTTCAGGCAGCGGAAGTAAGCGCTTCGCATCGCGTTGGGGTTTAAAGTGCATGAGTACACACGGAAGTAAGCGCATCATATTGCGTTGGGGTTCCAGTGCAGATTATGCATTGCCTTCAGCATTAGGCAGTGTAATAAGTGCCTCTCACATCCTGCTGCGAAACAAGGGCAGACAGATGCAAACATAACGAGGTATTACACAGCAATTGGGTTTAACAACAGGTGGACCCGTGTGTGCAGTCCTTATACATAACTTCCTAGGTACACAGAATCATACTACGCCTCCGTTAACCACATGCGGGAGCTGCATGGTGTCGGAGCCCGGTACCAAAGGGCCTCCTTTTCCCTTATTAATGTGGAAAGCGGTTTACACTATCTGCATTTTTCTTCCCTGGGTACTATTCATCGGGAGGCTGCTGGGTTGTAATCGTTAAGTATGAGAATATCACATTATGCCTCCTCCTGCCAGTCAGCCGTGAGGCAACCTCATGCAGCCCCAAGTTTTCTGGGCTGGATCGGGGAAGCACATTGGGTGCTCAAATTATTCGGGGAGACCCAGAACAGCCTCTAATATGTTTCAGGGTCTCCTGAAGTGGATCTAAAACTTATTCAGAGTGTTACAGAGTTTCCCTGGACTCACTTTGTAGTCCCCCTTATGTTAGTACCTAAAATTGGCCAGAACCATATACCGTAGGGTACCGTAATTCCAATCTGAGGTTTGAAAACACCCAATTAATAAGCCCCAATGCGAGCAATGCGAGGGGGGCAACACATAATTAATAAGCACAATGCGAGCCTATGCAAGGGCCTTCTGGCCCTATAAGCTGCACCTGCATGCGTATGCACGCGCGTGTGCACGCGTACGTATGCGTGCATGCGCACGTGTGCGTACGTGCGTGTGCGTGTGCGTGTGTGTGTGTGTGTGTGTATTTGTGTGCGTGCGCGTACGTGAGCATGCGTGCGTTGTGTACCTGCGTGTGTGTACGGTTGTGTGCATACATGCGTGCATGCATTGTGTAATAGTGTGTGCGTGCGTATGTGTGTGTGCGTGTGTGTATGTGTGCGCGCGTACGTGTGTGCATGCGCGTACGTGTGTACATGCACGTATAGGTGTGTGTGTATGCATGCGGGTATGTGTGCGTGCGAGCACATGTGAAGGCGCCCTTCCTCTTGTTCCTTCCTCCCCAATAGAGCCTCCCAAGCTGTTTGTCTAAGACGAGGCTTGGGGGCTTAGGCCTTGAGAGAACGAGGCTTTCCCGGCCTGTCCACGTTCATGCTTAAAATTAATTAATTAATTACAAAGCGAGCTCGCGAGGCCCTTGTAACTTGGATACTAAATTGCCGACAGACCGCGAGGGGGTCAAAAAAGTTTGCGTAGCGCGGTAATATAAGTACCCTACAGTATATATACCGTTTGTTTACGATCACTTCGGAAATTAATTAATTATTTGGCCAGAAAACGAAATTTTTTATTAATTCTTGGAGGCCTCTCCGAACTGACTTCGAAGTGATAAATCAGTTTATATAGTGGTTTTGAGAGTGTAAATCGAAATGAGCTCCAAGCGCGCCAGTGTGAACCCTCTGGCCGGGTTCTTGAAGCCTCAGCCACAGCTTCAGTCATAACTAACAGCAGTAGCAGTGCACAGGCAGCATTCACAGGGGGGCTCTCGAACTCAAAAACTAATTCCCGACAGGGCCCTCCCGAAGTGCCCTCGAACTCAAAATATAATCCCCAGACTCCCTCACGAACTGAAATCGAAAATTTAATTAATTATTTGAAAGTGTGGTCACGAACTGATCGTGAACGAACGGTACGCCGTGGATGACCATATATTTAATTGGCCAGAACAATATATATATATATATATATAAATACGCCGTAAATTTGGTGATTTCCCTGACAAAAACTTTTAACCCCTTTGCCGACCCTACTTATGAGTAGCCCTAAAATGCTGAGCCGCACTCACCTCTACGTAGGAAGGGTGAATGACTATCTTAGACGGGGGCAAAGCATTTAGGCCCCTGTGTGTATATGTGTGCATGTGTATGTGTACGTGCGTGTGTGCCTTTATTCTTAATGTGGACATATGTGCGTGAGAATAACACTCTTGGACGAGGGCAGGCCTCTGACGCCACGGTGTGTGAAATGGCACGGATGAGTGCAAAACAGAGTGTCATTGCCAAATTTGATAACGATTAAGCAGCGTCAGGTGCGCAGGATCTTAATTGGCAAGGCTCTGCGTATGAAAAAAGTCAAAAGGTTTTTGGCGTGTAAAGGGACGTATTCAGGAGGGTGCTCCATTTGTCAAGAGCTGCTCAAAGACACGCAAGTGTGGTCTGGGCTATAACGACAGCTCAAAGACACGCAAAAGTGGTCTGGGCTATAACGACAGCTCAAAAATGCGCAAAAGTGGTCTGGGCTATAACGACAGCTCAAATAAACGCAAAAGTGGTCTGGGCTATAACGACAGCTCAAAGATGCGCAAGAGTGGTCTGGGCTATAACGACAGCTCAAAGAAACGCAAGAGTGGTCTGGGCTATAACGACAGCTCAAAGATGCGCAAGAGTGGTCCGGGCTATAAAGACAGCTACTGTATTACAGACAGAGGGCATGGAATTTGTTTGCTGTGTTTGCTAAGAGCTACTGGGCCTATCATGTGCGAAAGAAGGGAGCACACAATGCATAAGAGGACGATAAGCAAACACGCACATATACACAAACATGCACATGCACACACACGCACATATACACACACGCACATGTACACAAACGCACATGTACACACACCCACATATGTACGCATACACGCACGTACACACACACGCATTCACACACACACTCACACACCCACACACCCACACACCCACACACGCACTCACACACACACTCATACCTAGATGCGACATGAAAGGGTAGCCCACCCACGTGATCCATGTGACTGTGTGAGATGAGCACGGTCTGCTGAAACACCGCACGCTGGGGGCAGCGCCCAATGTCGAAGGCCACCTTAAACCGTGGAACTATTATACATGTTTCCTGCGCAGTGTGAGTGTGTGTGTGTGTGTGTAGGTGTCTGTGTGTGTGTGTGTGTGCCTGCGTGCGTGCTTGTGTGTGTTTGCGTGTGCGTGTGTGCCTTCGTGCGTGTGTGTCTGTGTGTGCATGTGTGTGTATGTGTGCGGTGTGTGGTGTGTGCGTATGTATACTCTGACTGTGCACAGTTTTCCATATCCAGTGCAATGCTCATGCAATCGAACACACCTGCCCGGCAATGCTGACGCCCTCCAATTCAAACCCAGATACTGACAATTTTTGCGCTCTACTGTCAGGAATGACGCTGGGTGCCTGAGCAATTAGCTGGGGCTGGACGCTCTCAGCTGGCGTGGCGTTCTTGTTGTCTGTGTGTTAGTTGTCGTGAGAAAACATGCAAAGATGTGTACCCAATGCATGGTGTTTCTGGTTTCACAGGAATGGTCATGCATGTGACAGGTTCTTACGTTGATGCAAATGTGCATTCAACTGTGTATAAAATGAAGTGTGCAGTGCAAAGCCATAAATTCAGCACCTCCAAAGGTTCCAAGGTTCTTCAGCTTGTCAAACATTGTAGCGAGTCAGCTTTTCAGCAAAGTGGGCAATTGTTTTTTTGGGTATTATTTTTTATGTGCATATAAAATAATTGTGAATTCGAAATAGCTTTATTGGCGCTGCAGAGAAACCTGATATGTCTTCACAAAAGAAGAGGGCCGCTCAGGAGGGGGCTGGAACATCCCTAAGGGCAAAGAAGATGAACCACATTGCAGAGGATGTGAATGTAAGCAGTGACCTGCCTAGCTGTCAGTGCTGGTGCGAGATTAGCTCTCATTTCAAACGCTTTCTGGTTTTTCAGGAGGTGCTGGCCAAGGTGGCGCAGCTCACAGAGGAGATCAAGAATGAGCCGGAGGTCGCGCTGTAAGAGGAGTTATTTTTGCGCACGTGTTCATGTGTGTTGTGTCTTGTGCTGTGCGTACACTGTGTATTTCTCGCTTAAAAACAAACGCACGTGCACGTGCGCATGTACTTGTGTAAATATGCATTCTCTAGCTGGTAAAGTTAAGAGGTAAGGCAAAGGCACGCCTAAGCACCACCAAATGCTGACTGGATTGTGATGCAATTCCACGTGTGGCACTTGAATGCAAACTTATGAACCTGGGCATGAGCCTTTGCAAACGTGAAATTTATGCCTTCACTGTGAGAGTTCCCTTTCACGCACGTGTCGCACATGTCTTCTGAACACTCATGCAGTACCCTCTCCGACCTAGCCCTGCCCCACGCGTACTGTGAAGTGGTCGACAAAGATGCCAACGCTGTCTTGGACGAAATCGAGGCCATCATGCTACGTATGGCGGCCACCATTATGCAGGTGCGTGACGCTGTGTTCCGTGTGTGCTTGTTGCCTACGCTTATTGTTGGCCAGAACCGTATAAATGCGTCGTATATTTGGTGATTTCTCTGCCTAAAACACCGTTTTATATATGGTTCTGGCCAACCCTACCTACGCTACAAGGTACGGTCCGTTTGGAATGCCTTTGTGTGTTTTTAAACCATACTCAGTAGTCAAACGGTAGTTGAGGATGCTTGAGGCTCTTCCTCCTGCAGCCTCGTGCAGCCTGGTGCCGTGCAACGTAGAGCTGGTGGCGCTTTGTTTGCTGGTGACGCTGTTGATACGATAGCAAGCAACGTCGAGCTGGTGGCGCTGTTGATAAAGTTGTTCAGCTCAGGTGATCATATCAGGGGTCACGGTTCGAATTATAGACGTAAAGCTGGTGGTGCTGTTGATAAGATTGTTCAGCTCAGGTGATCAAATCAGGGGTCACGGTTTGAATTATAGACGTAGAGCTGGTGGCGCTGTTGATAAGATTGTTCAGCTCAGGTGATCAAATCAGGGGTCACGGTTCGAATTATAGACGTAAAGCTGGTGGTGCTGTTGATAAGATTGTTCAGCTCAGGTGATCAAATCAGGGGTCACGGTTCAAATTATAGACGTAGAGCTGGTGGCGCTGTTGATAAGATTGTTTAGCACAGGTGATCAAATCAGGGGTCACGTTTTGAATTACAGTGTGTTTTTTTAGGTGTTTTTTTGTTCAGTTACATTTAGCATGAGTGCTTAACACCAAAGGTTGTAGAGCAAGTCCATTCAGAAGAACAAGGAAACGTCTACACTGAGACCAAACGTGCTGCGTTGCAATCAAACGTGTATGGGTGTGTGTGTGTGTGCATGTGTGTGTGTGTGTGTGTTTTCATGTAGGGGTCAGAGCACTCCATTCAACATGTGAGATTACAAATGACGTGTGTATGCGTGCATGTAGGGTGAAGGGTTTGAGTTCAACGTGCCCTCCCGCACCAAGACGAACCAGATGTATGTGCCCCAACTGGATCGGATTGTGCTGAAGGACGCCATGGGCAAGAGGCCCTTTGCCTCCACCCAGACCTGCAAGTGTGTCATAAGAGTTTATATGTTTCAGGAGAGGGGAGAGGAAGGATGCTGGATGATGCCTTGGGCTGGTTTTGCCCCTTTCCTCCACGCAGGGGTGCAAGTGTGTTTTGGGAATGTGAAATGTATGAATAGTTTTACATGAGGGGTGGTGGTGGCATAAGGGGAGATGGTGCTGGATACTGCGATGGGAAAGGTGACCCTTTTGTTTAACAGCTATTTAGAGAGGGCTGGTGTAGGGTCAGGATTTGTTGAGGTGCATATCCAGCACTGTGCAATGACGCCGTCAGAGCCATTTGCACCGTAAGTACGGTTTTGACGGTCCGTACCGTCAGACCAGTAAATTGGCGGTGACTCAAGACCATCTAGACCGTCATTGCACAGCCGTGTATATGTCGGAAGATTAACTCACTATGTCATTGCACAGCCGTGTATATGTCGGAAGACTAACACACCATGTCATTGCACAGCCATGTATATGTTAGAAGAATAACACACCATGTCATTGCACAGCCATGTACGACATTTCACAGCCATGTACGACATTGCACAGCCTCACTAGTGTCACTAAGGGGTTGGTAGTGCACAGCCATGTACGAGATTGACACTACTAACACTAGTGAGGCTGCGCACTACTAACTAGCGAGTAGGGTTGGCCAGAACCGTATATATACCCGTTAAAGACCGTATATTTGGTGATTTCCCTGCCAGAAATAACGTATATGCACCAGTCTCTGCACACTAACTATTGAGTAGGGTTGGCCAGAGCCGTATATACACACCGTATATGACCGTACATTTGACGATTTCCCTGCCAGAAATAACGTATATGCACCTGTCTCTGCACACTAACTATTGAGTAGGGTTGGCCAGAACCGTATATATACACCGTATATGACCGTTTATTTGACGATTTCCTTGCCAGAAATAACGTATATGCACCTGTCTCTGCACACTAACTAGCGAGTAGGGTTGGCCAGAACCGTATATATACACCGTATATGACCGTATATTTGGTGATTTCCCTGCCAGAAATAACGTATATGCACCGTATATATATGGTTATGGCCAACCCTATTAGTGAGGCTAGTGAGTAGCCCCAGTCCTCTCCCTCACACCCACCCAACTGAGGCTACACACTAGCAAACCGAGGCTAGTAGTGCTCAGCCTCACTAGTGTCTCTAGTGTGTTAGTAGTGCACAGCCATGTACGACATTACACAGCCTCACTAGTGTCTCTAGTGTGTTAGTAGTGCACAGCCATGTACAACATTGCACATTACCGTGGATGCGCAATGCCAGTGCATTGTGTTCTGCGTGCATGCTTGCAACCACGTCTATTTCATGGGCAATAGTTGAGCACGTACATGAAGGCCGCCATTACAACCCGCAACCCCAGTCTGGTGCACCAGCTGTGCAAAACGTCAGTCTGGTGCACCAGCTGTGCAAAACGTCAGTTTGGTGCACCAGCTGTGCAAAACGTCAGTCTGGTGCACCAGCTGTGCAAAACGTCAGTCTGGTGCACCAGCTGAGCAAAACGTCAGCCAGCACATGGCCAGAGGGTTATGCATGCATTCCTGTAGCCGCCTCTCACAATTTATCACTATTTTGGCAACCACAGGAAAGCTGCCATCACCACACGCATCCTGAGTCTGGTGCATCAGCTGTGTGTTAAGCGCATCCACGTCACCAAGCGTGATCTGTTCTACACGGACGTCAAGCTGTTTGAGGTACGTGTCCCGTCTCTTCATTGTAAACATCCGCTGCTTGGTGTGTCTCCTGACCTACACCACCGAGCATGACCTGTTCTACACGGATGTTAAGCCGTTTGAGGTACGCTTCCCGTCTCTTCATCTATAAACATCCGCTGCTTGGTGCGTCTCCTTAGCTTCGCCACCGAGCGTGACCTGTCTATAAGGACGCCAAGCTGTCTGAGGTACGCTACCTGAACCCAGATTATCTGCCTCATTCTCTACTTGCAACTGCTGCGTGGAGCACCAGCTATGCTTTAAGCGCATCCACATCGCCTAGCGTGATCTGATGTACACAGATGGCAAGCGTGATCTGATGTACACAGATGGCAAGCATGATCTGATGTACACAGATGGCAAGCTGTTTGAGGTACATTTGCTCCTGCATGGTGGTAGATGCTGCTGGCAGTACTGTAGCACAACAGTACTGTAACACAACTGTACTGTAGCACAACAGTACTGTAGCACAACTGTACTGTAGCACACCTGTACTGTAGCACAGCTGTACTGTAGCACAACTGTACTGTAGCACAACAGTACTGTAGCACACCTGTACTGTAGCACACCTGTACTGTAGCACAACTGTACTGTAGCACAACAGTGCTGTAGCACAACAAACCTCATGTGCCCAAGTGTGAAGGCTAAGCTTTATACATCTGTGTGTGGTGTGCGCGTTTTTGTGTGCGCGTTTGTGTTTGTATAATATATATATATATTATAATATATATATATATATATTATATATATGTGTGTGTTCGTGTGTTTGTATATAATAAATAAATATATATATATGTGCGTGCGTGCGTGCGTGCGTGCGTGCGTGCTTGCGTGTGTGTGTGTATGTGACTATGCTTGCTCACTTGCGCATTTGCTAGCATGCAGGCCCTCTTTTTCTCGCAATCCTCACTTTTGTGTTTGTTCGTGTATGTGTATATATATGTGCGTGCGTGCGTGCGCGCGTGTGTGTATGTGACTATGCTTGCTCACTTGCGCATATGCTAGCATGCAGGCCCTCTTTTTCTCGCAATCCTTATTGATTAGAGCATGGGCAAGGGCATCAAGCCAGCCCCTGTACACGCACGCCTTCTCACAGACATGTATGCAAATGCGTCTACCTTCTGCCTTACCTGATTCCTGCATACCGTTTCTGTGCATTTGTTTGTACACATCTCTGCGTATGTATTCAGCTGCATTCCAATTCCATGAACGTCCACCACATGTGTGCTTCGGTGTGCAACTGCACGCAAATACCATGAGCGTCCACCACGTCTGTGTGTTTGTATTCAACTGCATCCAGACCACATCTGTGCATTTGTAATGAGGCTGCACGCATATTTCAACTGAATGTTTGCCTTTGTGTGCGCAGGACCAATCTCAGTCGGACGCGATTTTTGATGACCTGGCGTGCATGCTAGGGTGCACACGATCGAGCCTGAATGGTAAGGTTATGCCAGTGGTCTATACATGGTTCCTCCAAAGCAGTGTACCGTGCACCACAGTGTACCTTAAGCATTGTACAGTGCACCACAAAGTACCTTAAGCAGTGTACCGTGCACCACAAAGTACCTTAAGCAGTGTGCCATGCACCACAACGTACCTTATGCAGTGTACAGTGCACCACAAAGTACCTTAAGCAGTGTACCGTGCACCACAGTGTACCTTAAGCAGTGTACCGTGCACCACAATGTACCTTGAGCAGTGTACAGTGCACCACAATGTACCTTAAGCAGTGTACCGTGCACCATAACGTACCTTATGCAGTGTACAGTGCACCACAATGTACCTTAAGCAGTGTACCGTGCACCACAAAGTAACTTAAGCAGTGTACTGTGCACCACAAAGCACCTCTTCTAAAGGACAAGTCACGTCCAGGAAGAGCGTTATGGCAGGGCTGTTGATGTCTGTGCAAGGTCCAGGCGTACAAATCATCTGCAGCAAGCGCACGCATCATGCAAAACCTTACTCAACACCAAATGGACGCCATCTACATGCAGTTGCAAAATGTTAATGTTAGTGCATGGCACCCAAAAAGGATGTTGCGGTTGGGCGACTGACGTTCCTTGTAAGGCTTATTGCAAATAATTTGCAGCAGGTGCACAGAGCTAAGGGTACAATCGTTTACATTAAGGTTAGGTAAGGTTACATCGCTATATATGCCTCAGGGGGCATCTGAGCCGAAGCTTGAACAAAAGCCTGAAACCACACCTAGCTAGACAAAAGGGGGACGCCTAGAAGAAACAAAAGAAAGAGTTCGTTTACATAATGCAAACACCGTTTACATTAGGCACACACCGTTTACATTAGGCACACACGACATGCAATACCTTACTCAGCATCATTTGTGCGCTTCATCTACATGCAGTCGTTGCATCTGAAAAAGGCGTTGTGGTCGGGCGGTTGACGTTTGTGGAGGACGGAGACGTCATCAACTGCAGCAAAATGGGAGTGGGAGGAAAAGCCATCCCACCCAACATAGACAAGGTGAGCTTTGGAGGAAAAGTGAGCTTTGGAGGAAAGAGTGAGCTTTGGAGGAAAGTGAGCTTTGGAGGAAAGATTGGGCTTTGGAGGAAAAGAGTGAGCTTTGGAGGAAAGAGTGAGCTTTGAAGGAAAGAGTGGGCTTTGGAGGAAAGAGTGAGCTGTGGAGGAAAGAGTGGGCCTTGGACGGAAAGTGTTGGAGGAAAAGTGAGCTGTGGAGGAAAGTGAGCTTTGGAGGAAATGTGAGCTTTGGAGGAAAAGTGAGCTTTGGAGGAAAAGTGTTGGAGGAAAAGTGAGCTTTAAATGAGAGTGTTACAGCGGGAGGGTGCAATTAGTTGCAGTAAGCGAGGCGCCTTCCAAAAGCCATTCTGCCCTGGTTTATGCGTGTGTAATCCCAAAAAATGTAAAAACCATTTGCGATGGAACATAGAGAGTTAAAATGGGAAGAGAGTGGGCTGTCAGGCGGTTTGGGAGGGAAACTGTCTTGAGCAGACAGCTTATTGACAGCACTAGCGATCTGGGCTTTTTTCTTGCTGTTCTTTGTCGAATCCATTGATTTGGGGCCTTTCTAGCTTTAACCTTTTCTGCCTGCTGTTGTGAGCAGTTTTTTGTGGTATCCTAAGTGGGTTTAGGTAAGGTAAGGTTACATCGCTATATATGCTTCAGGGGCATCTGAGCGGAAGCTTGATTTTTAAGTGGGTTCATCCTTTTCCTTCCAGTCAGACGTGCTGCCCATCCTGCTTGTTGAAAATAATACTCATATATGCGCTTACTGATCTACACACACACACAGAGACACACACACACACAGACACACACACATACACACACACGCACAAGCCCCTAACACAAACTGAGAGTGCACCCACTCAGGTCACCGGCTTCCAGTCAGACGCGCTGTTCATCCTACTTGTTGAGAAGGATGCTGCGTTCATGCGGTTGGCGGAGGACCGCTTCTACAACACCTACCCCTGCATCATTATCACCGCAAAGGGCCAACCAGACGTGGCCTCAAGGTAAAGAAGAAATGAACACACATATGTATGTGTGTGTTAGGGGGTTAGGTTAGGGTTTAAGTGTGTGTGTTTGTGTGTGTTAGGCACTTAGGGTTAGGGTTTACATGTGTGTGTATGTGTATGGGGTTTGGGGTGTGGGGTGTGGGGTGTGGGGTTATTTGTATATGTGTGTGTGCACTTGAACTACAGCCAGGTGCACAACTATGTGTGTGCACACCTGAACTACAGTCATTTGGTGTATGTGTGTGTGTCATTTGGTGTATGTGTGCGCACACCTGAACTACAGTCATTTGGTGTATGTGTGTGTCATTAGGTGTATGTGTGTGTGCACCTGAACTACAGTCATTTGGTGTATGTGTGTGTGTGTCATTAGGTGTATGTGTGTGTGCACCTGAACTACAGTCATTTGGTGTATGTGTGTGTGTGTACCTGAAATACAGTCATTTGGTGTATGTGTGTCATTTGGTGTATGTGTGTGTGCGCTTGAACTACAGCCAGCACGTTAAGCATGAGGGCCGGAGCACCTGTGTGTATTTGCGTGCTTGTGAGCCCATTTAATATCTTATTTCTATATTCTGTCTGGCAGTGTCAGACAGAAAGAGCTGCTTAATCAAGCTTCCCCCCGCCTCCCCCTCTCACCCACCCTTACACACACAAAAACACACACACATACACACATACACACACATACACCAACACGCGCATGCACACAACAACATTCATAAACATACACACACAATCTCTCTAGGACATGGTCGTATCTGTGTCTCTATTAAATGACCTATTATGCTACCGCGCGTCCATTGAAGGAATTTCCTTACTTTTGTGGGTCCTGGCTTTGCTCACAAAAAAAGCGATGGGATTTCCCTAAGGATGCTAATTTGTTTCAGCAGGAGCTATAAAATTTGCTTTCAAGGAATTTCTACGCAAGCTGTGCCAAAGCCTGGAAATTTCTGTGCTGGCTCTGCTAGAAACTAAACACGCACCCGCAAAGGCTTCTCCATGTGCTAGCTCTGCTAGGATCAAAACTGGCACCCGCAAAGGCTTCTCCCTGTGCTAGCTCTGGAGGAACTAAACACGCACCTGCAAAGGGTTCGCTGAGTATCGCTTGTCAATTTAATTTACTATCTATTTCAATTTGATTCATTTTCAGGTTAACTCTTACGCAAGCTGCGTCAGAGCCTGAAGATTCCTGTGCTAGCTCTGGTAGAATTAGACACGCACCTGCTAAGGCAACGCCAGCTTACCAGCATTTTTATGTATTCTCAGGTTGTTTTTACGCAAGCTGCGTCAGAGCCTGAAGATCCCTGTGCTGGCTCTGGTAGACTCTGATCCGTACGGACTCAAAATCCTGTCTGTGTACATGAAGGTGAGCTCAAGCCTTTAAAAAGAGGCGAGATACACACAACACACACAACACACACAACACACACAACACATACAAAGACACAAGGGGCTCAAAATCCTGTCTGTGTACATGAAGGTGAGCTCAAGCCTTAAAAGGAGGCAAGATACACACAACACACACAAACACACAACACACACAACACATACAAAGACACAAGGGGCTCAAAATCCTGTCTGTGTACATGAAGGTGAGCTCAAGCCTTAAAAGGAGGCGAGATACACACAACACACACAAACACACAACACACACAACACATACAAAGACACAAGGGGCTCAAAATCCTGTCTGTGTACATGAAGGTGAGCTCAAGCCTTAAAAGGAGGCGAGATACTCACAACACACACACAACACACACAACACATACAAAGACACAAGGGGCTCAAAATCCTGTCTGCTCAAGCCTTAAAAGGGGTGAAACACACAGGGGAAAAAAGGAAAAACAACGCAGGCAGTGAAAAACCACTCCCCACATTATTTGGGAAAAGGAGCCACTAACACACACATACAAACACACAAGGGGCTCGAAGTCTTTACTGCATACATAAAGGTGAGCTCAAGCCGTAAAGGGAGTGAAACACACACACACACAACACACACACACGCACACACACACACAACACGCAAACATACTAGTGGCTCAAAGTCTTTACTGTGTAAATGATGAGCTCACAGCTTAGGGGGAAGGGGGGTAACACACACTTATGACCACGTACACTTAGGTGCGTTGATGAACACGTGAAATCTTTGGCGCGGCTAGCATGTATTTTAATTTGAGGCATATTGCACATTTGCACGCAAATTTAGGCACACGCACATGCGTATATGTTCATGCACATGCACACACACACACAAACACACACATACGCATGTCACACCTCACGTGCGTACGGCACACACACACACACCAAAAACGTACAATTTCAGAGGCACGTGCGATCATTCACAACACACACACACCACACACGACATGCACGCAAAGGCGCACACATATTTACATAATACACACACACACCTACAGGGCATGTCCTACTACTCAACTAACCTCACACATATTTACATAACACACACACACACGCACACGCACACGCACACGCACACACACACACCCCTACAGGGCATGTCCTACTACTCAACTAACCTCACACATATTTACATAACACACACACCTACAGGGCTCCATGAACATGTCCTACGACTCAACTAACCTCACCACCCCCGACATCAAGTGGTTAGGCGTGCGGCCATCGGACCTAGATCGCTTCAACATTCCAGATCAGTGCAGGCTGCCCATGACAGAGGAAGATATACGCACCGGCAAGAAAATGGTGTGTGGGTATGTGTGTGTGTGTGTGCGTATGTGCACTGGGGTTGTGGGTGTTGCAAATGTGCGCTTTCTATGAGTGGGTGTGCGCTGTGCTTGTGTGCATGTGTTTGTGCTGTGTGTGTGCTTCATGTACGTAAGCAGGTGTGGGTGGAGGATGCACTGATTATGTGTGTGTATGTGGGAAGGGGGGGGGGGGTGCGCATTGTGTTACATGAAGCTATTGTTTGAGCCCTACTGTTTTTATTGCGGCCTTCTTTTACGCCTGCACCACTCTTTTCTCTTTTCTTACGCCTGCACCAGCTCAATGGCTTCACTCTGACGCCTGCACCAGCTTAATGGCGTCACTCTGTCAGCTTAATGACACAACTCTTTTTTTTACGCCTGCACCAGCTATATGACTTGCATACATTCATACATTGCACACACATACACACACATATAATTGGCCTGCAGTTGGAGGAGGAGTGGATCCAAAGTAACCCAGAATGGGTGTCGGAACTTGAGCTGATGCTTCGCAAAAAGTGAGTGAAGGAGCAGAAATAGAAAAACAAGATCGGATGGTGTTGTTGCCACCAGCATTTGAAACTGGAGCTGATGCTCTGCAAAAAGTGAGTGAAGGAGCAGGAATAGAAAAATAAGATCAGATAGTGTTGTTGCCACCAGCATTTGGAACTGAAGCTGATGCTCCGCAAAAAGTGAGTGAAGGAGCAGTAATAGAAAAACAAGATCAGATAGTGTTGTTGCCACCGGCACAGGCGAAGAATAATGTTGCTGCGTACTTGAGTCAAGTAGAATGTTACGTTATGCGCTGCACTAAAATCAGGTACAATAATATGCGTATCAAACAGAGATTGTGTAAGGGTTAAAAGTTTTAATGTTTTGGAACTGCAGGGAAGTCTGTTTTCTATTTTCTGTGTTGCAGTATGTATTCAAGCAAATAGTTAGGTTTCAGGTTGATGGGCTGCCGGAGCTTACCAGTTGTCTGTGAATTGTTGGAGCTGATGATTGCCCTGATCTAGAAGCTAATCAATACTGAACAACGATCCCCCTTTGGCTACCAGTATCGTGTTTGTGTGAGTGTGTTTGTTGGCTGGCTGGCTAGCCAGTACCTTGTGTGTGTGTGTGTGTGAGTGTGTGTGTGTGTGAGTGTGTATGTGTGTGTTGGCTGGCCAGTATCTTGTCATTCTCTCGTCCATACATTGGTACAAGAAGAGCAAAAGGGAACTCCCCTCTCCATGCATTGGTTAAAAAAGACAGAAGGGAAGATCTAGCTCCAATGCATGCATTTGAGAACTAGCAATGGAAACCTATCTCTTTTAATTGCACTGTCAAAGAGAGTAGGAAGACGCATAGGCCGTTTTAAAATCACTTCCCATAATGAAGATATATTACATTACTTGATCAAAAATGAATTACTGTGAGGCAATGATCAAAAACGGGTAACCGTGACGATTGACCAAAAATGGATAACCGTGACGATTGATCAAAATGGATTACTGTGTGACGATTGATCAAAAATGGGTAGCCCTGATGATTGACAAAAAATGGATTACTGTGTGACGATTGAACGATCAAAGGTCACAATTTGATTCCCCCCTTGTGCAGATGAGAAGGCTGAGATGTAGATTAGTCTAAGTTGGATCGCGATTGGAGACGGCCTTCAGTCAAGGCGTTTGACTGCTCTGGCCTTTTCATGAAAGTCCAGAAAGAAAGAACTTGTTCAGAAAGAAAGAGAGCTTGTCCTGATTCAGAAAAGTGTCAAAGAGAAGACTGGATCCAGGCACTGAGCTCCTTTGGCTTCCAGTACCTTGCCCATCCTTGCAATGACACTTAAGCATTTATACACGCATGCCTTCTTACGTTACTTTTGCTGTGCAGGGAAAAGGTTGAGATCCAGGCCCTGAGCTTCTTTGGATTTAGGACTCAACGCAATTTTGCAGGGACACATAAGCATTCAAACATGTATGGAATTATATATACTTTTTGCTGTGCAGGGAGAAGGCTGAGATCCAGGCCCTGAGCTCCTTTGGATTCCAGTACCTTACCCATGAGTACCTGCCGCGCAAGCTGGCTGCAGGAGACTGGTGCTGAGATTGATGGCAGTGTTGAGGCACAATTGTGGGCATAGGCTTTTGTGAGCACATGTCGTTTAGGCTTTCGTGGGCGTATGTTTTCGTGGGCATATGCCGCATAGGCTTTTGTGGGCACGGGCTTTCGTGGGCACATGTCAAATAGGCTTTCGTGGGCATATGCTTTCGTGGGCACATGTCACATAGGCTTTCGTGGGCACATGTCGCATAAGCTTTCGTTGGCATAGGCTTTCGTGGCACATGTCACATAGGCTTTTGTGGGCATATGCTTTCGTGGGCACATGTCACATAGGCTTTCGTGGGCATAGGCTTTTGTGGGCATATGTCACATAGGCTTTCGTGGGCATATGCTGTCGTGGGCACATGTCGCATAAGCTTTCGTTGGCATAGGCTTTCGTGGCACATGTCGCATAGGCTTTCGTGGACGTATGCTTTCGTGGGCATATGTCACGTAGGCTTTCGTGGACATAGGCTTTCGTGCGCATATGTCGCATAGGCTTTCGTCCGCATAGGCTTTCGTCCGCATATGTCGCATAGGCTTTTGTGGGCATAGGCTTTCGTGGATTCATGTCGCATAGGCTTTCGCAGGCATACGCTTTCGTGCGCAAATGTCGCATGGGCTTTTGTGGGCACAGGCTTTTGTGGGCACATGTCGTACACATAACTTTCAGGGCGTGTGCTGGCACTGTATGATTAGGGGGTGTGCTGGCACTGAGCTGTGCAAGCTGGCTGCGAGGCATTGGCAGGGGTTTGATGCTGAGATCATGTGGAGTTTGGTTTAGTTTGGATTACAAAGGCCTCCAGCCTGGCATGGCTGCCCAACCTAATGGTGCTGAGATCGTGATGGCAGTGAGGTACCAGGGTCTGTGCTGAAATTGTATGGTGAGGCGCATCAAAAGCCGGTTTCAGGCCATGCCTGCAATTACCCTGATCCCCATTAATTTTTCCTTTCCTTTTCGCGGTGGAGGAGCTTTACGGTACTCGGTACCAAAGTGGCTCCTTTTCCTTAATGTGGGGAGTGGCTTCACTGCCTGCGTAGTTTGTTCTTTTTCTTCTTCTTTTATGGGTGAGGTGCTGCGTATACAACGTTTTGGCGCGAAGTGGCACTGAAATAGGCGCGAAGGTTGGTGCTGAGTGTGTGTGTGTGTGTGTGTGTGTGTGTGTGTGTGTGAGGTGAGGGCTGCAAGCAGCGGTCAGACGCTACAATTTAAAAGCCGTTATTGAGGCTCGCTGCCACGCTGCTTTGCATCGTCCAACATGTATGTATGGTTCGATCTATTAAACAAAACAACGCCTCTGTCTTTATCCGTTCGTGCTGGCGGTGTCTCGTAGCATTGGAGGCCCTCCGATTTTGTGGAGGAAGAAGGAGAGCACTACTAACTCGACATGTACATATATGTAATCCAGACTCATCTGCATGTGATTATCTTTGCATGCAAGCCTCGGATACTTGTAGGAAACGCAGGATCTTAAATGTGCTGCTTGCAAAATAACACTGTTGTTTCTTTAGTGGAAGCTAAGGAGCTGAAAAGTATCGCTATTTGTGAACGTGTAATTCTATCTTAAGATAGCTGCCTGGCAGCAACGGTCTCTATGTGTCCTCATCAACGCTTGACATGCGTATTTGTGCAGACGGGCCATTTTTGCCATAGGTTGTCCTTTTAGTCTCTAAGAGAACCATTAATATTGGGTGCTCTTTGTGAGTTTGTCCCGGCACGCTTTGTGCACGTGTATGCATACACATCTTTGTGTTTCATTGGGGTTTGGATGAAGTTTTTGACGGTTCCAAACGCACTTTACATTCCATTCAGCCCAATTTGGCGTTTTTGCTTAAATTCGTAAACTTTGGACTGTCTTTTTGCAGAATTGCTAGCAGTAGCTTTTGTGCCGCTTGCTTTTGTAACCTCTGTTTGTGTATGACAATAAAGTTCTACTATCCACTACTTAGCTAATCATCGAAGCTTGACACCTGAGGTTGCACATGCATTGCAGAGATATGGCATGGCAACGCACTTAAGGAAAAAGTACGCAGGAAAAAGTCACTCCCTACATTAATTATGATTTTGATTTAGATTGGCATGGGGGAACCTTCAGCCAGACTGTTATTTCTCCTTAAGCACAAACATCTGCGTCTTTACGCATCAAAAGGGCATGCGCTTCATCTTGAATCTGCTCACAAGCATGACGGTCACATAAAAGAGAGAGTTCATGATCCCAAGATGCTCCCCTTAAGCTGTTTGTGTCCTTTGGGTTCAATCCCTCAACATCTCTCCACACTGTCCGCAAGCTGTGCCTGAGATCATCAGTGAACTTTTGAGTAGAAATGGAAGTACTGAAAAATAAAAAATAGAGCCACTGTACTCGTTGCAGTGGCTCTCTCAATTTTTGTCGGGTCTGGCGACCTGTGTTGGTTATGCATGGTTATCAGGAGACCAGCCTCGCCGTCTCCTCTTCA
>Ga0307968_1001263_pt1 | contig 20444 bp, 19 predicted proteins | sample OrgLakmetagen650_FD_201834 | JGI IMG/M metagenome (GOLD analysis project Ga0307968, IMG submission 201834) | Saline water microbial communities from Organic Lake, Antarctica - #650 | ecosystem: Environmental > Aquatic > Non-marine Saline and Alkaline > Saline | place: Antarctica: Organic Lake...
TCGTATGGAAACACGTGGTTGTTGTTTAGGGCTGGCACGTCGTTGGATGTGCACTGTCAGACAGTTGTATGGAAACACGTGGTTGTTGTATAGGGCTGGCACGTCGTTGTGCGTGCACTGTCAGACAGCTGTATGGAAACACGTGGTTGTTGTTAAGGGCTGGCACGTTGTTGGATGTGCACTGTCAGACAGTTGTATGGAAACACGTGGTTGTTGTATAGGGCTGGCACGTTGTTGGATGTGCATTATGTAAGGCTTGCCCTGGGGATCTATTGTAATCTGTGTAACCATTTCCAACAGGTTTGTTGTGCATGCACTATGTAAGGCTCGCCTTGGACACCCCCTATCGTAACCCATTTGTTATAGGGTTGGCCAGAACCATATGTATACACCGTGTATGGTTGTATTTTTGGTAATTTCCCTGCTTAAAACACTGTATGTACACCAAATACAAATGGTTCTGGCCAGCCCTACATTGTAGCCATATTGTATAAGACTGTTGTACATTGTTGTACGTGCATTTTGTAAGGCTTGCCTTGGAGAGACCTCAGCTGAACCAGCATCCGATTTCGATTTCAATTTCGATTTCGATTTCGATTTTTCTGGCAAAGTTTTGCAGTGGCGCTGGTATTAACGCAGACAAAGAGGACAGGCTACTTATACCTCGTGTTAAGTGCGCAGGTGGAGGTGCTTGCCCTGAACTGGCCTATCAACTTGACCAGCCATCTTTTTTTTCCTTTTCTAGGCTTGGACGCAGATTGACGTTGCATTGTTGTTGCTGGGTTGCTGGAATGGCGATCAGTTTTCTGTATGGTTGGGATGGTAGGCTAGGTATTAGCGTGGCACTAATCTGGACTGGTGCCTGTGACTGTGTGTGTGTGTGAGTGCAGGTGGTGGTGCTCGCCCTGGAATGGCCTGTCAGCTTGACCAGTCACCAAGTCAATCGCATGAGGGTGATGGAGGCAAGCAGAGTCGTTAATCCCCTTGCCGCTTACAGGTTTGTGTGTGTATGAGTATGTTTGAGTGTGTCCATGTGTGTGTGTGTGTGTGTGTGTGTGCACGTTTGTGTGTGTGTGCATGTTTGTGAGTGTGTGCCTTAGTGTATGTATGTGTTGTGTGTGTTTGTGTGTGTGTGTCTGTGTGCGCGCCAGCATGCAAGTGTTTGTGAGTGTGTGCCTTAGTGTATGTATGTGTTTTGTGTGTGTGTATGTGTCTGTGTCTGTGTGCGCGCCAGCATGCAAGTGTTTGCATGTGTGCGCCTGTCTGTGTATATGCAAGTGCGTGTGTAGCTGTAGGGATATGTACGCATTAGTGTAATGATAGAGGTGACTGATTTGTGGAGAACCTGACTGCTATCGTTAGTAGCCTTGAGTGTTATTCAGAGGGCAATTTGACCAAATGTGTGCAACCTGCGCAACTTGCGCAACCCAGCGTTTGTGTACATGGCAGTATCCGTTTTGTTTGTGTGTCATTTCAGCAGGCAGCAAAGAAGGTCACTTGTTCCGGTGAAAGAAGTTGTCTAATCGGCAAATATATGAGAAGGTCTTCCTCAAACCTGTCCTCTTGCCCTGCATACTCATAAGCAGCACATTCATTTTTTTAGAGTGCCATATCCTCATGTCTTTGCAGCGGATGTTCCTTTGGACCTGAGCAATTCTTAGAACATTACCGACACACACATGCACATGCACACATTCAGGCACACACATTCATGCAATCGCTGCTACCAACAAGCACACAAAGTTTCAGATGTTTGCTGTTTATAGTTGGCACACAAGGTGTAGTTACACGTGAATATAAAACTTGGTTTATGCACACTCATACACTCACACACACACTCACACACACACACTTACAACACTCACACACACGCACACACACACACTCACACACTCACACACACACACACAAACTTACACTCACAAACTCACACACACACAAACTCACTCACACACACACACACACACACACAAACATACACACACTCACTAACAAACTCACACACACACACACACACAAACATACACACACTCACTAACAAACTCACACACACACATACACACACACACACTCACAAACACACACACACACTCACAAGCTCACACACACAAACACACATAAACACACACACACACACTCACAAACTCACACTCACACACACGCGCACACACACTTACACACTCACACACATACGCATACGCACACACACAACCCACTGTGACTGCTAATCCTTGCAGGTGGCACATGGTGCGACAGTTGGTCAAATTTATGGGACGCAAGCGTGTGGCTTTGCGCGCGTGCTGGCAGCAGACAGTGCATGCAGCCATGGATGCAGGTGTGTATGTAGTAGACGTAGATTTTGTGTAGTATGTAATATGTGCATGTGCATGCATCCGTGCGTGTGTGTGTGTGTGTGTGTGGTTTGTGTGTGTATAAGCGTCTATCGTTTATGCACGAATAGAGGAGTGTTGATCTTTTTCTTTGCTCTTTGCTTGCATAAATGCTTTGGTATGCGCACATATCCACACATCACATGCAGAAACACAATGAGACAAATGCATGCTGTAATGGCACACACGTATCACACACACATGTGCACACACGTATCACACACATGTGGCACACACGTATCACACACACACACGTATCACACGTATCACACGTATCACGCACACACGTATTACACACATGTGGCACACACGTATCACACACATGTGGCACACACGTATCACACACACACGTATCACACGTATCACACGTATCACGCACACACGTATCACACACACACACACACACACACACACACACACATGTATCACACACATGTGGCACATTGAGACACGCATGTGGCACACACGTATCACACACACGTATCACACGTATCACACGTATCACACGTATCACGCACACACGTATCACACACATGTGGCACATTGAGACACACATGCAGCAGCCAGAGCACGCAGAAACATCACAGGACAAATTGTACTTTAAATTATTTGCACACACATGTGGCACATTGAGACACGCATGCAGCAGCCAGTGCACGCAGAAACATCACGGGACAAATTGTACTTTGGATTATTTGCGGTTAGGGATTAGCAGTCAGAGGTTAAACTAAACCCTAAACCCTAAACCCTAAAGACGCACACATGTGGCACATTGGAACATGCATGCAGCGGCCAAAGCACGCAGAGAAGCAGAGGTGGCTGCGTGGAAAAATCTGGGCCAAGCTGTGCAGGTGCCAGTGTTGTGTGTGGGCGTTTAGGTGTGGGTGTGGGCGTAGTAGGTGTGGGCACGGCTCTAGGTGTGAGCGTCTAGGTGTGAGCATCTAGGTGTGAGCATCTAGGTGTGAGCATCTCGGTGTGAGCATCTAGGTGTGAGCTTTTAGGTGTGGGCACGGCTCTAGGTGTGAGCGTCTAGGTGTGAGCGTCTAGGTGTGAGCATCTAGGTGTGAGCATTTAGGTGTGGGCACGGCTCTAGGTGTGAGCACAGGTGTAAGTGTGAGCGTCTAGGTGTGAGCGTGTTTGCGCATTCAATTGTGCAGTCGATGGGGCTTTGTTTGTGTGGATGTAGGCATGGGTATGGGTGTGGGTGTATGCATTTGTTTGTGTATGAACTGCAGAAGATGGGGATTGGTGCATGGGTGTGAGCATGTGTGTGAGTGTGAATGTTTGTTTTATCAGACTGTGCAGGTTTAGTGCTAATATGGTTGTACTCTATCCTCAATTTAGGGACAGAAGAAAGTAATGGATGGTCAATTACAAAGTTTTGAAACAAACGGTGCGTTGTGTTTGTTTGTGTTTGTGTGTGTGGGGGGGGGTCACGCAGAACAATTGAGTCCTGCACGTTAGTTAGCGCCCATGAGGTTTCCATAAATTTTGAAGGAAACAACATGCAAGTGTGTGCGTGTGTGTGTGTGTGTGCAGTTCACGCAGAACATTTGAGTGCTGCACATTGACGCCCATAGATTTAAAGATTGTGAAAATGGCAACATGCAACGCGCGTGTGTGTGTATGTGTGCGTGCAGGTCACGCGGGACAACCGAGTGCTGCACACTGATGCCCACACGGTGGCACAGAACGAGTGCAGCGTGACCTCACAGCAGCAGGACAGCAGTGCAGCACACGCGCTGGATAGGTGTGTTTCTCTCACTCATTTGTCTCTCACAGGCAACTCAATTGTAGATTAGTAGGGTGCCATGGAACAGGAGAGCAGCACATGCGCTGGATGGTGCGTTGATCAGTGTGATTTGTAGGCAATTGTTGTGGGCCTTTAGTTGTAGGCCATTGTTGTAGGTAATGTGTTGTAGGCCATTGTTGTAGGCTTCAGTTGTATGCCGCCATATAACGGCAACGCATCGCCGCCACTACTGGGTATAGGTAACGGTAGAAGAGTGTAGCTCATGAAAAGCAACACTGTCTGTCAGTAGAAGAAGAGCTCTCTTAGTTAGGCTCTCTTTTACACCCGCCTCTTGGTTGGTTCATCTTGATCACCAGAAACGCTTTGATGTTACCTGCAGTGTTTAAAGTGAGCAGCACAGTTACACTCTCTTGTCTCCATTCCTTTTCATTTGGTTCATCTTGCTCACCAGAAAAGCTAGCTTCGATGTGACCCGCAATCTCTGAACAACTCGTCCAGCTGGTAGTGTTGCTCAAGCTGTGTTTGGCGGACGTATGATAACGTGTGTCGCTCGAGAATTTGTAACCGAGGCCGAGCTGTGTTCGACGGACGTAAAGAGATTTTGTAGCTGAGCTGTTTTTGGCGGACGTATGATAACGTGTGCCGCTGGAGAATTTGTAGCCGAGGCCAAGGTGTGTTTGACGGACGTAAAGAGGAAGTTGTAGCCGAGCTGTGTTTTACGTAAGTATGATAACGTGTGCCGCCTGAGAATTTGACAATTCCACCTTCAGCATCAGCAATAACCTTGTGCCTAACCCGAACACATCTCCTGCGTCAAATATAGAATGTGCTGCCTGTGTTCTCACAGGTCAAGCATCAGCAGCGCCAGCAGCTTTGCACAAAACCCAAACGACTCTCCTGTGTCAAATCGAGATTGTGCTGTCTGTGTTCTCACAGGTCAAGCATCAGCAGCGCCAGCAGCCTCGCACAGAACAGCGTGCTCAGGCCAAGCTGTGATCTCGGCCAAAGCAGAACAAGCAAGGTGTGTATGTGTGTTTGCGTGCGTGCGTATGTGTGTATGTGACTGATGCTGCTCACAGACGTGCACAATCATACGCATTGATTGTGCATGCATTGATTGTGCATGCATCAAGATGTTCGAGCGAGAGCTCATTTGTCTCTATGTACTTCGTAAATGTACGTGAGCTGCTCGTTTGCAAATTTTGCGCACGTGTGTGAACGGCGTCAGGCCATCCAGTGGTGCATGCTCCCCATATCTGCAGGAAACCATGATGTCATCAAATGATTGGTGGGATGTGGCGCATGTACAGTGTTGCACATATGTACTATGTTGTACGTATGTACTATGTTGTATGTATGTATTATGTTGTACGTGTGTATTATGATGTGCTATGTACTTATGTACCAATGTAATATGTATGTACTATGTTGTGCATATGTGCTATGTTGTGTTAGATACCTATGTTGTACTATGTACTATGTACTATGCTGTATGTATGTATTATGGTGTACGTGTGTACGTGTGTACTATGTTGTATTAGGTACCTATGTTGTACTATGTACTATGTTGTACGTATGCACTGTGTTGTGACATAGCTTTGGCCAGACAATGATCTGACAGACTTACATAACCACCACAGGTCCAATACGCCGTAGCCTGGCAGGAAAACTGCAATGATAATATCCTGTTTGCGTGAATGAGCACGGACCTTGCTGCAACTTAAATTTGTCGGATCCGCACATAATATTTAGGGCATGCCCCCAACATGCAACTGCACATCCAAACCCATGCTTTGTAATGTTAAATCCATACACAATGTGTATGTAGCATGTCCCCAACATGCAACTGCACATCCAACCCTGTGCTTTATAATGTCAAATCCATGCATAATATACAGGGCATGCCCCAAACATGCAACTGCACGTCCAAACCCTAGCCTTTGACAGCCCCTGCACCTTCGGAGGACAAAAACATAGAATGTCCCCTTTTTAATCCCTAGATGATGTTAACACACCCCCTCTCCTTCACAAGTGCAGCCTAACTATACCATAAACTTCTCTCCTCCCCCCCCAAACCTCCCCTCGACTACAGGTGTAGGAGGTGGGCACGTGCGTATTTTATTGGGGGGGAGTCGTTGTGTTTTAAACATGCTCTTCCTCTCCAACTGCAGGTCCAAACCATGGCATGCCAGCGCCCCCACCAAGACCCTGTGCTGCTCTCAGAAAAGTGGAACAACGCCTCTGGCACGATGAGCAGGGGGGCGCCTAACAGGACCACCTCCATTGCTTCTTCTAATAGGTAATGCAAGCGTGTTTATAAGCACATGACGCACACACCAGCATGCAAGCCACCAATTGTACACGTTTATAATTGGAAAGATACACACACAACACTCACACACAGACACACACACCCCACACACCCTACACTCACACACACATTGGTGCAAAAGCTCACCACAACAACAGAAGCGTGCAAGGAATGCGAGAACACAGTTTGTATGCGCGCGTGTGATAATGTGATAATGCACACACGCACACTGCACGGCTTCTCTGGTACAGACATGTGTGCACAATAGACACACACACACACACACACACACACACACACACACACACACACACACACACACACACACACACACACACACACAAAGAGATGCATACAGGTGCACATACAAACAAACACACACACACAATAGGGGCTCCAACAGTGGCGTCACAGGGGGAAGTAGCCATTGTTACTCTCATCTGAGTGCCAGTCAGAGGCCTGCAGGCGGGAGGGGGTCTACAGAGGTACGTTGGTAAGAGGTGTGACGGACAGTGTTGTTTGTTAGTAGGCGCACCAAAAAACCTGAGTGCTAGAAACAGACCTGCGAGCAGGGAGTGGTTCTGTAGAGAGAAGGTAGAGAGGTAGAGAGGTAGAGAGGTGTGTTGTAGTTGTTTGTGAGTTTAAGAAAGCGATCACTCATCAGTTGCTCATTAGTGAGTGGCAGCATCCTGCACGGCATTAATGTGTCGGTTGGCCAGAGGCGTGCATGAAAAGGAGGGGATGTAGAGGTGTGGTGGTGTAGTGGTTGGGAGTGTGCAACTACTATTAGTAGTTAGTTAGTTAGCAAGTTGGCCACTTGGGTTCACTGCTGGTAAGGGCAACACCTTAACCTTGCAACTCCTCTCTCCACTCACTGACTCTGCGTCTCCCCACTCACTGACTCTGCGTCTCCCCACTCACTGACTCTGCGTCTCTCCACTCACTGACTCTGCGTCTCCCCACTCACTGACTCTGCGTCTCCCCACTCACTAACTCTGTGTCTCTCCACTCACTAACTCTGCGTCTCTCCACTATTGACTCTGCGTCTCTCCACTCACTAACTCTGTGTCTCTCCACTCACTAACTCTGCGTCTCTCCACTCACTGACTCTGCGTCTCTCCACTCACTAACTGTGTGTCTCTCCACTCACTAACTCTGCGTCTCTCCACTCACTAACTCTGCGTGCTGGCAACCCTCCCTCCTCATGAAACGCTTGTGTACCCTCGCCATCGTCGCCTATTGCTTTGTCACTGTGCGGGTGTTAAGTTTGTTTTGGATCAGTCATACCCTCTAATCACTGTTCCTTTTCGTAATATACTGTGCACCCATTGCACGTGTCTGGGCCCTATTACAATGCTCTATTCCTTTTCGCAGTGTACTGTGCGCCCATTGCACGTTTCTGAGTCCTATTACAACGCTCTATTCCTTTTCGTAGTATACTGTGCGCCTATTGCACATTTCTGATTCCTATTTACAATGCTCGTCGTGCTATGCACAGCTAAGTTGTCATGAAGTAGTCATGAAGTAGTCATGAAGTAGTCATGAAGTAATCATGAAGTAGTCATGAAGTAGTCATGAAGTAGTTATGAAGTAGTCATGAAGTTGTCATGAAGTTGTCATGAAGTGGTCATGAAGTAGGTAGGAGCTGTTCAAAGTCTAATCACATGTGTGTTGCATTTGCACAGGCTAAACCCTCCATGCGAAAGCCATCCTCCATGGCTCCTGCAAAACCCTCGGCAGGAAGTAGGCCAGTGGGTGCTGGGACAGTGCTGTCAGGTGGAGACAGTGGCAACCCCCTTTCTAGGCAGCCATCCCAGGTATAGAGTGGTGCGCATACGTCTATGTCTATGTGCGCTTGCGCTCGTGCGTGTGTGTGTCTTTTTGTATGCGTGATTGCAAAATGCGCTTTGGAGACAAGGATGTGCTCTTGTGAACTCTCGTGCTTGACATTGCCCATCTGTAAGGTTGGCCAAGACGGCATTTATTTGTGTCGCGTTTGACCGGACGTCTGTGGAAATCTCCATGCCAAAACTAGTGTACCTCTACACTGGGTGGCATACATCTGTAGATCTGGCCAGCCCTATTTAGAACACATTGCTCACGTGGTGGCTTCATTCTGTGAATGGGGCGAGGCTTGAAGCCTATCATTTAAATGACTACACCCCATTCTAGAACACATCGATCACGTTGGCTTCATTCTGTGAATGGGGCGAGGCTTGAAGCTTATCATTTAAATGACTGCACCCCATTCTAGAACACATCGGTCACATTGGCTTCATTCTGTGAATGGGGTGAGGCTTGAATCCTATACTTTAATGATTGCACCTCTTTCCCACCCTGTATGCGTGTCCACGGTTTTTCAGTACTTTCGAATCCTCTCTATTGCCACAGACTTGGTGAGGTAATGGAGAGTATATGCACGCAAATACTGGCACACACACACACACACACGCACACACACATGCACACACATACACACTCACCACAGCTGTTTGGGAATGCAATGTGCAAAAGTATTCCTCAATCTTTTTTTTATGGGGTCATACGGTACTCAGTACCTGAACAGCTCCTATGACTAACTCAGGGAGTACTGTGGTCTGAGAAGGAAAATAAATTGTTGAACAACAGCTGGTATTAGAAGTTGACAATCAAACTAAGCAAAAAGAAGCGGCAAGCCCTGCTCTTTCGCTTGATTGCCGCTTTCGTTTCTTGTCATAAATTTGCTTCACCTCTCTGTCTCATACTCAGTACTCAGGCCCTTTGAGGGTTAGGGAAGGGGATTAAGGGTCTTAGAAAAAACGAAGGTTTAAAAAAGTACAGGGGATCCTAAGAGGTCCTATATTCCACCCGTTTACCCTTAATATCTCTCCTCTTCAACTCCTCTGCTGTGCTCCCTCCCAAACAAAGCCTCCATCATCTCTCCACTTCAACATCTCTGCTGTGTTTCCTCCCAAACAAAGCCTCCATCATCTCTCCACTTCAACACCTCTGCCGTGTTACCTCCCAAACAAAGCTTCCATCATTGGAAAACTAGTCCACCTCAGCAGCACCCAACCCCCTTCCTTCCTCACAGGCCCCTCGAAGTACCAATGGATTAGGGACAGCCACTTCGCGACGAGCAGGCGCAGACTACGATTTACGCAGGCGTGCTAACGCAAACGCACCGACCCCTCCTCAGCACTCTGGTAAGCTACTGTGTGTATACTTTTGCATGTGTAATTGTGTTCATTTGTGTGTGGGTACTCCTCAGTGCTTGAAACAGCCCCTGACCCTGAGTGAGCAAACTCTTTGACTTTTGCCCACACTTTGAGTGAGCAAGCCCTCTGATTTTTGCCCGCACTTTGCGTGAGCAAACCCTCTGACTTTTGCCCACGCTTTGAGTGAGCAAACCCTTTGAATTTTGCCCTCACTTTGAGTGAGCAAGCCCTCTGATTTTCGCCCGCACTTTGCGTGAGCAAACCCTCTGACTTTCGCCCACATTTTGAGTGAGCAAACCCTCTGACTTTTAACCTAAATGGGCGAATGCACCAGACATGCGCCAGACATGCTCCAGACATGCACAGTCAGTTTGAGTTGAGATTGAGCATGTGTGCCGCTTAAGCCAGGATGGATTTCTTACCAGCTTCCATGATGCGCTGTTTTGTTATGTGTATTAACTAACCCTTATGAATAAGGTAAGCAAAGCGTTATTACACCCTGAATTGCTCCCCCACCTTTTTTTGATGTAATATCATCTTACTTCATCCACACTGTAAGACTTGTAGTGTTGCAGTGCTAATGTTTTCTTCCTGTCTGTTTCTTCCTACCTGTAAGCAGAGCCGCACGTTGATGTTTTCTTCCTATCTGTTTTCTTCCTATCTGTAAGCAGAGCTGCACGTCGAGTATCGATACTACATTGCAGAGCATTGTAGTATTGATACTCTGCATTGCAGTATCGATGCTCTGCATTGAAGTATTAATACTCTGCATTGAAGTTTCGATGCTCTGCATTAAAGTATCGATGCTCTGCATTGAAATATCGATGCTCTGCATTGTAGTATTGATACTTGACGTGCAGCAAACCCTTATCGTTTTGTGTTTGCTCAAGTATTGATACTGCGTTGCAGAGCATTGTTGTTGGCTTGTTGAGTCGTATGAATTTTCAAAGTGGCTCCTTTTCTGACACATTACAACAACAGCTAGGTAGAAATAAAATTACTGCGGTACGGTCCGACAAAATACGGTCTGACGATTGACACCGTAATTGATGGTGTTAGACCGTCATTTTGGAATTTGGGGACTGTCATGACGGTACGGTTGATGGTACAGTCCAATTATTTTGGCTCTTTTCTCCTCATTTCTAAATGTTGCATGTGTGTTAGTAGTACAAACAAACGAAAGGTATATAATAAAGAAAGGGAAAGGAATTGGAAAAGGACAGCTTGCTAAAGTATATGTCTTGACCAGGATTCGAAATCTGGTCTCAACTTTTCACAGCAAACAAGCAGCACTTGACCAGAACTGACTTGACGGTGGGTTTACACAGTAATTAAAGTGGTCGGTTCCCTCAACCGCCTGGACGGTCGACACCGTCATTTCTGAAACACCATCATTTTGACGTTCTGACGGTACGGACCGTCAACCGTACCGTAATTACGGTGCAAAAGTGCTATGACGGTGTCATTGCACAGCCCTGAACACCACTCCTCCTCCTCACATTTATTGTGCAAAAGGAGCCAAATGGGCAATGATTTACTCCTCCACCACAGAAAAGAGAATGACAGCTCCTCCTCTTGGACCAATGTGGGGAGTGTGATCTTAAACTGCCTGTCCATTTCCTACAGTAACAGGCAGCCCACCTGAAAAGGGCTAAACACAGACAGCAAAGAAACAAGCGGTCTATCCCCAAAGTATAGGGACTGTGCTCTTCTTCTCGCCTTGCCTCAGAAGGAAGTGCTACCTACCTACCTCCTTCACCTGGCTTGTACATACAGTTTGTTGATGTGTGTCGATATAATGCATGTCTGTCTGCTTGCCTACCTTCTTGTAGCAGGGCTGCGTGTTAACACGGAATGCGGCGCTGATAGCCCAGTGCACAACGGAGGCAGTTCTCCCACTGCCTCTTCCGGTGGCAGGAGCTTGCGTTCCTCAGCCAGTGGTAAGATCAATGCCTGCTTGTATGGGTGTGAAGTGTGCTTGTCCTCATCACAGCTTCTTCTGGCGGCATGGGCTCGCAATTCTTCACCAGCAGTAAGATCAATGCCTGCTTGTGTGGGTGCAAAGTGTGCTTGTACGCACCACAGCCTCCTCTGATCGCAGGATCTTGCTTCCTCGGCCAGGGGTAAGATGATTAATCTTTTCATGTGGGTATGAAGTGTGCTATTCCTTGCCACAGCCTGGTGGCACAGGAGCTTGCGTTCCCGGGTCGGTGTCAAGAACACACGCTCCTCATCTAAATACTTAGTGCTTATCGATACATTCTGGGTGCCTGCTCGTGCATTTTAGTCAGCACATCATTTCACGCGACCTTTTTACATTGTGGTAACACGTGTGCATTTTGATCCGCGCACCATTTCGCGCAATCTTTTTATATTGTAGTAACACATGCATTTTATGGTCGCCCCCGTGAAAAACTCACCCCCCTGCCAGCCAAACAGTCTCACTTAACTTTGCATAAGCATATCTCTGCACCCACTCCACCATTCCGTGACCTGAGACATGCATTGGATAGCTGTAATGTTTCCCTTTCAGCAGGTGCTTGAAGGTTTGGGAGAGGTGCAGAGGCTGAGGAGATATTTACTTACTTAAGTGTACTTATCGGTACCTGCTCAAGTCTACTTACGTAAGTGTAATTAAGTCTCCTTTCACCTACTTAAGTGTAATTAAGTCGTCTTACTTAGTAAACTGACCCCTACTTCTTATATTCCTTGGGCAGATGGATTGCAGAAGTACCCTTTTTAAACAGTTCCTCAGGCAGATGGAGTGCAGCCTTACTGCCAGCACTGCTATTTAACTTGCCAACGGCTGATTCTCTGGGCGAGGGGCTTCTAAGTCCTGGAACCTAAATGCTCCTAAGTGCTTCTAAGTGCACCTAACTGCTCCCAAGTGCTCCTTAGTGGCACCTAAGTGCTCCTATGTGCATTTAAGTGCTCCTTAGTGGCACCTAAGTGCACCTAACTGCTCCCAAGTGCTCCTAAGTGGCCCCTAAATGCTCCTAAGTGCTCTTAAGTGGCCCCTAAGTGCTCCTAAGTGCACCTAGGTGCTCCTTTCCTTTGATCATGCTGGATTTTTTAACACTGCCAGTGAAGTCGTTGCGTTCCTTTTTATTTTTGCACAAAAGAGCGACAAGCAAGAGAGCTCCTCTGTACAGGCTAACAAGTGTGAAGAGATATTTTGTATAGGAGGTGAGGTAAGACAGATTTTTTTGTTTGTGTACCCTTTTAATCATGTGTCTATTCTTGTGTTCTGCGGTGTGAATGTGAGCACACAAACAGGGTTGTCATTCTTTTGGTGTGCTGTGTTTCTTGTGAACTGCGGTGAGAATGTGAGCACACAAACGGGGTTGTCATTGTTTTGGTGTGCTGTGTTTCTTGTGTTCTGCGGTGTGATCGATGTGATCGATGTGCACTGTGAAACCCACATAGAAATGCTCTTTGTGAACCTGATGATTTGTCTTTGGCCTTTGCATGTGTTCTTTCCTGTTTGCTGCCTTGTAAAAGAGCCAGATTCCTGCCATGCTTCACTGGCCTTTGTGTTAGTCTGGGCTTTTTGTTGCCCCGGGAATGCTGATCCCTGTATAACCATACCCCTGTAGAACTGGTGCTCCAGATCCCTGTATGATCAATCCCCGTCGTAACACACACACACATATACACACACATACACACATACACACACACTCTGCAGGCCGGCACGTGCAGTCGACGGTCAGCAGCAGGTACCTACAGTCCTCTGCAAGTAGCAAGTACGTACGTGCGTGAATGTGCGTGAATGCAGAAACTGTGCGTGAATGTGCGTGAATGCAGAAATTGTGCCGCCCTGCGTCAACTTTGTCTTAGGAATGTGCCAGGCTTAGCCTTTTAAAAAGAAAAAGAAAAAAAAGAAAAACTACGCAGGCAGTGAAAACCACTCCCCACAATAAATAAGGAAAAGGAGCCACTTTGGTACCGAGTACCGTGGATAGACGTTTTTTTTATACCTTGCTAGATATGCTCCCTCCGATCCTGTCTTTTCTCTCTACGGCAGAAGTGCAAGCCGACTGCAGCACATCGTCAGTTCACCCCCCCATCACGTGTGTTTGCATTCACACATATGCACAGGTCAAACTCCCCAGCCAATAGCAGAGGCCCACCATCATCTGCTACCAGCAGGCCCCCTCCCTCCCCCGCAAACAACCCCGCACACAACAGTAGCAGCAGGCCTCCTCCCTCCCCCGCAAACAACCCCGCACACAACAGTAGCAGCAGGGATCTGAGGGCGTCATCCAGCAGCAGATCCCCTTCCTCTCCGGCTAACAACAGCAGCAGAGCACTGCGGACATCCATCACAAGCAAGCCTTCCTCCCTTTCCCCTGCTGCACATCAGGCACTGCCACAGTCAGATCGCATGTCCAGGCGCACCGGTGCAAGCAGCAATGGCAGCACACCCGCGCACTCACGGAGCACGAGTCGGGCATGAACATGGCAGTGCCTGGAGATAAATTAGAAAGCAATTATCTGCGAGTGGACAATTTCAGCAAGCAATGATGCTGTTGGCCTCCTGTTGAAACAATTCTGGGGGACCATGAGAATTGCAGATGGAGCAGGGGCGGAAATGGCGTATCATATTTGGAATTGTCAACGTCATACACGCAGCGCGCAATTGAAAGTGCGTACACTTGTGTGCCCTTGGGAGTAGCTTGTATATACAAGCACAGCATTTCTGTACAGGCGGGATTGGTGTGTGACATAGTGGATAAAGGCCATACCTGCAGAGTAGTGACAGCTTGTTCACTTTCATTTAATGAACAGTCTTAGCCTCAGTGATTGACTTGAATGGAAATTGTCTTGATGGAGGGGATTGGCGCTGGCATGTGCTCTTTGCAAGCATTTGGGCTTATCAAAAAGTGTGATTACTTTCTCAATGCCAGTTGGAAATAAATGTGCGTGGGGCCATCAGTGTGGGGCATAGTGATCAATTAACGGTGCAGGTATCTGCCGTCTGCATCATGAGTATATGAGTCATAGCCACGAGCATATGAGTCATAGTCACGAGTAACGTGCTTGCCAATTCTGCTTGCTTGAAATTATCATTCGTGGATCTCCAGCGTCATTTTCATGCAAATGTTATCAAAGCAAAAAAGGAGGAGCGACAATTGATACAGCACCTCTCCTTTGACCCACCTCCAAGCACCAGCTGCCACGCCAGGAACAACATTTGCCTTGCAGCAGCGCTACAGTGATGTGTGATGTGTAACAGCACGTCCGCGCATTTCACCTGGGTAAAGGCACACACGAACAAGAAAAACTACGCAGGCAGTGAAGAATTACTCCCTACATTAGTTAAGGAAGACGACAAGTCGCTAATAAATCCTCTACCACATGCATGCCTGGATCTTTAAGCTCGTGCATGCCATGCATGTGTCTAAGGCCATCTAATGTCGATGAAAACCAGGCAAAATAAGTCATTTTGCTCACAGCAGTTGCTATCGTACGTTTTTAGTCTGGGGCAAAGCTGTCAGGGAGCAACTTATTACAAACAACCCGTCTTGGTTAGAAAGATTAAAACCTATCACCAGAGGCAATCTGGAATTAAAGAAACACCGCTGCGGCAGGCACCATACCTTTTCTTAAATCACCAACTGAAAGGATACTGCCCAAGAACGGCAAAAATATGTAGGTAGGTAAGGTAAGGTAAGGTTACCACACTATATATGCCTCAAAGGGCATCTCAGCGGAAGTTTGGAAAAATATGTAGGCTCCCTAAAAACTCAGGAACTCAAAGCTGTTAACCAGGCTAGAGGGAGTAAGCCTTCACAAAGGAGTTGTATGATTTTTGCGGTTTTGTATAGGTCAGGGAGATGGCAAACTCCCTACTACAAGGATGAAAACGAACTGAAAGTTGCAAAATAAAAAGGAAGCAAGATAGGCAGAAGAAAAAGAAAAACTACGCAGGCAGTAACAACTCCCTGCATCAAATAAGGAAAAGGAGACACATTGGCCCGAAGTGCCGTGAGTGTCCCCCACCAAAAATCAAGATAGGCAGGCTGGAAGAAATAGAAGAGAGTAGTGGGGGCAACCAGGTTGATGAGAAGAAGGCAAAACCTGTACAAGGTCAAGCACGTGAAAGAAAGATAGCCTGTGTACTTGGGTGCGTGCCTACGCAAAAAAATTGTTTTTGGGATACAGGGCAGGTGCCTTTGTTATAACAAGGTTTGGGATACAGGGCTAGAAAGGAGTACAAAGGCAAGGTCTGAGGGCACGTCTAGCTACACAACCGCAAGGCACTCAACATAAATCCAAGGGAAGCTAAGACTTAACCAGGATAGTAGCAGCTAAGCCCTTGCAATGACTGGTGCGCCAGAACAAACTCCAAAGTACAGCCCAAGAGAATAAAGAGTCCCCCTACACAAGCGCAGCTGCGCCAGCACATCGCTCTTATTATTACGATCCCAATAGTAGCAGGGAGGCAAGAATGGAAAACAGTGAGCCAAAAGCCTAGACAACAAAAAACGGGCTGCTCTATTTCCGAGAGCAGGGGGAAATAGGCCAACCTAGACTTAGAGCAAAGCAGGGGACACGCCAGGATGGGAGCTGCAATGAAACTGCAAGGAGCCGTTGGCCTAACATACACAAAGAGGGGAGCCTGGCCCAGGTCAGAGAGACTGGGGGCACACCTTGGCAGGCTGCAAAGTCCTTTAAGGCTGCGAGGAATCAACAGCCCTGACTTTTCCGACAGGCCCTAGATTATACTTTTGCAGTTCTTTGCCTGTCCTGGCTAGCGTGCTATATATCCAGCCCCTAGCTCGCTGCTGCTATATTGGTGGAACATGTCGCTTTCCTCCGTTCAAAACGTTGAGTGCCCAACTCCTTGTTCAGCAGGTGCTTCTAACAATTTGCGGCTGCAATACTAGGGTTGGAGAGAGGCTTCAAGTGACTCGTGGCAGTACAATGGCTCGCAGTTTCTTGTTAATCAGTCGAATGAAATTGATGTCTAAATCAAGCATCATTCCCAGATCACCCGCTAATAACAACTCTACTTTCACGGAACTGTTGTAAGCGTCAGGGACTATCTTAGTCTAGAAAATGGAGAAAGCATTGAGATCAGCTCTCCACATTAATTGTCCTGTGAAAGGTCCCAGGGGGGGTCAACGGAGGCCCTCAATGGGGGTACTTTTGAAATGTGAATTGAGTATGGGCACCCCAGCTGGCGACAATCAAGCGCAGTACCCAGAGGTAGCACCTGAGCTTGAATGTTGCCAGTACGGGCAAACATTTCTGTTTGCCAGCGGTGCGAACCCTATTTTTCACCACAAATTCTCCATAGCAGGCCACCCAGACTACCAAATAACATGATTTCTGGTGTTATAAAGTCCTTATAATAAACAAACATCATTGCAAAAGAAATGGAGTGAAACGGTCAACTATTTGGGGATGTAGGCCAACATATGCTGTTTTCCCATGCAACGCCACCTTCTTAGGGTTTTGGTGGTTCTTACTTGGTTTGTTTTGAGGTTTACCTCGTTCTTATAGGTTGAGCAGCCATTCCAGGTTGAATGCCTTTGTAATCCAAACTAAACTTAGGGTTTTGGTGGTCACTGTGGGCTTTCAGCCCTGCCAATTTGCACACAGAGCGACCCACATGAATCCAAGCACACCCTTGTGTAACGCATAATGTCAGCTTCAATTTAAAGCAAAAATGGTACCAATCGGATAAAGGGGCAGTGGATAGCTGGCTCCCGAGTGCAAAAAGGGCATATATTTGGATATTTGCTCCGTTGACCCCCTCTGAAAAGGTCCCAGGAACCATCAAACGCATCCACACATATAAGAATGCCCATATACAAAAAAATAGGAATCAAGGAAGTTTGGCATTCAATTGGCGCCTTGTGAGAGCTTGTGGTGGTGCCACAAGCATAACAATCTGCATCATCCATTTCTCACTGCAAGACCAAAAAATTAATGCTGCTTTGGTTTGTCAGATCAAAGCACCGTCACTGCAAATTATAGGACTCAACAAAACAGCCAAAGAACTCTTCAGAACCAAAAAAGTGCTTGTCACACAATTCGTCCCTGCCACTGGTTGGGTATGACTGGTTGATCGCTTTGGTATGCAGTATGCACTGTATGCACGCTATCAAGTGTTGCTCTTAGATAAATGCTACGCACTACGTACACCCTAATGAATGTTATGCTCGTTCCATCAGGGAGCAGACGCTCATAGGAGGGTCACCATCATTCTTCATAGATCCGATCTGTCACATATAAATAACATGCACGCACCTCATCAGGCAGTGCAGACCTCAACCAAGTAACTTTAAATTAATGAAGATCCCTCGGCACGTTGCTTTTGATCTGCTTTGAGTAACAGTTAATTTTCGCTTTGTGGGCGCATCGTTATATTTTAGCTTAATCCCACAGGCGAGGGCAGGTGGACAGATCAGGATGGCCACAGCAGATGGCGCCCCCTGCACATGTGTGTATGTGTGTCACATGCGAGCGCAAATGTGTGTGTATGTGTGTATGTGTGTATGTGTGTATGTGTGTCACATGCGAGCGCAAATGTGTGTGCATGTGTGTATGTGTGTATGTGTGTATGTGTGTATGTGTGTCACATGCGAGCGCAAATGTGTGTGTATGTGTGTATGTGTGTATGTGTGTATGTGTGTATGTGTGTATGTGTGTATTTGTGTCACATGCGAGCGCAAATGTGTGTGTATGTGTGTATGTGTGTATGTGTGTCACATGCAAGCGCAAATGTGTGTGCATGTGTTTGTTAAGCTACAGGCGAGTAGCTAAGTTTAGTCCAAAGTGGATACGAGCCTCATACATTTACAAGATGAGCCATCAGTCTACATTGGGCCAAAGCCTTAATGGACAAAACAGAGTGACAGGGAGAGCGCTTCTAGCTTGAGCTGCACACACAAATTTCTTTTTTGTGGATACATATGTTTATATATAAAGTGAGAGTGAGAGTGAGAGTGAGAGTGAGAATTAAGGGATATACCAATCAGCGGCACAACCACAACACACCCAACCAGCGGCATAGACGCAACACACACCTAAAGGCACTTCAACTGCTGTGCAAAAGCAAATATCAGCACCTCAGAACTGCACTGCACTTTTACACCTTCGCCATAGCTGCTACGCAAACACCAGCCTGTAATACTACTACTATTACTCCTACTCCTACTACTACTACTACTACTATTACTCCTACTACTGCTACTACTACTATTACTACTCTATTACTCCTACTATTACTCCTACTACTCCTATTACTCCTACTGCTGCTACGCAAACACCAGCCTGTACTACTACTCCTACTACTATTACTCCTACTGCTGCTACTGCTGCTACGCGAAAAGCACATCATCAGAAACACCAACAATGCACTATACACATGTTGCCCACACCACCACAACTCGCTCAAGAAATACTGGAACACCCAAACAGAGCTCTCACCTGGTGGGCCCAAGACAGGGCTTGCCCACCTGCAGAAGTGTGAGCAAGCAGTGGGTCTCATGTGTCAGTGCGCCATGTAGTGCTGTAGTGTTTGTGTGTATTGCAATTCAAAGTGTCTTTTCGTGCGAGCACAATGTTTGCCTGTTTTGCATTCTCAGTAGCTTCCTTTCCTTGTCAGCTTGTGTGAGGAAACACACCAAGATTTGGTGGTTCTGCCATATGGTTCTGCCACATGAGTAGGGTTGGCCAGAACCGTATATATACACCGTATATGACCGTATGTATGGTGATTTCTAAAAATTCCAGAGGGGGTCAACTGAGGCCCCAAATGGGGGTGTTTTTAAATGTGAATTAAAACGTGGGCCCCGGACCGGGCCGTTTCTAAGCTTAGCATCCAGAGCAGCTGAAAAACGGAACATGAAACCAGCCCGGTCCGGGGCACACGTCTAATTGCCGTGGCGTGAACCCTACTTTTCACCACCATTCTCTCATATCTCACCACCCACTGACCTGATTTGCGTCATTTTTATATGAATCGTCTACATTTCAATAACAAATATCATTGCAACAAAAAAATGGGGCAAAACGGAGCATTACTTGGCCAGATACCCCATTCTGGCCCATTTCCCTTAGAGAAAATCAGCAAAAGGGGTGCCTATAAGGTGGAAAATCAACCTTCACCAAATATACTTTTCAAACCCCAGGATGATTTGGTATCATAAAGGAAGTCCTCCCGTCTTGTTTTGGGATGAAAATAGGCCCTGGTGGGGCGTGGTGGCCTGTAATGTGAAAACTCAGTGCCAAAATTTGAACTGTATTTGTGTTTAGACCACTGGGGTGGTCCTTTTGGCCCCAAACTTCATTAACCATCTAGTTATATCATCCAAACATGATTTGCATCAAAAAGTCACATTTCAGGACATTTGCTCAGTTGACCCCCTCTGTAAAAGTACCGTATGTGCACCGTATACACCTATATATGTATGGTTCTGGCCAACCTTGCACATGAGTCACGTGACGTGACAAATGACCCACATGTCCTTATGTTATCACTGACCCTCTAAATGTACCCACGTGTCCTTACATTAACACCCACGTGTCCTTACGTTAACACCCACGTGTCCTTATGTTATCACTGACCCTCTAAATGTACCCACGTGTTTTTACGTTAACACCCACGTGTCCTTATGTCAACACCCACGTGTCCTTATGTTAACACTGACCCTCTAAATGTACCCACGTGTCCTTATGTGAACACCCACGTGTCCTTATGTCAACACCCACGTGTCCTTATGTTATCACTGACCCTCTAAATGTACCCACGTGTCCTTACGTTAACACCCACGTGT
>Ga0307968_1001265_pt1 | contig 20441 bp, 18 predicted proteins | sample OrgLakmetagen650_FD_201834 | JGI IMG/M metagenome (GOLD analysis project Ga0307968, IMG submission 201834) | Saline water microbial communities from Organic Lake, Antarctica - #650 | ecosystem: Environmental > Aquatic > Non-marine Saline and Alkaline > Saline | place: Antarctica: Organic Lake...
GACCCCGACCCCGACCCGACCCCGACCCCGACCCCGACCCCGACCCCGACCCCGACCCCGACCCCGATCCCGATCCCGATCCCGATCCCGATCCCTATCCTAATCCTAATCCTAATCCTAATCTTAATCCTACGAGGGGTTAGGCCAACAAGGGTCAACCCTTGTGGCGGGTGTATAACACGAGTCCAAAAATCAAAATTTTGACTTCATTGGCATCTCCGGTCAAATTGCATGTCGCCTTATTCTTTAACTTGACATAATCCCTTCTTACACACAGCAACCTTCTTGGGCCACAACCCTTGCTAGGTTTTACCAAAGGTCACATTGCTTTATTTCCTAGCAAGCACTCATATTTACCTTGCCTGTTCGCTACCTCACTGGCTTGTTCTCTGATAGCAGTGTTACAAGCAAAGCAATCAATCATGTGCCCGAACGGGCACGTCAAACACTTGCTAACCCCTCAATTGAGGCCAAATGCAATAGCGTTGCTTTCCCAACTCAACAGGGTTGGCCAGAGGATTGTAACACCTGGGAGCTTGCTAAGAACATCCTGGCTCCTCTGCTGCTGCGAGAGTGGGAGGCATACAAGATAGCCAGAAGCAAGGACACATGGACAATGCAGGCATGTTTCTCGCTTGTGCACATACCAAAATAGTAGGATATCCCACACATTGGCATCCAAGGCATCCAAGGCATCCAACACTTGGGTACTATCGACCAAGCACCTACTTGGTGATGATGTTAGAATATCTCTCTCGCTCTGTCACACTCACACACACACACATACACACACACACACACATCCTCTTCACAGGAGGACACAGTGAGTGCTGAGCCTTTTATGCCTGGGTCCTCTCGGGAAGATATCGTAGCATTGGTGGCCTCTTCAACCGCTGCTCTACCAAGGGTCACTGATGAGCAACGCATGCAAGTGGTGGAGCAAGTCCAGGTGTGTTACAAATCTCGCAGCTGTATGGAGGTAGAGAAAAGCAAAACCCTGCTCAAGGATGAGTTCCAGATTCGTGTCCATTTGCGTGATGAGATTACTACAGTCAGCCATGCTTGCAGACAAGTATGAAGTCACGCACTTCCTCATCCACAAAGTTAGGAGGAATTCACATCCACAAAGTCAAATAGATTATTTGCCACTGATAATTGTGCTCGCCCTCATGTTGCATTGTAGGAAGGGGGCGCAGATTGCCTAGAGAATCGAATTGTCACCAAGTGGGCGGGAAGTTTGCCGGACACACAGCAGGTATGGACATCAATTACTGTGGGTGTGCATGCACAATTATAATCAGAGCAGCGAACCCCTTGTAGCAGGTGGCGTTTAAATATTGGAAGCTAAGCATGATGTCTCCGTGATAACACATATGTTGACCTTTCCTTGCACACACACAGGTGCACAATGGCTCATCTGCAATGGTGGATACATCATGTATGTGGACGAGCAGCTTGAGTGTGAGTCCTTGCGGATGACCCTGCTTAACATCATGAAGGGCCAGCGAGGCTTGGACCTGCACCTTGACAACATGTGCGGCCGCCTGGTCATCCATCGTCTACGATGACATGTGCCACCTTCTCAGGTACATGTTGCAAAGTGTTGGTGGTTGTGTTCTTGAAGGTGTGGTGGCAGCATAGGTGGCGTTCTTTTAATGCGAGAGGACCACAACTCCAATTCACATGAATATGTGGGTGCAACTATAGGTGGGCGTTGGCACGTGTGCACCTACACCCTGACATCAAGAGGTTCGTTACCGAGGCCCTGCACGCTGTGGACAAGTTTCACTTTGTGGATAACCACAAAGGGGCTTGGTGCGGCGCCTTTGTCAACCCCTTCAAGGTGGAGGAGTTGAATGGCGTGAACACCGAAGTGTGCAAGCAAACATTCAGGTGTGTGGTTTCCTATGTTGGGTGGGCAATGAGGGGGTGTCTTTACAACACTATAAACCACCTCTATGTTTTGCAAAAAAAGAAGAGGCAAGTCTCCCATCTTCTCATCTGTACGGGATGGCATGCAACGCTATAACAATGAATCATAGGTGAACCTGCGACGAGTGCTCTGTTTTGCCACATTCCACTCCGTTGCAGGCTGGTCAACCGCTTCCGGTTCCTTTTGCGCCACATGAACAAGGAAAGGTTCCGTTGGGCACTCCTCAATGTGGTTGAAGGAAACCATGAGCGGTTTGCGCAGGGGTTGCAAGCGTGAGCTTTGGCTGTCATACCCAGTATTTGCAAACCAGGCTTGTGACAATCCAAGTGCCAGACAATGCTCTAACACTTATATGTGAGTCTCTTTCGTTCATCCATCTATTTTCCTTTTTGTCTCTTTTTGGCTGACTGGTCTCGTAGTTTTTGTTGCTGGCAGGAAAGGTCTCAAAGGTCACAAAGGTCACAAAGGTCACAAAGGTCTCATAGTTTTTGCGGCTGGCAGGAAAGGTCACAAAGGTCACAAAGGTCTCATAGTTTTTGTGGATGGCAGGAAACGTCTCAAAGGTCATAAAGGTCACAAAGGTCTCATAGTTGTTGTGTTTGGCAGGAAATGTCTCAAAGTTCACAAAGGTCACAAAGGTCTCATAGTTTTTGTGGCTGGCAGGAAAGGTCACAAAGGTCACAAAGGTCACAGTTTTTGTAGATAACAGTTAAAAGTCTTAAAGGTCACAAAGGTCACAAATGTCTCGTAGTTTTTGTAGCTGGCAGGAAAGGTCTCAAAGCTCACAAAGGTCACAAAGGTCTCATAGTTTTTGTGGCTGGCAGGAAAGGTCACAAAGGTCACAAAGGTCTCATAGTTTGTTGGCTGGCAGGAAAACTTTGAAAGTCTCACAGTTTTGAAACTGAGGGGTAATCCATAGTTTTTCCAAGAGAACTATGAGAATTTTGGGGATAGCGACTATAATTGAGCTTTGCACTAACCGTTCATTTGTATGTCAAACTCTGGCTTGGCTAAGGGAGCCGGCATGCTCTGGCGTGGGGCTCACAATTAATATCACTGTCCTTCCTCACGAGCTCTCTGTGTGCTTCTTGCACGGCCCTCTCTCACTCTCTCCTTCTATTCTCGAGCTCACTGTGCGCCTCTTGACACGGCTCATCTCCCATTCTCTGCGCGGCATGTTCGGCCTCTGGTCAGCAAAGCAAACGAGTGCATCCAAAAGCCCCCGTGAGTCTTATTGATAATTGGTTGCGCCTTCGGACCAATAAAGGCCTCCAAGGTGGAAAAACCATCCAGCAGAGGAGTGAATTATTTGCATCGCTAGTCCCTAATGCTTCTACCAGTTCCATGGCTCATGCCCTTGCGCTCTCTCGCCACACTGCTGGTCCTTCCCGGAGCTGGGACCAATGAATCAGACAGACCTCTCGGCCTCATTGTGGTTACACCTTGATAATATGACTGAACGAACAAATAGAATCGGAGACCTTGCACGGCTGTAGCGTAGTGGCCCAAAATGGTTAACCGGATGAATGAGCGATAAGCAAATTGTACTTTACTTATGCATGTTACATTTGCCCCACCCTCAAGTGCTTGCGTCCTCGTAAGCATATCACAACCCCCTAACCTGTACGGTTTTTACATGATAGTGGCTTTCGATTTAAGACGGAGTCCACTTGGAGGTTATGCGGCGAAGTGTAAAGCGTGCGCAAAATCACCGTTTTTGCAGGCTTGAGGACTTGAACCAAGTACCTCTGCTTTGATACCAAATGTAGCTAGTGGCCCAAAATGGTTAACCGGATGAATGAGCGATAAGCAAATTGTACTTTACTTATGCATGTTACAACGGCACAGGGTCTCTTGAGGATCCCCTCTATTGGTACCTCTTAGAGTTCACATGTTGTCAATTGATTACCAAAACTATCAAATCCAGAAGATAAAGGTTATCAATAAGACTGGCCATCCAGCTTATTGAACAAGACATAAAGAAACTCTCAACTGCCAACCAACTTAACTGCTCTGTCACACGATTCGTCGCTGCCAATGATTGGGCGTGACAACTTCGATACCAATGAAACGTTGAAAAAATCCGACAGATGCCATTTCTGTGCTTCGTGCAATATATATCCACGTAACAGATTTCCAATGGCAATGAGAAATGCTGTGAGCGATGCATAAGGCCAAGCGACATTAACTTAGATCTCAGTTTGACAAGGCCAGCAGCCTTCTTGTGTTCACGAGGCCGGGAGACCGTGAATTCACCTCCTTACCGCCCAAGTGAGTTTGTATGCGCAATTTTTCTTTGCGTTTGCAGTTTTTAATTTGCGTGCGCAGCAGCGTTAGCATCAACACACACCTCGATCAAGGATGCGCCACCCAAGAAGGGCAGCTGGCAGAGCGCGTGCTCGGCAGTCACGCACACAAACGTGAAGTCCGGCCACTTGTGACTAAGCGTGGCTTGAATAGTGTTGAACAACCTGCAGGAATGAGAGCAAGCACAGATAAAATGTAAACAAATGGACAAACAACGATTACATACAAAAAAGTTCAGCCGTCAGCATAGGGTACTCAGCCTGTTATTATTCATATCCAATTCGTAGAACTGAGACGATAGGGCTAGTTTGCTTCTCGGAAACGGCTCAGTCTCTGTTTGTTGGGTCGTAACGGGAACAGCATCGAGCAGCATACGCGCCAAAATACCACACTTACACAGTCTATATTGCAGCCATAGGTTCTAGCATGAGCATCACAAAGGCACTACTCACCCACGCTAGTTCAGAGGCTCAAATGCAAGGAAATCATGTCCCATTTCATTATAAGGGATGCCGTATGCAATGGGACATGCTTTTCTTGCACCTTAGTCGCAGCAAAGTTTGGCAAAGTCGGAGCATTTTTTTTGCTAAGTTTCCCCAAAGTTTGTCACATAGTCGCGAAAGTTTGCGACTTTCACGACTTTCACGACTTTGGGGTTTACCCGTTCTAGGCTCAAACTTTCACGACTTTCACGACTTTCACGATTTTCAGGTGTTAATAGGATTAGGATTAGGATTAGGATTAGGATAAGGATTAGGATAAGGATTAGGATTAGGATTAGGATTAGGATTAGGATTAGGATAAGGATTAGGATTAGGATTAGGATTTGGATTAGGATTAGGATTAGGATTAGGATTAGGATTAGAATTAGGATTAGGACTAGGACTAGGACTAGGACTAGGACTAGGACTAGGACTAGGACTAGGACTAGGACTAGGACTAGGATTAGGATTAGGATTAGGATTAGGATTAGGAAATTTCAAAGTCGTGAAAGTCGTGAAAGTCGCCCCAGTCGTGGGAGTTTGGGAGCTAGGAGAGGGAATTGAAAAGTCGTGAAAGTCGTAACTATTATAATATTTTGCAGTAAACTATCAAATGGGAAAGTCGCCATAGTTTGGAAAACTCTCCTGTGTAGAATGTCTCATAGTCGTAAACTATGGGACGACTAAGGTAAACTATAAACTAGGCACATCTCGACAATTAGTCGATATCAGACCATGGCAGATGACCAGCCTCGGGTTTTGGTCAGTTCATCAGCTGGACTTCATACATCAAAAACTGATGAATATTTAGTAATACCTCAACCTCATCCTCGTTACCCAAGTCAACCTCGTACTCGTTGATTCCCCCTGGTGGGGGGGCCCCAAACTCCCAACAGATCGAACTGCTGTGGCGTCAATAAAAAGAAGTAACCACTGGCCCAAAATCGAAGAATTTAAATGATTTGAACTCTTGGAATTCTTGGACTGAACGAAGAATCTTCCCGAAGAAATCTCTTACACGAAGGTGACAGTGGTCTACCTGGCTTGCGCCGCTACACAGCATTACTTAGTTATTTGATAATTGAAAAGATAACCCGATATCACGAAAACGATTATTTTCAATAGGATGATTTGTGATTAAATACTGAATCAATCACCATTTGGAGACGCAAAACGCGTTTAATCTAAAACCTTGAATTAATTTAATCAGCAATCACACTGGAAACGCACCGTTACAGTGTACGTCCACCAGGACTACTTCTGATCATGCCCAATTGCAGTATAATCAAATTTGTGCACGGTAGTCGGATGCCGGCCTGTGGTAAAGCACACCGAAATTTCGAAATTCGAGGCACGGTGAAACTACTGATGAACTAAAATATCGTATTTCGGCTATCGCATTTACCAATTTGGCAGCATGAGGGAACTCATGCAGGATTCAGAGGCCGAGGCCAGCGACACCAGCACCTTCCCCTCCCTCCTGAACACGAGCAGCCCGTTCCAAGGAGACTGGAGGAGCATTGTTGCCTTGATTATCATACTTGCCGTGGGCAGCGTGGCAAATTCAGCAGGAGTGGGTGGGTCACATTTGCAGTTTTGCATGCTTAACAATATGACTTGATCACGCAAACACACGCGCACCCACACCCACACCCACACAATCATACACACTCACGCACACAATCGTACTCACACACGGAGACACACATACTCACACGCACACGGAGGCACACATTTGCACACACGCATACACACACATACACGCACAAAACACACACACACACACTCATACACACACACACACACGCACACACACACACACACACACACACACACGCACACACACACATACACACACACATACACGCGCGCGCGTGCACGCACACACACATATACACACATGCACATACACAAACACACACACCTGCACACACACGTGCACGTGCACGTGCACGCATACACAAACACACATATGCACACACGTGCACGTGCACACACACACACACACACACACACACACACATGCACACACTCGTTCACACACACATGCACACGCTCTTGCACACGTGCACGTTTACACACACACACACACACACACATACACATTCACTCACACACGCACACAAAAACGTAGATACACACACGTGCACACACACACACGCACGCACGTAAACATACATACATACATACACACGCACACAAATATACATACATGCATACACACATACACAAAACCGCACACATGCTCACAAACGTGCACGTGCACGCACGCACACACACATGCACACGCACATGCACAAACTGACCTCCCTCCCCCCCAAATTTCAAGACCCACACACTAACCCAAACACGCACACACGTGCAAGCACTCATTCCCCACAATGCACACATAACACTTCTTATGTGCTCTGGAACCTGCACGTGCTTTTTGTTGTCGCTCATGCACAAACGCATATCATTCCCGGCGCTTTCACTCTTACTCACACGTGCCTACCTTTCTCCCTTAGGTGGTGGTGCCATCTTCATTCCGGTTCTGCAATCCCTCGTGGGCTTTCGTAAGTCAACTGATAGGAGTACTGCTCGTTTATTCTGTTTGCAAATATGCACACCTTGAAAACCTGCCACCATTTTGGCTCACCCAGCCTTGGAAGTACGCGAGAGTATCTCCTAATTCTGATACAACCTTCTGTCTTACTTCCATTTCATGACAACAGCCCTCAAGGACTCAACCGCCATTTCTCAGGTGCGCCTGCGAGCTTGTCACATGTCCCCGACCTGCTGGTACCTGTCCGTTTTCTGTAGCACGTCTCACGTGCCTGCTTTGAACACGCGGTAGGTAGTTAGTTCAGATCCACGAACAAACACACACCCGCTCATCACACACGTTTTCTGTGCGCCTGCCCAAATGTTAACATCGCATGCAGGCCCTGATCACTGCTGGGAGCGCCGTGTCAGTGGCTATCAACATTTTTAAGAGGTCCCCCGTAAACCCCAGCGTCTGCATCATCCATTTCAGTGTGGCACTGGCCTTGATACCTATTGTACTGGTGCGTGGACAGCATTTATATTTTCAGTGTGGCACTGGCCTCGACACCTGTTGTACTGGTGCGTGGACAGCATTTCTATTTCGGCTCGATACCATCGGATGTAGTCGGAGAGGAATTACACTTGTGGCCAACACCAAGGAAACTGACCTAAGAAACCACGCTGCCTGAAAACAGACTGTGAGAAAGACACACCGAAAATCGCTTGAGAGAAAAACACAAGTAAAAATTCTGAATGAAAAGAGAAAACGAAAGGGAAAACTGAACAGGCTAAAACTCAAACCTTCTAGATGAAAAACGGAAAAAGGTAGCAGCTGGGCTGTCAATACCCCATCCTGCCTCCAGCCAAGCAGCTGAAGGCAAGAGGCACGGGAGGAGCAAGAGGGAATATTTAAATCCAAACGCTGATTCAGGCCCAAGCATAAAAAGGATGGCTTCCACAGCGCAAGTGTGCCAAGACAGTACCAACCAACATTTGGTTACACTCGCCTCCAAGAACTCAAATACTTTTGCTGCTGCAGTATACTCAGTGGTGTTTGGGAGGTTTTCGTGAAGGGCTTGCGATCTGGGAAGCGAGCTTCTGTATAGCGTTGGTTTGTCACCTTGATTTCTTAAGTTTGTCACCTTGGTTTCTTTGGTTTGTCACCTTGGTGTCTTTGGTTTGTCACCTTGGTTTCTTTGGTTTGCCACCTTGGTTTACTTTGATTGATGTGGGTACACCTGCAAGCGGAGAGGGAGGGCTTGTAAGTGGCTTGCAGTATGCACTTGTACAAGGAGGCTGGCTCGTGTCTAGTATCGATACCTCCAACGGCGCAGATAATTTAGTTTTGTGTCAGAGCATTGTTTTATTTTGGACACCGTACTGATCGTAACTATATTGCACGCAAATAAATATTGTAATTCTTTTGGCACTCGCAAATATAGGAATTGCAAGGTATGAGGGGCAGAACGGTGCAGTCTTACATAAAGAAAAGCTGACAAGGCAGTCTTACATAAAGGAGAGCTGACAAGGGAAGGAGGGGTGCAGAGTCTGCCACTGACTAATCCAAAGCCGTTCTCTGTTTTGGAAAATACTGGTGCAGGTGGGCGTAAGCGTCGGCGTTCTACTTAACTCCATCCTGCCAAACTGGTGAGTAGAGTGTACACGTTTACCTCTTTCCAGCTCCATTATGCGACACTTCAGGTCTCCTAGGCTTGCACTTGCCCCCCAGCTACAGTATACAAAGCATTGCTATTGAACGTACCTAAAAGACTCACGTAACTCATACAGCCACACACAATAGTCACACTTCTTGACTACACACCGTCCTTTAAAAAGAAACTTGTTGACAACCATCACGAAAGACCATGTTTGGTGCTTGCGCAGGCTCCTGACCATCTTGCTCATCGTCCTCATTTTCTTCCTGTCCATCCAGTCCCTATTGAAGGTGAGTTGGCCTCTGATAGCAATTGGTCAGCACATGGTCAAAAAGCTTGGCAGCAGCTGTACGGTCTTTTCACGCCACCCTCTGCTGAGATCCTTCGGTTATTATGCAGCAAGTACATGCAACAGTTATGAGCCTGTTGTGACTTGCCCCCTCTTTGCACAGAAATAGACTTCTCGTTAGGTAATTACTCATCTTCTTGACCTCTGTGCCAAACAAAACTGACAAAAACGTTCAAGGATGGTCATCACATGCATGTTGCACCTCCCTTCAACGCTCTCTCCCAAGGAAACAGTACTCACATTACACATTCATACACACATGACACTACACGTGCTCTTACATTTCACACTTGTCACGTCTAAGGCTGCCTTAAAGCATGCGTCCAAATGGTGTGTGTTCACACTTCAGCAGAAACGTCACCATACAGTGTCATATACGGCGTATTCAAACGGTCCTGCCAACCCTGGACACATCTCATGAAATTCACGCTTGAACTCAGGGAGCAAATCTGTGGAAGGCAGAAAACCAGCGAAAAGCTCAGGCCGAGCAGCAACAGCAGAAAAATGAGATGGAGCCTGTTGCAAACACGACATTGCATAATGCTGTGCAAGATGAGGAGGCTGCTCGATCCTTGGCCTGCTTTGAGGCGACACCCATTGACAGACCCACGCAGGGTGCGTCCTTGTGCTGCATGTTTCAGCATTTTTCCTTGTTTGGCAGGACGCACGCAGAGAAAAGCAGGTGTATTTTTGCGCTGCATGCTTCAGTATTCTCTATCGTTTCCTTGTTTGGAGGGACCCAAGCAGGGAAAAATCTTTTTATGCTGTACTGTTTTCTCCATCTTTTCCTTTTAAGGTTGGTAGTGGGTAATGGACCCACTCAAACACGCAGCATGCTGACAGCGTATGAGTGTGCAAATTTGACTGTGTATCTGTGCAAATCCGCCGTGCCTTTACAAAAAGGCATTTGCACCACGGCTGGCCCATACACCTACTCTTTTGGTTGACCAGAATTGTATGAATACACTGTGTATGGTTGAGAGTATATGGTCATTTCCTGCTGTGGACGAAAGTGTACACATCGTATAAACGTACACATAATCCTTCGGCCAGCCCTACTCTCCAATTGTCCAGTCGTCCAGTTCGGTATCTCCGACAAGAATAACCTCCTTTTGCTGCGGTATTCAATGTTGAGATGCAGAAGCAGGGGTGAAATTGCTAAGCCCTGTTTGAGATACCAAACGAACCTCATATGTTTAATTACAGACTGACATAATGATTTTGCCTCTGTGCACAAACAGTCCTTGCCTGCCCAAAGTAAACACGTCTCAAATGCACCTCATTTGGCCTCTCACACACTTCTCTTGCTTGCCTGCAAAAACGTATACACCTTTCACCTTACCCCCCTCCCTCTCTTTCTCTCACACACACACACTCTCTCTTTCTCTCTCTCTCTCTCTCTCTCTCTCTCTCTCTCTCTCTCTCTGTCTCTCTCTCTCTCTCTCACTCTCTCTCTCTCTCTCCTTTCTCCTTTCTCCTTTTTCACTCTCCTGCAAACTCACACAAACACACAAACACACACACACAAACATACACACAATATTTTTAGGAATTGGTGGCGGGGTGGATAGCAATGGAGCAGCGCATTTCAGTCAGCCACCAGTGCCCCGAAGGTGAGAGGTTTGGCGTTATAATCGTCATAGCGCGTTTGAAAGCATGTGTGGAATTTATGGCACAAAAAAGATACCGTACTGCGCTGTTTACTTTGCGATTTGGTGACACACCATTCAGGTCTCTTGCAATAAGTCAAGCCGGAAATAAATTGATTCATTTTTGGCCTTGCAACACTTAGACTTTTAAATGCGGTAATTCCTGGTTCACCCCGATGGATCCCAATCGCCCGACAGTATCCGATTCAGGCCTGATGTGTAGCAGGCAGTAGGTGCACGGGATGCAGCCATTGCCACCAGCATTGCATCCCGCCCTGCCCCTGTTAAGAGGCCTGTGGGCAGGCCTAAGGCGCAGCTCCTTTTTGGGGTGCAAGCCTCTCCAGGAGAAAAGCTTGTGTGGGCACCACACAGCAAAGGCAGCAGCAGCAGCAGCAGCAGCAGCAGCGACAGCAGAAGCTCAAGGAGCAGGCAGTGTGGGTGAGAATATGCAGGGTCGCAGTGGGAGGGAGAGGGTGGTGCTGTCTTTGAGGCAGTGAGAGCATCGAGGGGAGAGGGGTGGCAATGCAAGAGTAGAGAGGTTCAGCTGTGTGCCTTCAGAACTTGTCCCAGACTTTGATACGTTGCAATTTAACAGGAATGGATGCAAGCACCGAAAGAGTGAGAGAGGAAAGCACAGGGAGATTTTCCAAAATAATTTGCAAATTCACCTAATATTTATAATATAAGGTTGTAGCTATATGCTCACAAATTATCTATTCCAATTATTCCTGCAATTATTCCGGACCTCGCAAACAGTAGACCTTTGCACACTTAACAGCGCAGCACGATACATATGAGACGATATAAGCATCAAGTGTTTTTGAATGCGCCAATCAGCGGTACGCTGAGTCAGTTAACTGCACCATAATTTGTGTCATTTTGTTGTCATTTTGTAAGGCAATATTATCATTTTCATAGCATGCATAGCAGCAGTGCATCAGAAGGTACACACTAATATATGATCGTTGTCATAGCGTGCATAGCAGTGCATCAAAAGGTACACTGTTTGCTGCCTGCGTTTTAGTTCTTCTTTGTTCTTTGCTGGCAGCCTGTGCTGCGTCAATGGTACAAAAATGAGGTGGTGGAGTCTGATGAATAAGAGGAAATGCTAAGATACTGGTGTTTGCGTGGCAACTTGCCGAACAATGCATGGCAACTTGCCAAAACAATGCACACAAAGGAATGAGAGCCAAAAGTGCAAAAGCAGGGCCAAATTATACATTACATGATGGGGCATTGGAGGTATCTCTGCCAAACGTGTTGTGTATGCACCGTGTGCGTAAATCGGTGTTGTACTTTTCACACTATATCTCCTTTTTTATGCCGTATATACGGTACGGTAAGATTCAAAACCGTACTGTTTGATTGAAGGGAAATTTTGATCCAAAATGTACTAGTACGGTCGACCGTATTTTTCTTTTTGCAGGGGAAAATGAGGAAAATGAGGTCCAGTGCAGGAGGCTTACAAAAAATCGATAACAGTCACGTGTAGATTTTGGGCCTCCGGCCCAAAATGACCACCCACCCCCCAAATCCCCTTCCTGACCCCCGACACTAATGAATAGGGTGTCAATCTTTTCAGAATTTAAGCAGCTATCTGCCTGCACAGCTCTCATGTCAATTAGTTTAATACCTGGAGAGTTATAGGGCAAAAACTGGTTTGCGCACGCTCTTGCACTGACCACCTGTTTTGTGCACAAATCCAGCCAAAACCTTTGCCAAAGCACTGTTTTACTTCATTCATGCAACTTGTGCATATGCAATACGGGAAATGCAAATTCGGAATCAATTGCTGGTAATTTGCCTGGACATACCCCCGCAACCTACTTGGGGGCACTCCATGCATTTCTGTGACCAGCCCCCCCCCTAAAACAAAACAACCCAACAAGGGTGCCAGTCAAATGGGCTCGATCTGAGGAACACAATCATATATTTATTATTTGTTGGAAGTGTCCCAGAAATTTTCTGGAGACTCCCCCTAAGTTTCCAAGCCCCCCAAAATGACCACCCACCAACCGACCCCTCAGAATCGACTCATTTATATATCAATCGATAGCTTTCAACGTAGGATTCCGAATATGCAATTTGTAACTTATATTTCAATCGACACGTGACGCCAAAAAGTTATGATCCTTGACGTCTCCTGTCCAGTGTTGAAATTTTAATTCAGGTTTCATTTTTTGCCTATTTAAACCGTTTTAAGATTATCAAGTCACAGAGGGGGCTAACAGAGGAAATGCCTGAAAATTCGCATTTTTGCATTTAGAAGGCAGCCACTCACAGCCACTTCATCCGATTGACACCATGCTAGTACCAAATTGTAGCTGGCATTGAGAGCTACCCGAGCGTGTGCCCAATTTTATGTGGGTCACTTTGCGTGCTGAGATAAACTGGATTAAGCACACATGGTGCATGTAAACCCTAATGTTGTGATTTTCATAGGAAAATGGCTCAAATCCTCATAAAACACCAACCAATCAGCCGTTTTCTTTCATTGTTGCAATTATATTTCTTTTCTGATAAGGATTCTATACCATTAAAAATATTCCAGATTGGTGCAGTGTGCAATCTGGTATGAAGAATTTGTGGTGAAAAATGGCCTGCACGCCACAGCAAACTAGCACACGCCCCCAAATTGGCAAGCTCCAAACTTAACATCTATGGACAGATTCATATTATGTAAAATTTGGAGCTTGCCAATTTTGGGGCGTATAAGCCAAAGAGTATAAAAATTTGCCCATTTTGGGCCTCACTTAGCCCCCTCTGATAAAGTCACTACATTTGTATTGTGGAAATATGAGCCAAAATGATCCTTTGGTGCAAATTAGGCCAGTTTCCAGCCTTCTGCACTGTACTTTACAACTTGCTATATTTTACAGTATATGATCCAAAAGCGTATAAATGCTCTACATGGTATGATCGTGTTGACCACTTAATTGTATACCTTACTGTATCCCGTACTGGCACAACACTGGTGTATATGTTCATACACATGCATACTCTAAGTACACATGCATTACACTATGACACACCATGCTTTTATGCACATGCTCCTGGCTATCTTACCAGTGAAGCTTGACTCACCTACCCTCTTATTCCGGCACAGCATCCTGCTACCCACTCACCATGCACAGGGCGAGCATAGACTTGGAGAGGGGTGACAGAGAGGAAAAAGCACAGCAGGGGCGGGCCAGACAGCTGAACAAATTCATGGACGCCCTGTTGGGCCCCATCGCAGAGGACATGCTCACAACAAGGGCACCTCAAGTGGTGTGTGTGTGCAAGTATGGATGGATGAATGGATGGATGGATGGATGGATGCGTGTGTGCATGTATGCGTATGTGTATGTATGAGTGTACATGTGTGTGCATGTATGTGTGTGTGAGTGAGTGAGTGAGTGCGTGAGTGCAGGCTGTTATGGTAGGATAGAGGGGACCACAAGTACAAATGGCGTGTGCGTGTGTATGGGTACAGGGCACTGTGGTAATAGAGAGGGCGCCACAAGTACAGGTGGTGTGTGCAAGAGAGAGAGAGAGAGAGAGAGAGAGAGAGAGAGAGAGAGAGAGAGAGAGAGAGAGAGAGAGAGAGAGAGAGAGACAGAACCAGCTGTCATGATAAGGCAAAAAGCACCAAGATGCTGCAAGTAGTGTAGCGCATCAGAGCGTGCTCACATCAAAGCATCCAGGATCTGATTGCATTGTCTGTCTTGGCAGTGCAGAGGGCTGCAGGTTTGAAATCAAGGCTGCAGCACGTAGGCGTAACCTAGGGCCCACGCGCATTCTCCTATGAAGCTTCAGCATTCTTGCAGATGTTAAGCAGAGATTACCACACCTCACATGTGGTCCCAAACAGTACCCAGATGTGTTCTGCCAGGAACTGTTTGTGCCCTGTACCTGTCCTGCAGTGTGCACAGACTTGTTCTTCCAGGTGTCGTTGAATTGTACCATGTACATGTCCTGCCATAAACAAAGTACGTACTCTGCCAGGTTTGGTGTGCAACGTATCTGTCCCGCAATGCGCAAAAGGCTTACACGTGCTTCATTGGAATAAAAAAACGACTATTGGATTTAAAATACGACGGGTCAGTGCCAGACATAGGCTGTCACCACCAGAGAATGCTTTGCTGTCTAGCCTGCGCGTGGCACCTAGCAATACACACGTACCTGCTGAAGTAGCACCTACTTGCTAAGCGCCCTGCACACCTGCACAGGATGAAGACAGCTGGCTCCAGCGCCGCAACAAGCACACGTGGCGGATGTTGCTGCAGGCAGGGGGGGAGCTGGGGCAGCAGTTCCCGCCTCAAGGTGGGTGATCAAAGCAAAGGGTCGTTGAGAAGAACTGTATTTTTGCCTAGCAAGGAAACGATTTACTTTTTCTCACTTAGGCCAACATCTCATGAAGGGTTATGGCAGATGGAGCGTGCTATCTGGTTTGCTGGCCCTACCTGGTTTGCCTGGTAGTGCATGTTAATTTGGCTAGGAAAGTTCAGTAGCGCATTTCTTCCTCTAGGTGATAAGAGATGGCGTCGGCCAGAACCTATATTTATTAGTCGTCACGTATGTATGACTGAGGGACGGCCCTACTTAAACCAGCTTATCCACACACAAAATTGACAACAAGTTATGGCCAACCCTGTAGGCAGCAGCATGTAGGTCTTACCCGGTTGTCTAAAGAGCATGAAAGAATCCCAATATGAGTTTGCTTCTTGTAAATGCACACACGCATGCACACATATACACTCTCACACACATACATATGCACACACGGACGCGCTCGCACATATACACCTCATACATATGGACACATATCACAGGCTTCTCCATGGACCGCGCTCAATCTGATGCCCCTGAGGGCATTCTTGACAAAGCAGTGGCAGCTAAACAGTTACAGAAACAGCCCCTCATTCCAGGCTCACAAGAACGCTCTTGCCAGCCATCTGTAGGGCCGGTTGGCAGGTGCGGGTTAATGCGCACGTGTGTTTGTGTGCGTGTGCGTTTTTGCGTGCGTGCGTGCGTGTGGGTGTATGTTTGTGTGCGTGCGTTGGTTTCTTATAGAGAATCCCTAATGCTAACCACACCGCGCTCGGCACGCGATCCTTGTTCTCTTTGAACGGGCATTACCAAATATTGTGTGCTTTTTATTCTTGGGTTTTATACAATGCAAGTGAACACCTGTGTAGCCTGTATAGCCTGAGTAGCCTGTATAGCCTGTGTAGCCTGTATAGCCTGTATAGCCTGTGTAGCCTGTATAGCCTGTATAGCCTGTGTAGCCTGTATAGCCGGAGTAGCCTGCGTAGCCTGTATAGCCTGTATAGCCTGTGTAGCCTGTGTAGCCTGTATAGCCTGTATAGCCTGTGTAGCCTGTATAGCCTGAATTCTTGTCCTGGCTCAAACCAGGCTCGATATTTAAGCAACATTCAAGGCCCAGTCAGCAGGTGGTGTGTTGGGCTCTTAAATTTGATGTTTAGGTATGACGGTGCGTCAGGTGTGTTGGTAGAAGTAAACGGGTAAAATACGCAAGCAATCAAGGATGGATGGATGGATGGATGGATGGATGGATGGATGGATGGATGGATAGGACTCCATAACTTTTGAAGAAAAGGAGAAAGCCAATTTGGCATTATTACATTTCATGCTCTGCAGACTGGCCCAACAAATATTGATCCACAGCGCACGCAGTGCGTAAGAATCACATGTTAAGCTGTGAAGATCTTTGTACTTGCTTACCGTAGGGTACTTATATCACCGCGCTACGCGAACTTTTTTGACCCCCTCGCGGTGTATTAGGAGCAATTTTTTAACTAAGTTACAAGGGCCTCGCTAAGCTTGCATTGGGGTTAATTAATTAATTTAAGCATGAACGGGGATAGGCCGGGAAATCCTCCCAAGCTGCCCCTCAAGGCCCCCAAGGTGGACAAACAGGTTGGGAGGCTGGCCCTCTCTGGGGAGAAAAGACACCAAGAGGAAGGGCGTCTGCAATCCCTTTACATGCACATGCACACACACGTACCCGCATGCACGCACACATACATACACACACATACGTGCATGCATACACGTACACGCATGCACACACGTACGCGCGTGCACACACACACAAGTACACATTGCACGCACACACGTACGTACGCAACCGTATACACACGCATGCACGTACACAATGCACACACACATACGTGTACGCACACAAACAAACACGCACGTAAGCGCATGCACGCACACGTACTCACACACGCACACGTACGTTCGCGCAAACACACGTACCCGCATGCACACACACACATGTATGGGACATGTATACATATGTAATCACACACACTTACGTACACACATATGCATGCACGCATGTATGTACACAACTGTACACACACGCACGTAAGCAACGCACGCTCACACGTACGTGCGCGCACACACACACACATACGCAGACGCACACAAACACGCACGTACGCGCACGCACACACACATGCGCACGCACGCATCCGTACGCACGCACACGCGCGTGCATACGCATGTAGGTGCAGCTCATAGGGCCAGAAGGCCCTCGCATAGGCTCGCACTGTGTTTATTAATTATGTGTTGCCCCCCTCGCATTGCTCGCATTGGGGCTTATTAATTGGGTTTTTTCAAACCTCGCATTGCACAGTACGGTACATTGCACAGTACGGTACATCACACACACACACACACACACACACACACCTCTTTGCATTATGGTGTTGCAAAAGGGGTCAAGGGCATTGCATCTGCTCCTTTGGCAATGCATATTTTGAAATGCCATCTTTGTACTGTGCCTGGTAACCTGCGTTGTACTTCCAGCTCTGTCTGTCCCTTTGGTACCACCCCTTAATTCTTGTGCCCACCCCCACCGCAAGGATGGGTAAAAAAAAACGACCCCTCTTCTTCAAGCAAGCCAACCAACTGTTGACGTATTAAAATCCAAGGCTCAGGAGCCGGTTCCAGGCCGAGCTTGCAACCCGCTCCCGATTCCCATTGATTACCTTTTCCCTTTTTGCGGTGGAGTTGTACGGTACTTGTTACCAAAGTGGATCCTTGTTCTTGTTGATGTGGGGAGTGGTTTTCACTGCCTGCGTGGCTTTTTCCTTTTTTCTAAACACCTATTACTACAGGTCATAGATGATGCACTCTTCTTCCTTTCCTTATCCCTAACGCCCTCTCTTTCTAAAGTTTCTAAATGTTTCTTTTTACTTTTCTTGCATCACACTCTCATCACACAAATCTAGCCCCGTCCAGCTTGCAGCCTCGTCAACAGCCATGCTTCTCTATGTTATACCCTATGGTTTAATCCATGCAGTCTCAAGCCTACGTAGCTCACTGCATTCTCATCGGTACTTACTACCTTTCTCTGGAAGTCCTTGTAAATGACTCTCTACACAGGCCCAGGCCAATCCAGCTGCCTCAGTAAAGCCACTTTTGCTTCCTCTGCACTACATTCACCACACAGGCCCAAGCCAATCCAGCCGCCTCTACCATCAGAGGAGGCAGGCGACATCCTCACCCGTCTAGATACCCACAGCCACCAGCCTCCACCTCACGGCTTTCAAGCTGCCAGCCTCAACCCCCTGCACGAGCCTAGCAGCCACTCCACCCTCAACCACCAAAGGCAACAGCAGCAACTGCAAGAGGAGCAGGACCGGCAATTGAACATGCTCGCTGAGGAGGGCACCGTACCAGTGGAGTCTGGCACACTAACGAGCCCTGACGCGGCAACGCAGTCCATGCTCGCTCGTTTCAGGTGAGCAGTCCATTTCTCTCGTTTCAGGTGAGCAGTCCATGCTCGCTCGTTTCAGGTGACAGGGCCCAATGGTTGTTGGTAGGAAGTATGAAGACAGCCTTCTGAGCTAGTGTGTGTTTGTGTGTGTGTTTTTTGTAACAAGGAGGAAAGCCCAGGTTGCCAACAACATTGTCTGAAGTATGTGTAGGTGTGTGCGCATGTATTTGCGTGTGCATATGTGCACACGTGTGTGTCTGTGTGCGTGTGTGTGTGTGTCTGTGCGTGCGTGTGTGTGTGTGCACGCGCACCATCTGGGGTGATGATATGATGATTGCTTGCAACTTTTGATTAGATCCAGGTTGCTTGCTTGGGCCTCAAGCCTCAAGCATTGTATAATATGATCATTTGTTGCGTTACTTTCCATGCTTATGCCTTGTCTGCTTTGAGAGAAGTATAACAATACACCATCTCAAAAGGTAATGCATCATTGGAGCAATGTGATTATTCGCTGCGTTACTTTCCATGCTAACGCCTTGTCTGCTTTGAGAGAAAAATGACAATACACCATCGCAAAAGGAAATGCATCATCAGAGCTTGAACTCATGCCTTTCAGCAAGCAAGCATACTCTCACACTCACCTACGTGTACTCATGCACAATCACACACACACACATACACAGGAAGCGGTCACTACGCTTCCGCTCTGATCTCAAGAGGGTGCCTAAACGCAGCTTGGCACTCATAGGGGCTACATGGGCCATCTTTGTGCTGCTCCAGGTGACACGATTTGTCATGCACCAATGATGGGTTTCCCTTAGTTTCGTGCCAAGCAAGTCAGGATTGCTCCCACATCCCACAGCTCAAAGGATTGCTGTTAAATCCCTGAAGTTAAACAATTGAATTGTATGGAGGTCACGATAAAAGCAGTGGTCATGCCTTTGTGCGTTTCGACGCTTCGGCCTGCAAAGGACAAAAGAGAGAGGAACGTCTCCCTAATAATCGCTTTCAATTACACATATGTCCTCTGTTGTATCTTTTTACCATGTCTGCATTTAATAAAGGCTTGTCCAGTGCTTACGTGGTAACAAGGCAGTGGGGATTACTCTGTTGCCTCCCTGAGGTTGCTAGCCCTACCATCAAAAAGCATGCTGGCAAAAGGCTTTTGCCTGCAACTGTTTACAATGCAGGTGCTCCGGACGGTGTCAGACACCTAAAGCATGCTGGCAAAAGACTTATGCCTGCAACTGTTTACAATGCATGTGCTCCGGACGGTGTCAGACACCTAAAGCATGCTGGCAAAAGACTTTTGCCTGCAACTGTTTACAATGCAGGTGCTCCGGACGGTGTCAGACACCTAAAAGCATGCTGGCAAAAGACTTATGCCTGCGACTGTTTACAATGCAGGTGCTCCGGACGGTGTCAGACACCTAAAGCATGCTGACAAAAGACTTATGCCTGCAACTGTTTAAAATGCAGGTGCTCCGGACGGTGTCAGACACCTAAAAGCATGCTGGCAAAAGACTTATGCCTGCGACTGTTTACAATGCAGGTGCTCCGGACGGTGTCAGACACCTAAAGCATGCTGGCAAAAGACTTTTGCCTGAAACTGTTTACAATGCAGGTGCTCCGGACGGTGTCAGACACCTAAAAGCATGCTGGCAAAAGACTTATGCCTGCAACTGTTTACAATGCAGGTGCTCCGGACGGTGTCAGACACCTAAAGCATGCTGGCAAAAGACTTTTGCCTGAAACTGTTTACAATGCAGGTGCTCCGGACGGTGTCAGACACCTAAAAGCATGCTGGC
>Ga0307968_1001266_pt1 | contig 20435 bp, 25 predicted proteins | sample OrgLakmetagen650_FD_201834 | JGI IMG/M metagenome (GOLD analysis project Ga0307968, IMG submission 201834) | Saline water microbial communities from Organic Lake, Antarctica - #650 | ecosystem: Environmental > Aquatic > Non-marine Saline and Alkaline > Saline | place: Antarctica: Organic Lake...
ACCACCACCACCACCACCATCCCCATTGCCTCCACCTGCAGCAACCTCTCCTTTGACTCCTCCAACAGAACCCTGCGCAGCTGACAGGCCACCACCACCATCACCCTCAGCTCCTCCACCCCCAGCACCCGCACCCACACCCACACCCGCACCCACCACGCCTGCCGACAAACCGATAGCAGTGCTTAAACCCCCTCCAGAAGACCCACTTTTGCCACCGGCAGTCCCTCCTGCTGCGGAGTCACTTACTAACCCACTCCCTGCCCTGCTGCCAGTGCTGCCAACACTCGCGGGACTGCCGGCGTCGTTCGTGGATGCTCTGCTTGACGTGCTGTCTTCACCATTTGGCGCGCGTTCTGATGTGCTGTCTGCACTTTGCATTTCAGCGGTCCCACTACTACCATCTTTGTGCTGATTTCCGAAGGGTGGTGTCTCTACAGCCGAAAGAGCGGGAGCGGGAGCAGGAGAGGGAGAGGGGGAGGGGGAGGGGTTGGGTCGAGGTCGGGGCTTTGAACGTTGAAGGTCGGCTGCCAGCTGTATGTGTGTTGCATGTGTGTGTGTGTGTGTGTGTGTGTGTGTGTGTGTGTGAGAGGGATGAGAAAGAGATAGACACTGAATGATTACAACAAAACCTGCCATATTTGTTTGCTTACAGCAGCAGACATGTACTCACATGTCTGCTTGCAGCATGTGAGTACGTGTGCACGCTTGCATGCATAAAGAAACTCCGTATTTGATATAAGAAATGGTTGTCACTGCTTGATTTGTAAACGCATTCGCACGCACATGCACACACGCACACACGCATACACCCTCATATACACACACGCTTTTTCCAACCTGTATGCCTGTGTGCCTTCTTCACCAATTTCAGTCGCATGCCTTTTTGTGTGAAGGGGAAGGGGAAAAAAGAACGAGGAAAAATATAGGAGGGATGGGTGGGATGTGAGTCGCAAACACTACAACTTGGTTCAATTTGAGCTGCTGAATCATTTAAATTTATTTCAGCAACATTTCTAGTGTGAGGAAATTGTAGTATAAATGATGAGAGAGGCGAAAAAACATAATTGTGAGCACAAGGTGAGCTAGAGCCGCTATATGTGTAATTACTTCAAAGAGAGCTAATTCATGGAATCATACTGTTATGCACACATCTGGTACGATGCTCAAGAATGCACCACCGCTGAATTGAATCGAATCCCAAGCAAGCACACACACGCACACACGCGCACACACATGCAAACGCGCTCACACACATACACACACATGCACACGCGCTTACGCACACACACACATACAAACACACATACACGTACATAAACACTCAAACACACACAAACACACACACAGCAGACATGCAATTCTGTATGCACCACGCACAAGCACAAGCACAAGCACAAGCACAAGCACAAGCACAAGCACAAGCACAAGCACAAGCACAAGCACAAGCACAAGACCATTAGCGTTAGATCATTGAGCAGCTCAGAAGAAATCCAATGCAATTCAACACTATACACACCATTACACACACAGACACGCACAGCAGACAGGCAGAGATATCAACATTGATAAAAAAAACTACAGACCCACCTGTGTCAATATGTTGAGCAGCTCGTTGGTCTCTTCTTGAGCTGACACCGACAGTGCCTCACCCATCATTTGCATGGCCAGGTTGCTGGTGCTGGTGGAGTTTAGTGCTGCCTGTGTATGTGTGCGTGTGTGTGTGTGCGTGCACAGCCTCTGTGCATGGATTACCGAGTTGCTTTTGCTCCTTGTGGGATTTTTGAGCCACTAGGAGGGAAAACAGGAAGGCACACACAGACACGTAATGAAGCAAATACGGACGAAGAAACATTCCCAATGCCTTTTAGGTTCACACATGAATTTAGTGCAAATACAGACCTAAAAACGCGCGCTGTCAGAATCAGATGTATATGATGTATGTATGGTATTTTTGGCAGGGGAATCAATGAATTCATGTTCAGCAGGGAGGTGTATCCTCATGCATGTATACGGTGTATATGTACAGTTGTAGCCAGCCTTATTCTTGTACATACACGATTCTGGCCAACCCTACTCTTGTATATGCACGATTTTGGTCAGCCCTACTCTTGTACATGCACGGTTCTGGCCAATCCTACTCTTGTATATGCACGATTCTGGCCAGCCCTACTCTTGTACATGCACGGTTCTGGCCAGCCCTACTCTTGTACATGCACGATTCTGGCCAGCCCTACTCTTGTACATGCACGATTCTGGCCAACCCTACTCTTGTATATGCACGATTCTGGCCAACCCTACTCTTGTATATGCACGATTCTGGCCAACCCTACTCTTGTATATGCACGATTCTGGCCAACCCTACTCTTGTATTGCATGCGACTATTTGGTTCACAGCACTAATTTCAGTCAGGACCAGATACACATTTCATGCGCGGTATTTGCAGCAGGGAGATATGTCCCCATGTGTGTATATAATACATATACACCTATACACATGGGGATATATTTATCTATATAAATATATACACACATTTCATGCGCGGTATTCGCAGCAGAGAGATATGTCCCCATGCATATATACCTACACACATGGGGACATATTTATCTAAATAAATATATACACACGTTTCATGCGCGGTATTTGCAGCAGGGAGATATATCATCATGTATATATATACACATGGGGACATATCTATCTATGTATATATACATATATACACGTTTCATGCGCTGTTTTTGCAGCAGGGAGATATGTCCCCATATATATATACACACATGTAGACACATCTATCTATATATATACACACACATGTAGACACATCTATCTATATATATACACAAATACACGTTTCATGCGCAGTTTTGCAGCAGGGAGATATGTCCCCGTGTATATAATATATATATATATATATATACCCATACACCTGGGGACATATCTATCTATCATCTATATACAGTTTCATGCGCGGAATTTGCAGCAGGGAGATATGTCCCTATGTATATATATAGGGTTGGCCAGAACCGTACATATACACCGTAAACGGCCATGTATTTGGTGATTTCCCTGCCAAAAACACCGTATATGCACTGTATATAGGTATATGCTTCTGGCCAACCCTGTATATATTTTTACGGTGTATATACAGTATTTGCACACGGTATTTTCAGCAGGGGAGTCATTAAATATACGGTAATGTACGGTGTATATGTACTGTTCTGGCCAATCCTGCTTATGTATGTATACACAAATGCTCAGCGTTATACTGACATCTGCTGTTACACTGCTGCGAGCCATTCCTGCCCCAAAACCTGAGGAAATATATTCAAGCTGCCCCAAAGCCTAAGGAATTACATTCAAGCTGTAATTCACGACGAGCACACACACACACTTGCACACTTACACACTCATACACACACATACACACTTGCACACTTACACACTCACGTATACACACACATACACGCACAGACACAGGCACACACACAGGCACACATACAGGCACACAGGCACACAGGCACACAAACACACACAGACACACACACACACACCTGCATTGTTACCGCTGCTGCGATTTGCAGCTGCTGCTTGTTGTGGTGGGGATCATCCAAAGAGGCAGCTACAATGCGTTGTACCTGTGCGTGTGTGTGTGTGTGTGTTTGTGTGTGTGTGTGTTTGTTTGTGTGTGTGTGTGTTTGTGTGTACGTGTGCGTGTGTGTGTACGTGTGCGTGCGTCTGTTTGTGTGTGTGTTTGTGTACATGTGTGTGTTTGTGTGTACGTGCTTGTCTTCAGGGGTGTACACAGCAAAACCCTGTAGACAATATACATACACGTACACACAAACACACACATACACAAACAAACACAAACACACACATACACACACACAAACACACAAGTACAAACCAAACTAGCAGCCATGACTGCATTCATGCGAGCACGATGCATTTCACACCTCTGCCACGATAGAGAGGGACTGATCCAAAGCCGCCAGGGTGATGCCCGCGTTGGTGCGTACGTGCTCCAGAGACTTTCCTGTGTAGTGCAGTTAATAATTTGGTGTGTGTGGTGTGTGTATGTGTGTGTGTGTGTGTATGTGTGTGTGTGATTCGGGCAAACAGCTAGATGCACATTTGACGTGCTTAAAGGACGCAGCCAAATACCACCAGGGTGATGCCCGTGTTTGTGCATACGTGTTTTAGAGGCTTCCTGTAACCTGCAGCGAGTCTTTTTGGAGTAAATGATTCACCCATCTGAAGCTTCTCAACCGCAACAAAGAAGTACAGCCACTGATTCTCACGGCTGCTTCTCATCTACTATGCGTGAAGGCTTTCTGCACCACCGCTGCTCGAATGGCATGTGCTTTTATGCACACATATTCATATGGCATGCGTTTTTATGCACACATACTCGTATGGCTTGTGTTTTATCCTTACATACTCATATGGCATGTGTTTTCATGCACACAAACTCGTATGGCATGTGTTTTTATGCACACATACTCATATGGCACGTGTTTCCACATACTCGTATGGCATGTGTTTTTTTAGTTTTTATGCACACATACTCATATGGCACGTGTTTTCACATACTCGTACGGCATGTGTTTTTATGCTCACATACTCATTTGGCATGTGTCTTTATGCACACATACTCATATGGCACGTGTTTTAGCATACCCGTACGGCATGTGTTTTTATGCAAACATACCCATATGGCATATGTTTTCACATACTCGTACGGCATGTGTTTTTATGCACACATACTCATATGGCATATGTTTTCACATACTCGTATGGCACGTGTTTTGGCACGTGTTTTTGGCACGTGCTTTTAGTTTTGACACGTGTTTTTAGTTTTATGTACACATACTCATATGGCACGTGTTTTCACATACTCGTATGGCACGTGTTTTTAGTTTTATGCACACATACTCATACGGCACGTGTTTTCACATACTTTATGGCATGTGTTTTTATGCACACATACTCATATGGCATATGTTTTCACATACTCGTATGGCATGTGTTTTTATGCTCACATACTCATTTGGCATGTCTTTTTATGCACACATGCTCGTATGGCACGTGTTTTCACATACTCGTATGGCATGTGTTTTTATACACAGATACCTTTATGGCATGTGTTTCTATGCACACATACTTGTATGGCATGTCTTTTTATGCAACATGCTCGTATGGCACGTGTTTTCACGTACTCGTATGGCATGTGTTTTTATGCACACATACTTTACGCACCAGCCCATTCCAGCTTTTGCCATTGTCACCTCCGCGCGCAATCCAGACTTAACAACTAACTCAAAAACTGCCCCAGTGCTTATAAAGTGTACAATGACTATGACGTATTTGTTAATGAAGTCTTGGCATTGCATCCAATGATGAAAACAGTCGATGATGAAGAAGAGCACTAGACGGTTGGATTAACTCTCAAACACAGTGCTCGCACCTGATGCTGCGTTGTGTGTGGCACGCTTCTTCATGCCTAGCGCTTTACTCAATTCACTCGCCAGGTCCAACACCCTGCTGCTGCTGCTGCTGCGTTCTGCCTTCTTTGGAGGGGGTGCCCCACCGGGGGCTGCTCCTGCAGGACAAATGATGGGTGTGGAAATCAAGGCACCCCTGACGTTCAGAACATTCAGAACATTCAAGGCAAAACGCTCTGCCTTACAAGAAAATTCAAGGCACTCTGGCCGTTCAGAACATTCACGTCAAAAGACTCTGCCTTACAAGAAAGTTCAAGGCATCCTGCTGAGCAGGAACCCCAAGGCACTCTGCCGTACAAAAAAACCCATGGCACCCGGGCCGTTCAGAACATTCAAAGCAAAGCACTCTGCCGTACAAGAAAATTCAAGGCACCCTGCTGAGCAGGAACCCAAGGCACTCTGCTGTACAAGAAAACCCAAGGCACCCTGGCCGTTCAGAACATTCAAGGCAAAGCACTCTGCCGTACAAGAAAATTCAAGGCACCCTGCTGAGCAGGAACCCCAAGGCACTCTGCCGTACAAGAAAACCCATGGCACTCTGGCCGTTCAGAACATTCAAGGCAAAACACTCTGCCGTACAAGAAAATTCAAGGCACCCTGCTGAGCAGGAACCCCAAGGCACTCTGCCGTACAAGAAAACCCATGGCACCCTGGCCGTTCAGAACATTCAAGGCAAAACACTCTGCCTTACAAGAAGATTCAAGGCACCCTGCTGAGCAGGAACACCAAGGCAACCTGCCGTACAAGAAAACCCATGGCACTCTGGCCGTTCAGAACATTCAAGGCAAAACACTCTGGCTGACAAGAAAATTCAAGGCATCCTGCTGAGCAGGAACCCCAAGGCACTCTGCCGTACAAGAAAACCCATGGCACTCTGGCCATTCAGAACATTCACGGCAAAACACTCTGCCATACAAGAAAATTCAAGGCACCCTGCTGTGCAGGAACCCCAAGGCACTCTGCCGTACAAGAAAACCCATGGCACCCTGGCCGTTCAGAACATTCAAGGCAAAGCACTCTGCCGTACAAGAAAATTCAAGGCACCCTGCTGAGCAGGAACCCCAAGGCACTCTGCCGTACAAGAAAACCCATGGCACTCTGGCCGTTCAGAACATTCAAGGCAAAACACTCTGCCATACAAGAAAATTCAAGGCACCCTGCTGAGCAGGAACCCCAAGGCAACCTGCCGTACAAGAAAACCCATGGCACTCTGGCCGTTCAGAACATTCAAGGCAAAACACTCTGGCTGACAAGGAAATTCAAGGCATCCTGCTGAGCAGGAACCCCAAGGCACTCTGCCGTACAAGAAAACCCATGGCACTCTGGCCGTTCAGAACATTCAAGGCAAAGCACTCTGCCATACAAGAAAATTCAAGGCACCCTGCTGTGCAGGAACACCAAGGCAACCTGCCGTACAAGAAAACCCATGGCACTCTGGCCGTTCAGAACATTCAAAGCAAAACACTCTGCTGTACAAGAAAATTCAAGGCACCCTGCTGAGCAGGAATTCCAAGGCACTCTGTCATACAAGAAAACCCATGGCACTCTGGCCGTTCAGAACATTCAAGGCAAAACACTCTGGCTGACAAGAAAATTCAAGGCATCCTGCTGAGCAGGAACCCCAAGGCACTCTGCCGTACAAGAAAACCATGGCTCTTTGGCCGTTCAGAACATTCCAGCAAAACACGCTGCCATACAAGAAGATTTAAGGCACCCTGCTGAGCAGGAACCCCAAGGCATTCTGCTGAACAAGGAAATTCAAGGCACTCTGGCCGTTCAGAACATTCAAGGCAAAGCACTCTGCCTTACAAGAAAGTTCAAGGCATCCTGCTGAGCAGGAACCCCAAGGCACTCTGCCGTACAAGAAAACCCATGGCACTCTGGCCGTTCAGAACATTCACGTCAAAACACTCTGCCTTACAAGAAGATTCAAGGCATCCTGCTGAGCAGGAACCCCAAGGCAATCTGCCGTACAAGAAAACCCATGGCACTCTGGCCGTTCAGAACATTCACGTCAAAACACTCTGCCGTACAAGAAGATCCAAGGCACTCTGCCGTAAAGGATATCAAAAACATCCTGCCATGCAACACTCCCCTTCCTATCTTACCAAGCACAACCCCGGCCGCGCACCTGAAGCTGCGGCGGCTGCGGCGGAGTCAGCAGTGGCAGCCCCCTTGGCCCCCTCCGCTCCACGGTCTGCTTGTGTGGGTGGATTGAGAGAAGGATCAACGACGGAATCACCCAACGCACCACTCCCACTCCCACTCCCGCTAGCGCTGCCTCTGCTGCTGCTGCTGCTGCCGGTGCTGGTGCCGGTTTCGCTTAAGCTGCCACTGTGGCCTGTGCCAGTGCCCCCGTCGGCGTTGGTACTGACACCCTCAGTGTTGGTACCCACACCCACACCCACACCTGCAGCACTGGCACCAGCACTGCCAGCAGCAGCATTACTATGCAGAAAGTCACTAGCAGAGGGGGTGCTGCCCTCGTCCTTGCTTCCACCAGCGGCAGCTGCAGCATTTCCTGGGCCTACGTTTGCACCACCACCGTGGATGCCAGCGGTCCCGGTAGCGTCGTTTGACTCTGGACTGGGCTCCATGGTTGAGGACGAAAGGGGAGGGGGAAGCCTGTGCGGAAGTGAGTTGGCACGTCACGCTCTGTGCGAGAACACTGATGGCAGTGGTGTAAAATACTGGACCGGCCTCTGTGGTCGTGGAAAAAAAGGAAGGAGGAAGCTTGTGAAGGAGTGGGTTGGTATGTAACGAATCTAAAGTTGGCCTGAACCTTATACACACATTGTATATGACCGTATATTTGGAGGTTTCCCTGCCAAAAATACCGTATATATATTTTATATATGGGGCCAAAAGTACGTGTATATGACTGTATGTATATGACAAACCTTGAATACGTCTCATTCAATCCATGCTTCAGCAACATGTACAAAGCCACACACACGCACACACACACGCACACGCACACGCACACGCACACGCACACACACGCACACACACACACGCACACGCACACGCACACGCACACACACACACAAACGCGCACACGCACACGCACACACACACGCACACGCACACGCACATGCACACGCACACGCACATGCACGCGCACACGCACACACACATGCACACGCACACGTGCACACACACACACACGCACACGCACACGCACACGCACACGCACACGCACACGCACACACACACGCACACAGACATACGTAGCACCAAATGCAAACACATCACTGCTTTTAGTCACGCCGTTGCCAGTGCACGCTTTGCTGAGACATGCTGTTGCCATACTCCTAGGGTTGACCAGAACCATAAATATTTACGGTGTGTATACGGCATTTTTGGCAGGGAAATCACCAAAAAAATACGGTCATGTACGGTGTATACATACGGTTCTGGCCAAACCTACATACTTCCCTGCTTTGCGCAAGCGTGGCATACAGACGCATTCCCTACCTTGCCTCTTAGAAGACCCCTCCCAACACAGAAGCTTGCTTCTTGGGAGCAAAGCGGCTAGAGGCGACCAAACAAAACATGGGCATGCTCATACGCTGGGCGCTCAGGCCAAAGTGCACACAGCACGCAAGCACACACTCACACACACACACACACGCAGCAACATACACACACAAACCCACGCGCGCGTGCAAATGTGCAAATGCACCGCTCCTAACTTTACCCAAACCACCACGCACACCACCACTCACGATGTGGACTGCTCGCTTTTAAGGGCAGCGATGGTCGTGTCTACCATCGACACGATCGTGGCCATACTGGCTCGCGTAGCGCTCATGCCTGAGTGTGCACTTTGCAGTAGCGCGGATACGCGCTGCAGTGCTTTGCCCTCGGACACGTACTGGGAATGGCCCTTTGGTTGTGAAAAGTAAGTGACTGAAAGTAAGGGTTGTTCTACGTTTACGTTGATGCACGTGTGTGTGTGTGTCAGATGCAGGGTTATGATTCAGTGTGTGCTTTGCTGCAGCACAGATACGCAGATACGTGCTGCAGTGCTTTGCCCTCGGACACGTACTGAGAATGGCCCTGTGGGTGTGAATAGGAAAGTAAGTGCTGTTTTATGTGTATGTGGATTCGTATGTGTGTGTCAGATGCAGTGTTATATTTCTGAGTGTGCGCTTTGCAGCAGCGCAGAAATGTGCTGTGCAGTGCTATGCCCTCGGACACGTACTGGGAATGGCCCTGTGGGTGTGAAAAGGAAAGTGAGTGCTGTTTTTATGTGTACGTGGATGCGTATGTGTGTGTCAGATGCAGTGTTATGTTTCAGAGTGTGCGCTTTGCAGCAGCGCAGACATGTGCTGTGCAGTGCTCGAACACGTACTGAGAATGTCCCTGTGGGTGTGAGCATGAGTTTGTGCTGGGCTCAAATGTGGATGCGTGTGTGTTTGTAAATGACAGCGAGTTCCCTTTATGTATCCGAGCATGCACATGTGTGTCAGATGCGGTGCGATGATTGGCGGTGCCATTCGGAGTGATCTCCAACGGTGCCACGCGGTTCCGTGTATGTATGCAAGCATGCACATGTGTGTCATATGCGGTGCGATGATTGGCGGGGCATTGCGGAGTGATGTCCAACGGTACCACGCGGTTCCGTGCATGTATGCAAGCATGCACATGTGTGTCAGATGCGGTGTGATGATTGGCGGTGCCATGCGGAGTGTGGTGTTTGGCGGTGCTATGCAGTACGTTTGCAGTGCTTTGGTGTTTGCTTCAGAATGGTTTGTGTCCTCCTACAGGTGAAGATAAGCATGCATCACATCAAAAGTGTTTGCCTCAGATTTGGTTTGTGTCCTGTGAGCAGCGATAGATCCAAAGGTGTTTGCTTCCAATTTGGTTTGCGCCCTATAAGTAATAAATCGAAAGGCATCTGCTTCAGATTTTGTTTGTGTCCTGAAAGCAGTAATATATAAATTACTGAAGATGTTTTCTTATGGATTGGCTTGTGTCAGTGAAGTTCACCCTGCACGGGGACCGCAATTAAATAACTAAAATTTCGGGGGAAATCCGGGAAAACCGGAAATAATTTCCCGTTCATCCCAGGCTACCCACAACTAATTTAATTTTGCTTCCGGGCTGCGGGCAGGCTGAGCCAAAAGCATGAATCCGACGAGAGCGCATGTCAGGCACGCGCCCAGGGAGTTAACCCAGCCACTCCACCTCGGCTGCCTGTGTACTCTGCAAGCTCAATTGGACGCACGTTTGATGCATGCATTCATGCTGTTGGATGATGATGAGGGCAACTTCGAGTTTGAAGTGCATGGGGCTGGGCTGCTGCAAGTGAGGAGCCTACTGGAGGAGGCTGGGCTGCTGCGCGTGAGGAGCCTGCTAGAGGATGCTGCTTGGGAGGCTGCAGCTGCTGGGGTTGGCAGGGGGAGAGGACTTCCATGATGCGAGGGCCCCCATTCAAAGGACCCTGCTCCCCCCTAGCGTGCTCCCTTAGCACTACCTCCCCCTCCCAGCTGAGCCTGCACCAGCAAGCTCAAGCTCTGCATGCTCTTTGATGTTATATGTTATGTTAGTGTCTTCCGTCCTGAATATGAGCTCCCTTGAAAACCATAACCAAAACGCGCCTGGGGCGTTAGCTCCAGGCGCAAAAAATGTTTCTGCCTAAAAACCCGCATACATTTAAATAACCCTGTGCAGGCAACCCGCATTCAACCTTGCTTGCGAGGCACCTGCAAACATTAAAAAGCTCCTGAACTTCACTGGTTTGTGTCCTACTGGTTGATTAGAGCATGCCTCCAGATCAAAAGGAATCCGCTTCAAATTTGGTTTGTGTCCTGTAAGCAGTAATAAATTGAAAGGTGCTTGCTGACAGAAAGGGGATTTGGTCCTACTAGGGGATGCAAGCATGCATCAGATTACAATGTGTAGGCTTTACATTTGGTTGTATCCTGTGAGCAGTAATAGGTTTCTGAAAGAAAAGAAAAAACTCACAGACGTGAAAAAACACTCCCCTGCCCCTCCCCACACATTAATTAGGAAAAGGAGGAAAGATATTTGCTTTGGATTTGTTTGCATCCTATTAGTAATAAATTGGAAGGCATTTGCTTATATTTGCAAGCTGAAACAGATCAAAAGGTGCTTGCTTCAGATTTGGTTTGTGTACTACAGGTGAATGCACGCATGCATCCAGATCAGGAATACACTTCATATTTGGTTAATAGGCACATTCCAATAACACATGTTTGTGTGCAGCAAATGTTGATCATATATGTGCACGTGACTCACTTTGCACACACTTGTGTTAAGCATACCTTGATCATGGCTTCAATTCCCCACAGTTTAGGTCCCTTAATTTACATAAGCATCCAACCCTCGACTAGATCTGATTGCATGCCGCATACCTTGATCATGGCTTCAATTCCCCACAGTTGATGTCCCTTGAATAATGTAAGTTTCAAACCCTTGACTAGATCGCATTGCATGCAGCATACCTTGATCATGGCTCCAATTCCCCACAGTTGATGTCCGTTATTAAGGTAAGCTTCAAACCCTTAGCTAGATCTGATTGCATGCAGCATACCTTGATCATGGCTCTGATTTCCCACAGTTTATGTCCCTTTATTTACGGAAGCTTCAGACCCTTGACTAGATCTGATTGCATGCAGCATACCTTGATCATGGCTCTGATTTCCGACAGTTTATTATGCCCCTTAATTTACGTAAGCTTCAAACCCTTGACTAGATCTGATTGCGTGCAGCATACCTTGATCATGGCTCTGATTTCCCACAAATGCTGGGGTGAAATGTTGGGTGCCTGCGCCACACGGTTCAGCTCCCAAGCAGCCTGTAGGTATATTTGCATGTTGTATGAGCATGTGTGTGTGTATGTGTGTGTGCGTGTGTGTGTGAGTGTGTGTGTGTATGCGTGTGTGCAATTCCGTACTTGCGTACCCACACAGAAGACACAAGCGCAAGTTTATTTAGTAGGCCTGCACATGCTTGAGTGCATGCAAGTAAGAAGTAAAGCGTGCTCGCACTTGCATGATGTGCAGGCATGCCTTTGTGAGTCCCTCCTCACTCATCGCACACGTCTAGGGTGGGCCATATATTTATGTGTTTTTACAGTTACATATATTGACGTGTTTATACAATGTACATAGTATGTACTACATACGGTAAAAATAGCAGGGAAATCGGTCAAATACAGTGTGTAAATACGGTTATGGCCCACGCTACACAAGTCAAAAAAAGTTAGTGCAGGCAAAGCTGAAAAGGTCTTGCATATCAAGCAGCTCATAACAAAGATCAAGCAAGTCCTTGTGGGTTTTCTCACAGGCTTGTTATAACCATTTTGTGTGGTGCCTTCTCTGAGTTTGATGTGGGGAGTGACTTCAATGCAGCAGCTTCGATGCTTGTGTGCGTTTTCCAAATATTGTTTGTTAATTGTCCATTCCCCTCTCCAAAATAAAGAGATAAGGCCGACCACAGACACATACAAAAGTACACACATGTACATTTATTTTTAGGGTGTGTGTACGTTGTAATTTAGAAAGGAAAATTCTCGCAAATATTTTTTGATTTTGCCAGAACCAACTACATGAAATGTGTATACAGAAAGATTGGCAGCAGATTTTATCAAAGAAACAGAGATTGCACACATATGGTTTGAGTTGGCCTGAAACCAATGCAAGCGATAAGTCCATCCATCATTCCTTTTCCTGCCCTCCGGTTAAGAGTGCTTTTGAAGGCTCACCAAAACCAAGAAACTGTGTGCACTTCATGGCTGAAAGACCAAGAAAAAGTACTGCTGTGTTTGCAAAATTCAGGCAATAAAATAAATGCAGCGCTCACATTGTGCAGTGTCATCATGGTTTGGTTAGTACCAAGCCGCGCCCCCGAAAGTTGGCCTGCTGCTGCTTGGACGACAGAAACGGCCGCCACCGCATCTTGGGCTTGCTTCTGTGCCCTGCGATGCAATTATTGTTCATCAAAGACAAGGAATAAGGAATGCGCATTTGGTCTCCATTTAAGTGAGCTGCTGCCTGGATATCAGAACTGGCAGCCACCGCATCTTGGGCTTGCTTCTGTGCCCTGCGATGCGATTATTGTTCATCAAAGACAAGGAACAAGGAATGCGCATTTGGTCTCCATTTAAGTGAGCTGCTGCCTGGATATCAAAATGGCAGCCACCGCATCTTGGGCTTGCTTCTGTGCCCTGCAATGCGATTTTTGTTCATCAAAGACAAGGAATAAGGAATGCGCATTTGGTCTCCATGTAAGTGAGCTGCTGCCTGGATATCAAAAATGGCAGCCACCGCATCTCACCTAGATCACTCAAACTCTGACCCACCTAGATCACTCAAACTCTGACCCACCTAGATCACTCAAACGCTGACCCACCTAGATCACTCAAACGCTGACCCACCTAGATCACTCTACTCTGACCCACCTAGATCACTCAAACGCTGACCCAGCTAGATCACTCATACTCTGACCACCTAGATCACTCATGTCAGATGCACACACATGTCAGATGCGCATCTACCCTGACCCACCTGGTGGGGGAGACTCACAGCACTTCAGGCCAATGTGTCTCCTTTTACTTAATTGATGCAGGGAGTGTTTTGCTGCCTGCATAGATTTTTCTTTTCTTGTCTTTTCTACCCTGACCCACCTGGATGACTCTTCAACAACAGCTTTGTGAGCCACCAGCTGCTGAGCTAACTGCACCACGGTGTTTTCTTCCTTCACGGCACTCAGTATGGCGTTGGTGCTGCGTTTTTAAAAGGTTATGGTGTGTGTTTGTGCGTGTGTGTTGCTCCCTTCCTTCACGGCACTCAGTATGGCGTTGGTGCTGCGGATTTAAAAGGTTGTGGTGTGTGTTTGTGCGTGTGTGTGTGTTTGTGTTTGTGTGTGTGTGTGTGTGTGTGTGTGTGTGTGTGTGTGTGTGTGTGCTCCCTTCCTTCACGGCACTCAGTATGGCGTTGGTGCTGCAGTTTTAAAAGGTAATGGTGTGTGTTTGTGTGTGTGTGTGTGTGTGTGTGCTCCCTTCCTTCACGGCACTCAGTATGGCATTGGTGCTGCGGTTTGCCTAAGGTGGTGGAGTGAGGCATGCATACATCTGTTGTGTCACACCATCGGGCATGGACGAACATGCGCGCGGTTCGTCACGGCACTCAGTATAGCGTTGGTGCTGCGCCTGTACAGAGTGGTGGAGTGTGGTATGCATCTGGTATGACAAGCACACTGTGTTTGCAAATTTGACAGCACACGCAAAATGCGACAACTTTACCCTGGGTAACGTAGACACAAGAAAGTATGCTAACTACCCCAACCTCCTTGGCCTGAGTGAATACGTAGGCATTGTTAATCACTGATTATTAATTTATCGTTGATCTCATTAGTCAACCCTACACTTTCCAGTCTGATCCCGCTTGGCATTGCTGCTTGGGATACGGACAGGTGCAAGTCATTCAATTCTGTGGTTGCTGCTTGGAATACGGACAGGTGCAAGTCGTTCAATTCTATGGTTGCTGCTTGGAATACGGACAGGTGCAAGTCGTTCAATTCTATGGTTGCTGCTTGGGATACGGACAGGTGCAAGTCCTTCAATTCTGTGGTTGCTGCTTGGGATACGGACAGGTGCAAGTCGTTCAATTCTATGGTTGCTGCAAGTTCTTCCGCAAATTTTTATACAATTCCCCTTGGCATGTTGTGTTTGTAAGAGTTCTATTCGGTGCAAATAAACACACACACACACACACACACACACACACACACACACACACACAGACACACACACACGCTTGTTCCTCCTGGAAATGCTGCTGACGTTGCCTTCAGGAGCAGGACTCGAGTTCGTCTGACGATACGAAAAATACCTCTCACAATTTTGCTCTGACAGGCATTGTGATTCGTTAGGAATGCATGACACCATTCGGCATCATCATCTGCAAGGAGCGCATGTTCGCTGCCATTTCTCTTGCAGCTTCTTATCCAAGGCCTCCTTGCAGTATGCATCCAAGCGTTGGAAAACACGGGGGACAACCCTTTCTAGCAATGCTGCAGAGGATGCGTACAAGTTTAGGAAATGACACTCTTCTAATTTCACAACTTCCGTTGCGTTTGATGGTCCAGAGCGCCCTGGAAATTCGTGATGATAGCCATATACAAACGGGTGCTCAACCCATCTAGCAATGCTTCTGAGGATGCGTACAGGTTTAGAAATTGCACTCGTATAAATTCGCAGCTTCCGTTGCTTTTAATGGTTTAGAGCGCCCTGGAAATTCCTGCTGCTAGCCATATATAAACGGGTGCTCAACCCATCTAGCAATGCTGCAGATGATGCGTACAGGTTATGGAAATTGCACTCGTCTAATTTCACAGCTTCCGTTGCGTTTGATGGTCTAGAGCGCCCTGGCAATCCCTGCTGCTAGCCATATATAAACGGGTGCTCATCTCATGCGTTTCTTGGTTAAGTGCGCTCTGGCAATGCAGCACGTGCTGCTACAGATATTAATATATTAACGGTTACTTGCCCCACCTGGCAATGCTGCTAAAGATGCCAAAAGCGAGCAGGAGGTATGCAAGCCGCCTGCGCCAGATCCACTGTGTGCGCACCTGAATCAGGGGAATCAAAAATTAGATACAATTGTGAGCAACTTTGCCAAAAGCAAGCCGGAGGTATGCAAGCCGCCTGCGCCAGATCCACTGTGTGCGCACCTGAATCGGGGGTATCAAAATCAGTTACAAATGTGAGCAACACTGCCAAAAGCAAGCTGGAGGTATGCAAGCCGCTTGCGCCAGATCCATTGTGTGCGCACCTAAATCAGGGGAAATTCAAAATTTAGTTACAAATGGGAGAAACATTGCCAAAGGCAAGCAGGAAGTTTGCAAGCCGCCTGCGCCAGATCCACTGTGTGCGCACCTGAATTAGGGGGAATTTCAAAAATCAGTTACAAATGTGAGCAACATTGCCAAAAGCGAGCAGGAGGTACGCGAGCCGCCTGCGCCAGATCCACTGTGTGCGCACCTGAATTAGGGGGAATTTCTAAAATCAGTTACAAATGTGAGCAACATTGGCAAAGGCAAGCATGAAGTTTGCAAGCCGCCTGCGCCAGATCCACTGTGTGCGCACCTGAATTGGGGGATATTAAAAATCAGTCACAAATGTGAGCAACATTGCCAAAGGCAGGCAGGAGGTACGCAAGCCGCCTGCGCCAGACGCACTGCAAGTGCAACTAAACCGAAAAGGAAGACTCAATCATCAGGTTTGAACCAAAATCCCAGAGGCTGGCTAAAAAACTGAGAGAGATGCTAGCCAAGCCTTCTGGAAATAAAACGACCTTAAGAAGAAGGAACCTTCATATGTATAGTTTCAAGGTGGGGGGGCATTCAGGTGCCTGCACCTTGATGCTCTGCCCCTTTTTCACGCTGGATGTATTAGCACTATTGACGTAGTCCTTTTTTTTCGAGAAATAGTCGCTATACTACAGTTCCCATAGTTTTGTGTTACAGTTCCTATAGTTTCAAATCCAACCTCATAGTTTTGGTCCCCTAACCCCCTAATCCTAACCCTAACCCTAAACCCTAAAACTATGGCCCTAACCCCTAAAACTATGAGGCTGAATGGAAAACTATAGCCAAAACCATGAGAACTACAGGTATAGCGACGACTATTGTTTTTTCCCCTCAAAGCTAGCCAGCAGAAAGTGTCTCCGTCTTTTGTTGCTTGGTCCCAAGCAGCAATGCAAACTTTAAAGGCAAGAAGGCACAGAAGAAACACCCAAGCCGCCTCCACAACACTGCTTGGGTGGACTGCAGCCGTATTTCTAAGTTTGTGTGTGTGTGTTTGTGTGTGTGTGTGTGTGCGTGTGTGTGTGTGTGTGTGTGTGTGTGTGTGTGTGTGTGTGTGTGTGTGTCCAACGTTACAAGCACGCACACATTCACAAACCACACGACGGACGTTGTCAACAATTTCTCCAAACAACTGAAGCGTGCCTACCTCTTCCACTGCCCCCCTAGATGTAAGGTCAGGATTAGCAGCGAGGAGCCTGACAAACGTGAGCGAGGGCATGACGTATGCCAGCATCACAGACGCAGTTGCGCCTACCAGACCTGTGTGTGTGTTTGTGTGTGTGCATGTGCAATTGTAAAAGGTAATAAATAATAAAGCATGACGTAGGCCAGCATCACAGACCCAGTTACGCCCACTAGACCTATGTGTGTGTGTGTGTATTTGTGTGTATTTGTGTGCACGTGCAATTATGATTATAGGTGACAAATAATAAAAAATGATTTAGGCCAGCATCACAGACGCAGTTGCGCCCACCAGACCTATGTGTGTGTGTGCATGTGCATTTGTGTGCATGTGCAATTATAATTATAGGTGACAAATAATAAAGCATGATTAAGGCCAGCATCACAGACGCAGTTGCGCCCACCAGATCTATGTGTGTGTATGTGTATTTGTGTGCATGTGCAATTATAATTATACCGTCTTGCGCTTTTAGTATTGCGAGGCCTCCTTTTTGCGAGGGGCCGAAATAATTAGAATAATTAATTTGCGAGCATTAAGCTTTTGCGAGGCCCCTGAAAAGTTAAGGAAATTTGCGAACTTTGCGAATTTGGGGATTTCTTGTGCTCTCCTCTCTGTATCTAGTGTTGGTTTACATTAAAGTCTGAGACGAGTTTTATGGCTCCTAATTTCAGCCTGAGGAGTTCCTCTTGCATTGCCTCCCCCCCCACCTCCTCCCCCTCGTCCTCCTCCGTGGTGGTCTCTGAAATCTCCAAGGTTTCAAGGCCCCTGCCCCTGCCCCTCCCCCTGCGACCCTGCAGGTGCATCCTAACCCACACTGCCTGCTTCTTCAGCTTCTGGACTTCTGCTGCCGCTGCTGCTGCTGCTTTTGCTGTGAAGTGCAGATACAAGCGCACCTGATGCTCCCCCCCACTCCACCTGAGTTGCAGCTGTGCCCACACATGCCTCTCTCCTGGAGGGGCTTGCACCTCCAATGGTGCAAGCACCTTGGGCCTCCCCACTGGCCTCTTAACTGGGGCAGGGCGAGATGCAATGCTGGCTGCAATGGCTGCGGGACCCTGGCTGCTACTGCCTGCTGCACATCATTATTATCTAGATAAGCTTCCGAGCGGGACCATCGTCCTCTGTGCGCTTCCGTTTGGTGCAACCTAGGTCATTTAGTGATGCTTGCCCCTTAGGGCGATGGGGTTCCATTGGGGAGACCCAGAAACTACCGTTAAAAAGTCTAAGTATTGCGAGGTCTGAAAAAACTATTTATTTTTGGCTTGACTTATTGCGAGGGGCCTCAATAATTATTTAATTACTCGCAAAACAACCAAGCGCAGTACGGTAGGTGACAAATAATTAAGCATGATTTAGGCCAGCATCACAGACGCAGTTGCGCCCACCAGATCTATGTGTGTGTATGCGTATTTGTGTGCATGTGCAATTATAATTATAGGTGACAAATAATAAAGCATGATTTAGGCCAGCTTCACAGACGCAGTTGCGCCCACAAGACGTATGCACGTGTCATTGCGTGCATGTGCAATTGAGAACAGATGGCTTTCCAATTATACAGAGGTAATTGTATCACCATATGGCCTATGTGTGCGTGAAAGTTGTGCTCAGGCGATGTTTTGTGTGCTGCACCAACATGGTCAATGTGTGCAAATCAATTATACAGAGGTAATTGTATCACCATATGGCCTATGTGTGCGTGAAAGTTGTGCTCAGGCGATGTTTTGTGTGCTGCACCAACATGGTCTATGTGTGCAAAGAAATGAGTGTCTGTGTCTGACTCATCTTGTATATGCAAATCTCTGTTAACCTTTTGTTTAACAAGGGTTTGCTTTGAGCGTGTTTTTTGGGATGCAATGCCTATTGTATGAAAAAAGGTTTATTAAAACAAGACTTCGAACACGGGTTCTGGATGGATTCGGAAACAGGTTTTATAATTTATTGAGCCTACCTTTTACACCATTAAGAAATGAACACTTCAAATTACTATCACTTCAAACACGGAATCAAAAGCGAGTTCCACAGACATTTGAGCCTTCTTCCAACACCATTCCATGAAATCCAATCAAGCTACTACGTAATCAATAAAAGCTCCCAATTAACACCAAATAGTGTCAGCCAACATCATATATGTAATATGTAATATGTATATCCGGTGTGGATACCATTTTGGTTGACCTTAACAACACACACACATACACACACTCACAAACACACATACACACATACACACACACACACACCCACCCACACACCCACACACCCACACCCACACACCCACACACCCACACACCCACACCCACACACACACACAAACACACACACACACATACACACACAAACAGAAACACACCGAAAATGAACTCCACGTTTGGCAGCCACAGTGCAGCCGCCATGGCCACGCTCAATACCATTACGACGATGACAGCATGTTGCGTGTTGGAAGGAGTGTCCTGTGTGCAAGGGAATGACAGAAAGATGTGAGTACATGCACACACACTTATGGGTAAGGGAATGACAGAAAGATGTGAATAGATGCACTCACTTGTGGGTAAGAGAATGACAGAAAGATGTGAATACATGCACACACTTGTGGGTAAGGGAATGACAGAAGGATGTGAATACATGCACACACTTGTGGGTAAGGGAGTGACAGAAAGATGTGAATAGATGCACACGCTTGTGGGTAAGAGAATGACAGAAGGATGTAAATAGATGCACACACACTTGTGGGTAAGAGAATGACAGAAAGATGTGAATAGATGCACACACTTGTGGGTGAGAGAATGACAGAAAGATGTGAATAGATGCACAAACTTGTGGGTAAGGGAATGACAGAAAGATGTGAGTAAATGCATACTAAGTTTTAGCTGGACAGGCCAACACTGCTGAGTTCAGTGTATACTAAATT
>Ga0307968_1001267_pt1 | contig 20429 bp, 21 predicted proteins | sample OrgLakmetagen650_FD_201834 | JGI IMG/M metagenome (GOLD analysis project Ga0307968, IMG submission 201834) | Saline water microbial communities from Organic Lake, Antarctica - #650 | ecosystem: Environmental > Aquatic > Non-marine Saline and Alkaline > Saline | place: Antarctica: Organic Lake...
CTGCATGCAGATGCGCACGTATTCATGTACCATATGCTGAAAGTGATGGATTGTCGCTAGCAATGACATAATCTGGGCGATGGCTGAGTGCGTCAACCGCAAAGTTGTCCTTTCTAGGTGCGTGAAAGAGATTGAAATCATAATCTGAATAGAGTTGCACCCAGCAAGCTTGCCGTGGTGTCAAAGATGGTTGCTTAAGAAAAGTTTGTGACGGCCTCATTGTCTGGGTGGAGGTCAAGGTGTGGCGAAGCAGGTAGTGACGCCATTTGTTCATGGCTTTCACAACTGCCTGCATTTCTATAACATGTGGTGGGCACAGCTAGTCAGATGGCTAAAGCTTGAGTGAAGAGTATAAGGGTAGGCAATCACTTGTCTCAGTCCTGGTAAGGGGCACTGACAGTACAGCTCCAGTCGCTTAGAGTGAAGCGTCCGTCTCCACAATGAATCGTGCAGTGGGATGTGGTGCATGGACAAAGATGGGTGCCTCAGCCATGCGTCTCTTAAACTCAGCAAAAACTTGTTTGTGCGCATCATTCCATACCCATTCAGTCTTCTGAGATGTCAAGGCATTCAGGGGAGCGGTTGGCTCAGCAAACTGATTCACCATTCTTCTGTGAAAATTGGCAAGCCTTGAGATTTCTTTACAGCAGCTGCGTCTTGCACTGAGCAGGTGTGCCAGTGAGGTCTGGCCATTCCAGAGTGGCTTCTGTATTTGAGGGGTCAATGGTGATCCCCTGTCACAAATGACATGACCTATAAAGTTGATGGAGGTCATAGTAAAAGTACACTTGGAGAGCTAGATAAATAGCTTGTACTGCCTGAGAAGCGTGAGTACGGTGCGCAAGTGCGCAAAGTACTCATCAGGGTTCCTGGATTACACTAGTACATCCAAGTCCAAATACAAGCGGTTTATGTGTCTCCTAATCAACATCATTCATGAGCCACTGGAAAGTGGCTGTTGCGTTGCACAGCCCAAAAGGTAGAACTCTATATTGATAGTGACTGAACTGCTTTTAGGAACCTAAAGGAAGGCTTGAGCTCGTCTCCTTCTTCGCTCCGTACGTGTTGGTAGCCTAACCTGAGATCCAAACTGGAGAAGATGTCTGCCCCGCGCAGCTGATCTAGCAGGTCATCTATACATGGCAGGGGGTGCAAGTTTATGATGGTACACTTATTCAATTTTCACATCCGCATCAATCCATCTTTCTTTATCACAAATTGTACAGGGGCTCCGTAAGGCGAGCAGCTAGGCTCAACCAAGCCCTTCTCCAAAAATCATCCGACCATTTTCTTGATGCTTTCAATTCATGGGGTGCAAGCCTGGTATATGGCCCCATTGCAGGCGCACTCTTAGGATCCAGATCAATGGCACGGTCAACATTTTTTGGCTCAATAAACATGAAATCTGCTTCCCTCAGAAGGCTTGATAACACAAATCCGCATTGTCTTACAAATTTGCAAAGCAGAGATACCAAATGCAATGTTGCAGGTGGTTTCTCAACCTGGAAGCACCACAGAGCGGGCGAGTTTGTTGAGCGGGGGAACCCAACTACCAAGCTGAACAGAGGCCCTCCGCCCCAACCATTAGCGTGCTGATATTACAAAATACTATTAATATAATAAGCCCATAGCCTGGCAGGTTCAGTGTTCAAAAGGCAAGGATGAATTACCAGCTCAAATAATGTTACTCCTAACTGCAATTCAAACGCTGCAATTATAAATAAGGCTACACTTAATAATCGGCTTGGTTGTAGAAGTGAAGAAACATCTCGTCAGGGCTGTACACATTAGTGTTATGAAGAGTGTGTCTTTTAAGATTGGGCACAAGTTTGTGATTTTCTTTTGCCCCCTACACTGCTAAAGCGACGTTGGCGTAAATAGACAATAAATAAAATAGGATAAAGTCTAAGCAGCCATGACATGCATTTCAGGGCGCATGCATGTTCCGGATTATTAGACCCACGCCATAGGTGCGGCAAGAGATGCCTATGTGTGTTTACCCCCACCGCCCCCTTCCCCTCTTCTCAGTAGATATACACACTTATCTTAACATCTCACACATTTACCCAGCTCTAAGCAGTCTAAGCGGGCCGTTCCATTTCGAATTCCTGCGTTTGCATATTAATAACACCTATACACGGACCCTTCACTCACACTATATTGATTATATTGTTGTTTTTGCCAGGTTTTATTTCTCCATCTTGAGATGAACAAGGCTTTTAAGATTTATTCAAAGGTTCAATTATCCCGCGCCGTTTGCTTAGCAAGTCGTTTCTTTCCCACTTATAATTTAGTTATAAGTTTGCATCACAATAATAACCGAATGTTTGCTCGTGGAGCTGGCCGAAGCTGAAATGCTGCGGCCTGTGGTGGCCGCATTGCTCTTCGTAACTAGAAATGTATTAGTAGCGTGAAACGTGTGATTCAGACTCAGCTGGCCAGACGATGCTCTGGGGCGCACCTGCTGGTCCTGAAGAGGGGAATGATGATCGGGGTCCTCAAGATGGAAACAGCAGAAGTGGGAGGGAGAGGCTACAGGCTTGCCTGCAAGGGTTGAAGGCGTACATGAAGGATGTGACAACACCGCCATTGTTTCAGGTGCGCCTGCAGAGCCTGACAGACAGACAAATTGTGTGCAAGCCAGTTCTCACCTGCGGTTGCATCCGCACCTGCTGCTCTCTCGCCCCGATTGGACTGCTGCACATCCAGGCTTGAACTCAGCAGCAGTGCAGGCATACCCACTAGACTAAAGCATGCTGCTAGACAAGACACGTGAAGACCACAACACCACCCTTGTGATACTCCACTGCAAATTACAGGATGTGGAGTTCTATTACTGCGAGCGCGCCCTCATGGTCCTTCCCAAGCGACACTGCTTCAGGAGAAACATCATGCTGCTCACACACACTCGTATCTTTGAGATTGTTGTCTTGCTGGCTATTGTTGTGAATTGCATCACTCTGGCCTTGGACAGCAATGCCCCTGACTTCATTACGTCTGACCTTGGAAAGCAGCTGCGCCTGGCAGACTACGTTTTCACAGTAAGTGCCTTAGATTGCCAGGACGTGATTGCTTTCGTACGGTTATTGCTGCGGTATCAATCCACAAATCACCATCTCCACTGAATATCCAGTGTGACTGACTTCACGCATTTCTGCTTGCCATTCTGCACACATTGATGAAATGCGTTTTCTGCTTTTTATTCAGGGCTTTTTTACAGTGGAAGCCATCCTAAAGATCTTGGCTATGGGATTGGTTACTGCTCCCTTCACCTACCTGCGCAATGGTGGGTGCTTCATGAAGGGGCCACACAAGCTCAATGCACAATGTTACGTTAGCAAAGCTCACACCTATGGCTGTGTTATGTGTGAATTTACAAATCTCTTATGGGACACGTACAAAAAAAATGATGTAAGCCACATCTGTGAATAGGATGTTACAGCCAGGTGATAGTTGCTCTTTTGTTTGGATGCTGATCTCACGCGTTCCGTGTTGAGAGTAAGCCTTCTTACGGACATAGGTTGGAACCTCCTGGACGTCTGCATTATTGGCACGGGGTACATCTCTATCGCGGGGTTTGCAAACGTAACTGCTCTGCGAGCGTTGCGTGCACTGCGCCCACTGCGGACCATCACGCGAGTGAAGGAGATGAGGGTAGGTTTGGTGTTCAGTTTGTGTGTGTGTGTGTGTGTATATGTGTGTGTGTGTGTGTGCGTATGTGTGTGTGTGTGTGTATGTGTGTGTGTGTATGTCTGTGTATTTGCATGTGAGCGCGTTTCTGCATGTATCCTGCTTGGAGCAGGTGTGCTTGCATGTGGACACCAGAGTAGAAGTCCTTTAATACTTGTGATAATACTTACAGCTTTAGTACGCACCTTGTTTTTGAAGCACCCCTACTTGTCGTATAAAAAGTTGGATGCAAAGCAGGCGCTGTTCCGTTTGTGTGCTCACTGCTGTGCAATTCTCCCCTGCCGTCCCCTGCCGTCTCGCCTTTTACGGGCGCAGAGGATCAGTTGCCTCTGAACTCATTTTTGCCATGCCAACTGACTTACACAACTGGTCCCTCCCTGTGTGCATTGTGTGCTTTAAGTGCCTATACACGCTGTTTGCCCTAAGCTCTCACACCGCTTTCTCCGTGCACCCCCAGGCCGTCGTTTCATCCCTTGTGTCTTCATTGCCGGGCCTATTTGACGTGACCGTGCTCATGGCCTTTTATTTTGCCATCTTTGGGACCATGTTTGTGCTGCTGTTTGGGGGGGAGCTCCGCCGGCGATGTGCCAATCCTGATTTCAGGGATGCCTATACTGATGCTGAAGGTGTTGTTCAGGTGAGACTAGGTAAAAGTGCTTTTGTGTTTACAAGCGTTGGATCTAAGCTGTGACTTCACAAAGGTATGCGCCTGGACACGTGCCTTTTGCCAGTCATTCCAGTCATTCCAGTCATTCCACTGCCAGTCATTCCACTGCCACTTGCCAGTCATTCCACTGCAGTCAGTCATTCCACTGCCAGTCATTCCAGTCATTCCACTGCCACTTGCCAGTCATTCCACTGCAGTCAGTCATTCCACTGCCAGTCATTCCACTGCCAGTCATTCCACTGCCACTTGCCAGTCATTCCAGTAATGGGTCATTCCAGTAATGGGTCATTCCAGTAATGGGTCATTCCAGGAATGGGTCATTCCAGTTGCAACCAATCCTGATCAAGTGATGTTTTCCCATTTCAAAGAGCTTGTCCAAGGTTGCTAGGTTTGTGCTTTGGATGATATTAAGAATAGGGCAATTTTGCATGGCGGAAAAGCATCCATCTGTACCTGCTTCCAATCTGGATTGGACTGCAAGCGAAACGTAGGCAGCCCACCGGCTGCACGTCAGGCGGTTGCTTTAATGCCTACCTTGCCTCACATGTTGGCTCTGTTGCTTTAATGCCTACCTTGCCTCACATGTTAGCTCTGTTGCTTTAATGCCTACTTTGCCTCACATGTTAGCTCTGTTGCTTTAATGCCTACCTTGCCTCACATGCTAGCTCTGTTGCTTTAATGCCTACCTTGCCTCACATGTTGGCTCTGTTGCTTTAATGCCCACCTTGCCTCACATGTTAGCTCTGTTGCTTTAATGCCTACCTTGCCTCACATGTTGGCTCTGTTGCTTTAATGCCTACCTTGCCTCACATGTTAGCTCTGTTGCTTTAATGCCTACCTTGCCTCACATGTTAGCTCTGTTGCTTTAATACCTACCTTCAATGCAAGCCTCTGCAGACGGTAACCAGCCCAGACCTCTTGCTATGCATGCACAACCTGTCTTAACTCGGTGTGTGTGCGCAGGGTGTACGCTACGTCGTACCAGATGCAGACAAAGGGGATGTCTGTAGGAACCCTGACACATCGGCAGTGTCATGGCGCAACGAGACGGACCCCGTTACTGGCGAAGCTGTGCTGACTCCTCTGGGTCTGTTGTCATCAGATGGTTGGGCCTTTGACTGCCACCCCTCCCCGTCAGAGGACCACCCATTTGGCCAATTTTGCACACCCTTTAAGAACCCTGGGGCAGGGGACTTCCCGGACGACACAGCAGGCTATTCCCACTTTGACAACATCCTGCACGCCTGGATCATTGTCTTCCAACATGTGAGTGGCTTTTCTGCTTCTGCTTCTCCGCAAGTCCCCTCTCGTGAATGTGTGTGCTGTATCAGTCACGTGGATAGCTGTGTCACGTGGATAGCTGAGTTCATTATGGGTGGGCATCCAAAGCAAAACCTTCCCTCGTTGCCTATGTTTCTTTCTTTTCTGCGACCACACAAACAACTTGTAGCCCGTCTACATCACCTTGTGCGCTGTACTGGCTGCTCTTGCAGGTGACGATGACTGACTGGTCGTTTGTCATGTACCAAGTACAAGATGGCGTCAACTGGTGGACCTTCATCCTCCACTTTTTTGTGTGCTTTATGGGAGGCATGCTGCTCATGTACGTTGGTCCTGGACGTTGCTCATGGAAGGTTTAGCATGCCCATTCCAATTTATAAACAGGGGGGTTAGGGGGCGGCTTCATTTTTGTACACTCTTGCAATGTGCTCTTAAAGCCTTATACACATTTGCCAACGTCTTTTGTCCTGGTGCTTGTACAGAACAGTACATGGTCAGTTGTGCGAGATTGCGCCCCTTGTATTCCCGCGTTGTATTATGCACTTGTACAGATGGATGAAAGGTTTTTTGCATTACCTGAGTGACTTTCTTGCATTACCTGAGTGACTTCTTTCTCACAGCATCATCCTCGTGTTGTATTCCTGGGTGCAGCCAATTGATCAGTGAAAAATGGCCTCTGCGTATGAGCCACACGTGCATACATGCTCACTTATCAAAGCATTTATCACAACCTCATTCAGGGCTGCATTACAATTCCCTAGCAGTGCTTATAACTCATCCTGTGAATTGTCTCTCCCGAACTTGCAGCAACCTCATCGTGGCCGTGATCTTCATAAACTTCCAAAAGTCGCTTGACAGCAATGATGGGGATGAAGCCACGAATGATGACCCCGAGATGTCAGCACTGCACAGCACAAAAACAAGAGGCAAGTTCGGATACATACAGATGTTTTGCAAAAAGGCATTGCTGCATGGCATAAAGCTTGATGGACAAGGAAAAACACTGGCCCCATAGGCCAGCATACAGGCATTGCTGCTGGATACTCATCTGAGGTGCAGTATGTCTAGAACAAATTAGACACAGGCAGTGCGGCTTGGGGATGGACAACAAGGAATGTGAATAATAACAACACAAGGCAAGGATCTAAATACCTTCCATTTCGTGTACATCTCAACATGGGAACATCTGATAATCTACTCAATTTTGAACCATGCTTTTGACCATCCTTTTGACTGCACTGATGTTACAACAAGGAACACGTTTTAGGTACAATTTGGAGCAGACCATCACAACAGGTACTTGAATTTAAAATAGCAAAGTAAAGCATTCCCTGCCACTCTGAAATGAATATTCTTCCCTGTCCACTGCCTTCAGCACATTTGTTTCGTGTAAATACAAAACACTCCCTCTGATTGCATAGAGTGCTGCTGGAAGAAACCACTTGATTACTTGTTCAACACGACAATGGTGCCATAGACGTGCATTCTTGACATCGTCATTTGTGGAGTCATTCTGTGCCAAAATTTTTGTGAGTCATTTTGTGCCAAAATTGTTGTGAGTCATTCTATGCCAAAAATTGTTGTGAGTCATTCTGTGCCAACATTGTTGTGAGTCATTCTGTGCCAAAATCCACTCCGTGTCACAGTTCGCAAGCCATCTGCCACCGCCGATGTTGCGACTGAGAAGGAGGAAAAGGAGCAGCGCAAGTGCGTGAAAAACCAGTGATCTTGCTTTGTAGTTGCTCCGCACCCTTGTATGTGTGTGTGTGTTTGTGTGCGTGTGTTTGTGTGTGTGTGTGTGCCTTTTTCTGTTGTGACTCGCATTGTGCACAATGAATGTGCCCAAAAAGAGGAGACAGTTGACCCGCCGGGATGCTCTGTGCTGTATGTTCTGATAGTGTACAAGGACACGGATGGAGCAGAGCACAATGCAGTAGTGTATTTCAAAGTATGCATGTATCTGCCACTTTGTCCATGTTTCAATGCAGTAGTGTATTTCAAAGTATGCATGTATCTGCCGCTTGGTCCATGTATCAATGCAGTAGTGTATTTCAAAGTATGCATGTATCTGCCACTTTGTCCATGTTTCAATGCAGTAGTGTATTTCAAAGTATGCATGTACCTGCCGCTTGGTCCATGTATCAATGCAGTAGTGTATTTCAAAGTATGCATGTATCTTCCACTTTGTCCATGGAGGGTGTACACTGTATACGTGCCTGTGCAGGTACATGGAGCCCTACATGTTCGGTACGCCTGTTCCTGTAGCGAGGCCTGCACAGGCTCCAAAGACCCTGCAAAACAGAGATAAGGGTCCTCTAGCTGAGGCCGTGGAAGAAAAGCAGCAAAACTTGCGTGGCAGCAAGGAAAAGGCTGAGCAGATTGGAGGGGGGGGAGCAGGGATACATGCAAGCAGCAGCAGCAGCAGCAGCAGCAGCAGCAGCAGCAAGAGCAGAGCAGGGCTGGAGATGGGGGGGGCTGCTGAGCATCAGAGGGTGCTGGCCATGTCACGGCCTGCAGCCTCATTAGGATTGACACCATTGGAAGTGGACTTCACAAACAGCCATCCCCTGAGCAAGCGCATACCGCTTAAAAGTACCGACAGTGTACGGGGCCCCAGGCTTGCGGAAAGGAACAGCAGCAACATAGGCTCCAAGCGTATTAGCAGCCTCAGAGAGGGTGACAGGGGGGTGCAAAGTGACGTGTTTGGGTGGGCAGGCAAGGCACCTCTGCCTGTCTTTCCAAGCCTCTCAGATTCAAGTTTCCGGGATCGCTCTCCCAGCCTTCCTCACATCCAGGCCACATCCCCGTACGAGAATACCAGATCCCCGAAAACTACTGTCCCGGTGTGTATGCCTGTCTGTGTACATGTGTGTGTGTGTGTTCCAGTGCGTGTATGCGTATGCGCGTGTGCGTGTGTGCGTGAGCGTGCGTGTGTGTGCATGCGTATGCTTGTTTGTGTTTGTGTATGTTTGAAAGTGCGTGCGTGCGTGTGTGTGTGTGTGTTTGTCTGTTTGCTTGCAGGAGTGGGTTACCAAATTTGCTTTGTGAATAGGCAGGTTGGCAAGATTAGGGCTGCCAGCGCAATGCAGGCAGTCGTGTGTACTCCCTCTTTAATGGCTCTGCCTTGCAGACCAGCCAGCTTTGTGTTGTCAAATATTTAATTTATCTGAACTCCCATGAGGAATAGTGTCCCTGTCCTCTGCACTCTTGTTCTGTAGTTGTTACGGCCCACCAGGTCTGCAGTTGTTGTGCGCTCAAGAGTCTTTGCCGCGAAACCTGTTGGAGCAATCCACAGCACTAGCTCTCCTCTCTTTGCTGCTCGTGCCCCTCGCAGAAGCCAAAGCAAGTCGCCCTCAGCGTTTCCTCCCCCTCTGATGCTTCGCAAAAGCGCCTGCAACAAGAACCTTCTGTAGGCTGGAATGCGCACTGTGCAGGCTGCTGCTCAGATATCACTGTGTGGCAGCGTGGGTGGACACGCTTCCGTGCCCAATGTTATCGCTTGGTTGTCAGTTTGGGATTTGAGTGTGCCAACGCCCTCATCATCATCCTGAACGCCATCGTGCTTGGGTTGCAGTGGTGCGTTATATCTTAGGTGGAAAATGGCACACCTGATCTGTAGGGTTCAAAAGCTTGCCCCTATTATACAACTTCATACGCATGCTTGTTTATTTCATCGTTAACAATCGCAGTTGCTCATTTGGTAGGCACGTTCGGCATCAAATCCAATCCTGCTGCACCCCAATAACCGAGTCTGTATAGACCTTGCAGCACACGCACACACACATACACACACACATACACACACACACACACACACACACACACAGTCTCCAACCACACACGTCGCTCGTAACTCCCTCTCTGCCACTGTCATGCATTATGTGGTCCACAGGTACCTGATGCCGCCAAAGCTGGAAAGGGCTGTCTACATTATTAATTACGCGTAAGTCGTGCTATCTGCAACTCGCCTTGTCAAAAGGAACGTTTAACTGAGCTGCTCGTTCCCCGCAAGCCTCAGCTAGGAAGGGCACACTGCGTTGTGCTTTGTCGTTAATTCAGTCCTTCTGGCCAAAAGAAATGATCAGATCCAGAAATGGTTAGCAAACGCCTTGACGTCATCACCAACCCTCGCATTTGAAGCGCCCTTCCTTTGCCTTCCCGCAGGTTTACGTGTTACTTTGTTGTTGAAATAATTGTGCGCATCATTGCTCTTGGATGGGATGGCTTTTTATTCCGCAGCAGCACCATGCGGCTTAACTGGTGCGCTGACGAGCTGAGATGGTGTCCCCTGTATCTTGCAGTCGTAGAACAGCATTGGATTCCTCAATGTGGGTTGCAAACAAAGGGCGGTGTGCAATTCCCTAGGCTAATTGTGTTAAGGCACCAGCTTGCTAAGATAGCAGGTGTGCAAGTACTACCACTGTAACGTGTGCCTTCATCACTATGGGTCGCGCGTGTTTTTGCACCGAGCTGGGAAACCTGCATTTGCGATGTGTTCTTCTTGCCCTCCATCCATCATTTCGCACAGGTTTGACTTTGTGATCACTCTTGCTGGCTTTGCCGAGATGCTGGTGGAGTTGACTCCAGGCTCACAGACTGCACGCTTCAACGGTGGCCTCACATCCATTCGTCTGCTTCGCCTGTTCCGGCTTGCACGCTACTGGGAGGGCCTAAACGAGATCCTAATCATCCTTGGCCATGCTCTCAGCTCTGGCATCTACCTGCTCGCCCTGGTTTTACTGTTCATGTTTGTTATGGGGCTGCTGGGCATGCAGGTGCGTATGTATGTGTGTGCTGTGTGTGCTGTGTGTGCTGTGGGTGTGACTGTGTGTGCTGTTCTTGCTGTTGGGGTTTGTCACGGGCCTGCAGCTTGGCTCCACAGGGACAGCCAGGCACTATTTGTACATGGTACTTAGGACCCAGGCTGGCTTGATCTCTGAATGACCAAGTGTTCTTTAGGGCTGCCTTGTGAAGGAAACAGGTGGTCACACGGCTGCGTACTAAACAGGATGCCGAGGTGGCCTGCAGCATTTGTATTTTGATGCCTATACTTGATGTGGTGGTAGAGCACTTTGTGGCAGGCACACAGCCACGCAAGTAGTGGTGGTACTGGTGGTGGCAGTCACTTGTAACCACCAAATTGCTGGTTGGTGGTAGAGTAGTTTGTGGCAGGCACTGAGCCACGGAAAGGCTTGGTGTGGCACCTTACAAGTGTGCTACACCCCATATACACAGCGTATCCCCCCTTTATATCTAATGTCTTACATTGCCAACGTGTCTTAGTGTTTGAAATCTCGCTCCTCCTGCGCGCAGCTGTTTGGCCATAAAAACGTGTGGTGTGGCACCATGGAGGGTGCTACGCAGCGTTGCCCACCTGGAGTAAATTGTCCCAGCCATAGAGACTGCTTTGTGGACTGCACTGCCGATCAGCAGGGACAGTGGTTTGAGGTGTGTGGTGGATCTGGATGAATGAGTTATGTCTTGTTGAATGTTATACTTTGTAGTACACATGTTGCATGGGTAGACATGGAAAAACAAGCGCGACAACCTTTAATGATCAGGGTAGACGAGTGGTGGGTTCATGCTAGGGACATGCTGCAGCTTTAAGATATGAGTTGAGGTCTTATCGTACACAGCTCACGAGCTCGATCCCAGCAGCACCTGCCTGGATGGCTTTGTATAGCGGTATCAGCTACGCTGCATCTTCTGCCTGAACGGCCCCTGTGGATCTCCTGGCCGGCTCCTCACGGGGTGCACCCCCCAAGGGGTTAGGGTTTAGAGGGTTTAAAACCCTAAAGCCTAAGGGTTACAAGGGTTACAAGGATGGCCTACAGCCCGAGACTCTGGCTCATGGAAATAGCCAAGGGTAGCTGCTCACCAATCTGACGTGGTGTCACCAACATGCCAATGCAGGTGGACGATTCCCCCTATAACGGCTTGGCATACTGTGAGCAATTCCCTCGAGACTTTGATGCTGTCGACCAAGGAAATGACCCTTCCTGGCCTCTTTACTGGGCACAGGTGTGTGTTTGCCGGTGTGTGTGTGTATGTGTGTGTGTGTTTGTGTGTGTGTGTGTGTGTTGTGTATGTGTGTTTTTGTATGTGTCCTTGCAATCCATGCTTGCCCAACTTGTTACACAAACGCAGCTCTCTTGGATGCAGATGTCTGCTTGCTGCGAAAATGCGAGCATACATGATTATGGTACACCTGTCCCTGCATGTAGGTTGGCAAGCCTGTCAAGTTAAATGCCCATTTTGACAACATGCTGAACGCCTTCATCACGGTCTTCATCATCATCACCTGCGACAATTGGACGGACATCATGTATCCCATGATGGCTGTAAGTGGGCTTAACCGGTCGTATTCTGATGCCGAATGTTATGAAGCACAGCATTGTGTGTCGATGCTGAATGCTGTGGGAGTGATCGACACTACTTGCAGCTGTACACGTCATTTTTTGTGTGCAAACATTAGCTGTGCTTGGTTGGTGTTGTGGTTTCCTCTTCTTACAAAGCAGAATCAAGATTGACCTGCATGCACACCTTTTGAACTCCCACATCCCCACAGGCCATCACCCCATGGATAGCCGTCTACTTTGTCATCACCATTACGTTGGGCACATTCATGTTACTGCAACTTTTCCTCGCCATCCTGCTGGCCAGTCTAGACAAGGTGAGACCTTAAGTTGAGCTATTTAAAGCACACCACAATTTTGCCGTGGAGAACAGTGACTAAATGCACCTCTATCGCTTACCTCTTGGACTCTGTACTACCTTACTCACCCAACTACCCGTCCTGTACACGCACACGTGCACACGCAGATCAAGGAGGAGCGGGATAGGAAGAAAGAGCAAGGCTTGAAGCACACCCTTTCCATTCCTGCCATCCTGAGATCCAAACTCAGCCTTCTCAGCCGTAGTATCCTTCAGCGCGCCTCCCAAGCTCGTTTGGGAAGTCCTGTTCCGCGGCCCTGTACATATGACGCTTTGGGCGTGCGCACACTAGGCACAAGGCGCTCTCTGCTCACCCCCCCCCATGCGCATTCTGGGGCAAACCCTATGGCTTCTGCACCCCTTCCTGTTGTTTTTGATCCCAACTCTGGCGGCGTCTACGGCAGGAAGTCCTTTCACTCCTCTGGCAAGCCTTTGGTCTGCCGCAGTGCAGACCCTGTGTGTGCGGCTGCTACTTGTGGGAGCTCACCGCCACACAGCAGGACCTTGTCTTTGCTCATGCCAAAGGTGTGCCAGTGCAGGGAGTTTGACTGGTTACCTTCCTGTTTAAATCGCCCAAGCTCCAGTGCATGCTTCCACATCTTGACTTTATTTAAGCTCTTGCCTCGTCATAACTGTGTCATATTTTTTTGCTGTGTAAGTTTTCTTACCTGGTGCTCCATGCACACATGCAAGCTGGACCCATGTTCGTGTGAGGATGGTCTTTGCTTTTGATAACAGTCAGCTCCTTTGACCCGTACAATCTGCAACCCACGCGTGCATTGTATTAAGTTGTTCACTTTGAAGCTGAGCAGCAAATTAATCACCTTGCTGGCCCTGCCTGACACCCTCTTGCAGCAGCAGCAGCAGCGGCACTCTATCAAAACCCAAATTTCGACTTCATCACTCACCCACGGCGGCATTGCTCCGTCGTCTATGTCAGCCTGCGTACTGTCTTCCCCTTAGCTGCTGCGCCTGTGTCTTGTCTGCAGGAAAAGCTCCTCTTTTTGGTATGACGTTAGTATGACGTCAAAGAGGGCAAACACAGTCATGCCAGTGTTCACTCCCTCTTTTTGGCAACACCTCCCTTGCATCAAACAGCTTCTCACCTTAATCCATATGCCCTATTATCGCGTACCATCCCTCTGATGTTAGCGTGCCCCCCCCCGTCTCTCTTGCCTTGCTTTACATCAAGGATGGCATTTAAAACAGCACACACTTTGTATTCGCAGCTGCGCACCTCCTGGCTTTTACACTCCCTCGTCTTTCTCGCCTCACTTTACACCAAGGATGCCTTTCGAAACAGCACACACTTTGTATTCGCAGCTGTGACCTCCTGGCTTTTACACTCCCTCGTCTTTCTCGCCTCACTTTACACCAAGGATGCCTTTTGAAACAGCACACACTTTGTATTCACAGCTGCGCACCTCCTGGCTTTTACACTCCCTCGTCTTTCTCGCCTCACTTTACACCAAGGATGCCTTTAGAAACAGCACACACTTTGTATTCGCAGCTGCGCACCTCCTGGCTTACACTCACGTTAGGGATGTTGCGAGGACAACATGCTGACCGTCAGGGTTGCTTTCGCTCAATAGCTCCTGCCAAGACGGTTGCTATTCCCTGCTGCCTGCTACTACCTGTGCGTTCCGCCACAGGTGTGCACCACCAGCCAGCGTGGCGGAAACCGTGTGAGCCCGTCTGGCTCCACCACAGGCAGCACCAACCGCAGCACACATTTAGGGGCCGAGGGCATAAGCCGCAGTGGAAATGATGTTGAGGCAGCTCATCCCCCCAGTCCTTTTATGTCTGCCATGGACCTCGGGCTTGACAGTCCCACATCCAGGTGGGTGTGAGATGGAAGTGTACCTTTTGGTTGGAGGCCCTTGTGATGATATATATGTATATATATATATGTGTATATATATATATATATTTATATATATAAATTGGCAAAGTTGCACACGTCAAAGTAACACTTATGTACGCAAATGTGCATGCACACACTCTCACCACTCAGGTGCACATCCAATGTGCCACAGCCATTTCCTTAACTGATGTCCCTGCAGGACACCCCTTGACCCCTACACTAACCTCAATGACCCGGACAAGTCAGAAAACTCCTCGTCAGTCATGCAGAAGGCGTCAGGCCCAGAAACTTCTTTGGAGACAGAGCTGTCAGAGCCGCTCAAGTCACAGCAGCAGCAGGCATCGCATTTATCGAGCGCAGTGGGTTTTCCGCCTATGATGTGTCCATCTGGCCTGACACCCCAAGGGAGCAATGAAGGCCAACAAAGGAAGGGAGACAGCACTGCGTACAACACCCCAAATGCTCCCCATGTACGTACCATATCGTCTGTGAGCGTATGTGGATCAATTATAATGCTTGCATTGCTAAAACCAAACAGAGTGGGTAAAGCAAGGAGGGCTGAGACGGCTCCCATATTGCTTGCAATTAATAAAGACATTACCGCTGCTCACGTGTTGCATGCGTGCTTGCACAAATCACAGGTATGGAAGGAAATCGACCAGGACGGTCAGGTGTCTGTGAATGCCTCAAATGATGTCTTTTATGGCAGGCATTCTATAAAAGAAGCCGCCCCCTCTGTGCACTCCCACTCACGCTCAAGAAGGCGTTTTCTGCAAGGGAAGATTAGCACGGCATCTAAGGGTGGTGAGATGAACAACGCCATGAGGATAGAGACGCCACATGCGCCATGCTCAAATCAGCAGCAACAGCAGGAGGGGCAGGAGGAGAACGCAGACGCCAAGTACACGCTGCAGGGCACCTCTATGTTCTGTATGGATACAAGCAGTCGGATACGCTTCTGGGCTGCCCGGGTAGGGATGTGTTTTGGATGGCTATGTTGAACACACTTGGTTTGACGGGGGAGTGAGGTTTTATACCCCTTTTTTTTTAGCCGGTGCGCCTCTTCCCTAGGAGGGTCACAGCTTGGTGTGTCAGTTGTTGGACCCATTGGTGCATGCTTTTTTTGACTTGGGGGGGAGTGCTCCATGAAATGGGTGGGCTCCGTTGTAATGAATAAGAAGTGTATAAGATATGTCTTGCATGTGTGTGTCCAAGCATCATGACGGGCTGTGAGGCATGATGGTGAATCTTTGGCTAGGCATATGTTTTATATTTTTGCGATGCAATGACTGGCCTTTCCTTTTATTGTGTGAGGGGTAGCGCTGTGCCTGCTTGCTTTCCTGCATCTGTCTGTTTACCATCCTGCAATCCACACCAAACATGACATCATATTCTTGTCCCTTCTCTCACTTTTTCTCCAGGTCGTTAACCACATTGCTTTTACCTACTTCTTCAACCTCATGGTGGTGGTGTCGTGTGTAATACTAACGCTGGATGTGGTCAGCTTGGACCAGAAGTCCAAAAAGGCCATTGTGCTGCGAAATCTGGACGCTGCAACCCTTGCTGTGTTTGGTATAGAGGTACGCTTTAGAGATGCCACTTCCTTTATTTCGGCTAGTCGTTGATAGTAGGTTGGAATCTTGAGCATTTAAACAATGTCAGTGTTTAGCATTTGAAAGTTGCATTTTGCATTTTTGCCTTTTGGTTTGGCGCAGTGCGGGCTTTTTGATACGGATTTGTATTAATTTAGAGTAAGCTAGACTGCAAATTTCATCGCAACCGCTCATTATATTCGTGGGAACATGAAGAGTTAGGAGGTTTGAAACAAGTAATTATGCTGGTCTGAAGAGCAAACCCATTACTGACAGACAGACGTACCCTCGTACTTGCACGCTGGGTGAGTGTTTGTTTTATACTGCTCCAGCACGGGTATGTGTTGTGAGCTAAGTGGCCAGCTGAGAGTGCAGAACTTTGCAACAGACACTTTGTCGACTGGAATGCGTTAGTGTACTTGGTTATGAGATTAAGCAAATGCGAATGCTACAGTGGCCAGCAAAATACACTACCGCTCATCCATGCACCCTTTGCTTATGAGCTACGGCTAACACTGGTTGCTCTATCCTCTGAATGTATTTGACATCATGGATGGCAGCCATTCATGTACCTTACATCCCTCACATCCACCACACTGTTTTGCTGACCTGCAGATTATTTTGAAAATGATTCAGCAAGGGTTACTCTTTAACGGGCCAAAGTCCTATCTTAGAAGGTACGGGTCTACCTCTGCGCGTCGTTATGCTCCTACGTTCTCGTTTCCTACGTTCTCCGTTTCCTACGTTCTGGTTTCCTAGTTCTCCGTTTCCTACGTTCTCCGTTTCCTACGTTCTGGTTTCCTACGTTGGAAAATACGTGTCTACCTCTGCGCATCGTTATGCTCGTATGTCGGGAATCCAACGTAGCGTACCTTGTGTTAAACACCGCTGGATACATAGAGCACTGCCTGTCTGCATCACAGTACGCTTTACTCAAGACTGCTTCACTTTGAGCTGCTTACACAGCTGAACATGCAAGGCAGCGCGCCGCTTGTAATGTTTGCCTTCCATTGGTGATTTGCAAAGAGGCAGCCCCCAAATGCAGCATGACGTGTCCCTTATTTCTCATCGCTTTCTCACACAGTTTGTCTTCCTGGATCTCTTCAATCACATCCCTACATTGATTTGCGTTTCCACTCTTTGTGCAGCGGCTGGAACTTGGCAGACGCGTTTGTGGTTGCCATCAGTCTGGTGGTGCTTAGTATAGATGCGTCAAGTGTGCAGACCTTCACTTGGCTGCGGGCATTAAGGGCATTGCGGTAGGTGTAGAGCTGAATTGCATCATAGGTACAGGTCACCAATTAAGTGTCCTTGGATTCTACAACTATTGTATTGACGTCCAGTATGCTAATTGCCTCAGTGCATAGTATCCTTACCTACGCCTGCTTTGTTTGCTCTCTCGCTCATGGAACATTGCTAGGGTTGGCCAGAACCGTATATACACACCGTAAATGACCGTATGTATGGTGATTTCCCTGCCAAAAATACCGTATGTACACCGTATATACCTATAAATGTATGGTTCTGGCCAACCCTAAACATTGCACATTGTTAAATCGTCACAATCCCCTTTTTTACGATTATGCAGTGGTATTCGTGTGTTGCACGTTGCCAGCAAAATAGAGGGCATCAACGTGGTGCTGAAGGCACTGGGGAAGCTGATACCCTCACTTGTGAACGTGCTGTGGGTGGGGTTGCTGTTCTACTACATATTTTCGGTAAGACGTGTGTGTGTGTGTGTGTGTGATTGGTTTGGCTTCCGCACCAAAGTTGCTCAATATGTGGCCTCTGTTAAACGCAGTAGGCTGCAAGCTAGTCATGCAAGGACTTGAGCATTATTGGGCTTACATATCTGTACCACCATGTCGGTCATTCCAATTGATGCGGGTAACATAGACAAGGTTAACAAGTAACTTTGAAGTGCTTTGGCACTGCAGTGCTTGTTATTACAAAGCAACAGACGTTATAGCATTGCCATTGAAGCAAAGTTCATAGACGGTCCATGAAAACAGGCTGACATTGTCAGTGTCGCCAAAGAACGCTATTCCTGCTGCCAAAATTACAATTCCTGCACGCATCTTGTGGTATGCTCTTCCCAGGTGCTGGCGGTTGCGCTGCTGTCCGGTCGCATGCACTACTGTGGTGAAGCAGGTGGGGATTACATCGACCCCTACTACGTGCTTCCCCAGGGAGAGACCATCAGCAAGACATGGTACGATTTCTAGGCTTGTGCAGACTGTGGGTTCACACACATTGAGCAGCTGTTTGGCAGAAAGCACTGCGGAAAAGATGCATGCAGTGCTTGCAGAGTAATGTTGGGACCGTCTTTTTCTGCTGCGGTATAGAAGCTGTACGGTACCTGGTACCAAAGTGGTTTTCGTTGAGCATGTGGAAAGTGGTCTTCACAGCCCGCGTTGTTTTTTCCTGTATAAACGCACAACATGTGACTGTATATCTGAAGTGTTCCCCACCAAAGACACCACCATGTACAACTGAGTATAAATACATGGTTCCGTCTAGTTCTTCTCTTTCCCCATCACGCGAGGCTCGAGCTCGCAGCAATGACTATATGTAGATCGACAGGATTTAGATCCAGCCTCTGAACAGTGGGCTTATGTGCAAATGCGTACGTTCACCATTCATTCATCTTGCTTGTCTCTAACGCTGCAAGCTACCGTGCATCTGCAGGTCTAGCCTGTGAACAATGGACTTAAATGTAGATGCATACGTACACCATTCATTCATCTTGCTTGTCTCTAACGCTTCAAGCTACCGTGCATCTGCAGGTCGACTGCTGCCAGAGACCAAATGGTGATCTCCAGTCAAGTGCACTTTTTGAAATGCAAGACGTTCTGTTTCTTCTATTTGTGCAGGTGTGAAGCCACACACATCCACCGTGTGGCCCCTTGTGCCATGACAGTTGACCTTTTTCATGCTCACTCTGTTGTGACATGGACGCTCCTTTGTCTGTGCACACAGGTATGAAGCCACAGACATCCACCGCAACGGTCCTTGTACCATCACTACCTCTTTTTTGTCATGCTCGCTCTGTTGTGACATGGACACTCCTTTGTCTGTGCACACAGGTATGAAGCCACAGACATCCACCGCAACGGTCCTCGTACCATCACTACCTCCTTTTTGTCATGCTCGCTCTGTTGTGACATGGACACTCCTTTGTCTGTGCACACAGGTGTGAAGCCACAGACATCCACCGGAACGGTCCTCGTACCATCACCACCTCCTTTATGACATGCTCTGTTGTGTGTGACGTGGACGCTCCTTTGTCTGTGCACACAGGTGTTACGCCACAGACATCCACCGCAACGGTCCTCGTACCATCACTACCTCCTTTATGACATGCTCGCTCTGTTGTGAGTGACGTGGGCACCCCTTTGTCTGTGCACACAGGTGTGAAGCCACAGACATCCACCGCAACGGTCCTCGTACCATCACCACCTCCTTTATGACATGCTCGCTCTGTTGTGTGTGACGTGGACGCTCCTTTGTCTGTGCACACAGGTGTGAAGCCACAGACATCCACCGCAACGGTCCTCGTACCATCACCACCTCCTACTACCACTCGGAATTAGGCGTGGACGTACCGCCTTGGAACATCACCACCAGCTGGACACGGGACCTGCGGCGATTTGACAATGTGATCACTGGGCTGTGGGTACTGTACCAGGTGCGCTTGTATGCATGTGAATCATGGCTGGGCAACGCCCGTGTTGCAGGCAAGAACGTCTCCCACATACTACAGCAGGCTGTGTGCTGTAGAAGTTGCTTGGGTGTGGGTGTGGGTGTGGGTGTGGGTGTGGGTGTGGGTGTGGGTGTGGGTGTGGGTGTAGGTGGGTGTGGGTGATGCGTGCAGCATTGTGTGCAGCATTGGGCATTTGGATTCATATGGCCAACCCACCTAAATTAGGGCTGCCCTTTGATAAAAGAACCTGCACATTTTTCTACCTCTAAGTAGTCAGGAATTAGCTGCAATTCTCCAAGTCCTTCTGGTGATCCTGACTCCTCAGCTCCCCCACCTCAGCTTCCCACCAAGGTCATATGGTGTATCTGGCAATGTCTGTCATGTTAAGCTCGACAGCCTAATTCAACAATCGTTTTTTTCGGTTTCTTACTGACGTCATTTTGTTCTGAGGTGCTGCCAACCCAAGTCAGTGCCGTTGTACTCTGTTCAGGATAGATGTTTTGCTTGCAAACCTTGAAGCAGAACATGTTTTGGGAACTCTACAATTGCACGATTAATGCGCTACCATCTTCCACCCAAACTCATGCAGATGGCGTCTGTGGAGCTGTGGAGTGATGTCATGTTTGCAACACAGAATGCGGTGGACAGGGAAACGCAGCCCATCCGCTCTGCAAACGAGCACATTGGCCTGCTATTTGTGCTGTTCATGGTGCGGCGTGCCATTGGAGAAAATAGGAGCAGCATGGTTCATTTGTTTGCTATTTGTGCTGTTCATGGTGCGGTGTGCCATTGGAGAAAACAGGAGCGGCATGGTAGATTGGCCTGCTATTTGTGCTGTTCATGGTGCGGCGTGCCATTGGAGAAAATAGGAGCGGCATGGTACATTTGTTTGCTATTTGTGCTGTTCATGGTGCGGTG
>Ga0307968_1001272_pt1 | contig 20408 bp, 18 predicted proteins | sample OrgLakmetagen650_FD_201834 | JGI IMG/M metagenome (GOLD analysis project Ga0307968, IMG submission 201834) | Saline water microbial communities from Organic Lake, Antarctica - #650 | ecosystem: Environmental > Aquatic > Non-marine Saline and Alkaline > Saline | place: Antarctica: Organic Lake...
CCTTGCTCTGTTTGATCACTGACCTTGTCTCTTTTTCTGGTGTCTTGTTCAGTCTGGCCTCCTTCTCTTCTTGAAGCTGCCTTTTTTTTTTGCTATAGCTCAACTGCCCTCGCTGGCGGATATAGCTATGTAACCCTTACCCTTATAAAGGTTTTCAGCCTGGCATGGCTGCTCAACCATGAGAACGAGGTAAACCTCAAAACAAACCAAGTTAAAAAGGGGCTGTGACGCAACTGGAAAATGCTAACTATAAAGATACGAGAAATAGACATTGGTTCACCAAGCAGACATGTTGGTGGCGTCTAGTGTTCAAGTGCAGGGCAGCAGCTCGAAATGTAGTGTTGATATAGTGCTATAGGGGTTGCTGTCCCACTATGTGCTTGTGTGCTGCTGCTGTAAAGCTGCTGTGCGCCTGCTGCTGCCCTGAACCTGATTCGCTGTCTGCCTGAGATGGTTCGGGGCAAAAGTTTTAAATCACACCTGGATAAACAAAAGAAACTGTAGCCAGAGGGTTCTAGATATGTTGTAGGAAAGAAAGTGTGTAGAGAAAGAGAACGTTTGGTTTGAAGAAGCGCAAAGAGAAGGCATCAAGGTTACGAGAAAAGCTTAATAAGAAGGTTAATATTTCTGAAGGTAATATCAAAGGTTTTGTTTTTCAACATAACTCAGAAGTTTACAAATTTATTAGTGCAGCTGTCGATCTTTTTGATTGATTTGTTTGTTGGACCTATAGGTTGAGCAGCCATGCCAGGCTGGAGGCCTTTGTAATCCAAACTAAACTAAACTAAACATCAAGGTTACGAGAAAAGCTTTTCATATGTCTCAGGACGTGTATAAGAAGCCTCAATCAGGAAGCAGGAAAACAGAGGCTGAGAGAGCCTCTCACAAAACCAGGAGTGCCAAGAGAACAAAGTGCAGCGGAGCAGGAGAGAACAAATGACTCATGCAGCCCCCCAAAACAGCAGAAGCACCTTTCTCTCCTCTCTAGCTGCCCACCCCACCAGCTCACCCAGCCACAGCAGACCAGTCTGATGCTGTCCTCCACAATTTGCCAATTGAAATCGTCAGCCAGGGTATGCCTCCTGACCGCAAAGGGAGCCGGTGCCTAACTTGCCAGGAGCAGGTCGCAAGCTACACCCGGGCCCTGGTTGTGATTGCTACCATGGCTACCACGCTGAGGGCTGCTGTGTTGCTCCGCCGTATGAGTCTTAGCCGCTCCCGAGTACTTCCGGGCGTGTGCACAAAGGCACACGAGGGCGTGAACCAGGGGTGCAGCGAAATCTTACACTGCAAATCATGCTACTGTTTGTGACAAACTTCCTTTTCACTTAACTGACCGTGTACCGCTTGTACTTTAATGAGCAAGTTTACTTTGTTGCTGAGCAAAAAAGCCCATCAGCCTGACATTTATGTTTTATGGCCGCCGGCAACCCTTAAGAAAAAGCAAGATGTTCAGCTGTCCAACCTACACCCATTCAACTGCTGCAAAAAATGTCGGAACCAAGTGTTAATTGTAATTAGTGTAAAGCGTCGGATCAAAACCATTGGCTGAATTAAGCATCATGCTCAGACCAAAAGCTAACTAACGACAAGAGGCAGTACTACAAAGTTCTTCCAACAATTTCAGGGACACGGAAGCCACTTTGGTAGACCGTACAAACCCTCTAGCACACTCTAACACAAGTCGCCACAAAGAAACAAAAAAGAGTTGCTACCCTGCTGCTGCTGGTGGTGGGTACACCACTGGCGTGGGTAAGACATGTACGGATTCCGGACCACTAAGCTGCTACATCATGATGGGTGCTCACACCACACGACCTCCCACCACGCAAACAGCCACTCCCACCACGCAAACAGCCAGAGAGAAAGGGAGGATGTGAGTCAGGGGGGGGAGGAGGTGCGCCACAAAACTAAGCGCTGAATGGGTCGATACGAGGGTCGTGTTCTGTGGCGAGCTGCTTGCCGGTGCACAGGCAGCCCTGCATGTAACACGGCACACAGTTGTTAGGTAGCACGGCACACAGTTGTTAGGTAACACGGCACACAGTTGTTAGGTAACACGGCACACAGTCGTTAGGTAACACGGCACACAGTCGTTATGTAACACGGCACACAGTTAGGTAACACGGCACACAGTCGTTAGGTAACACGGCACACAGTCGTTAGGTAACACGGCACACAGTCGTTAGGTAACACGGCACACAGTTAGGTAACACGGCACACAGTCGTTAGGTAACACGGCACACAGTCGTTATGTAACACGGCACACAATCGTTATGTAACACGGCACACAGTCGTTAGGTAACACGGCACACAGTTATTAGAAAAAGTGCTTTCACAAATGCAGTTGGTTGAGGAGTTTTACGGAGACCTGTACCAAAGTGGCTCCTTTTTCTTATTTAATGTGGGTTCTTTTTATCTGCCTGCGTAGTCTTTTTTAAAGTAGGTGTAGAATTAGTGTGGCTGCTTTTTCTCTGCCTGCGTAGTCTTTTCTAAGGCAGGTGTAGTAAGCAAGTTGGTTGGAATTGGAAATCTGTTCATGATGTTGTAAGCTGCTTTAACTTCTTGAATAAATGACCAATTCCAACCAGGGGTGGGCAAAGATACTATCGAGACACATGATGCTCAGGGTATGGGTATGGGCCTAGCGGTCCGAGGTCAAGCCAGACTCTTTGGGGTCGCGGGTTCAAATCTGCCCGGTAACGTAATTCCTTTTCGTTGCCCGACTGCAACGCTTCTGTTCACTTTATCCATGCTAGTGGTGGAGTCACCACCGCTTCAGTATAAATGTAATATCGTTGGTGTCACCGCCGCTTTGGTATAAATGTTTCATCATTTGCACAGGGGATTGAATTTGATAGAGTAAGCAAGGCTCAAATTAGGTGCGACAGGACATATCAGTTTAGTGGCTACGCCAGAACTGCAACGCCTGTCAGTGTGCTCGTCGTTGGAGCAAGTGGCATATACTATACACAATGCAAGACCGCACGTCAGTACAACATTGCTTCGTTGGAGCGAGATGGCAAAGCAGCACGCTAAAGCAGTCAGATTGCTGAAGCGATACGCAGATGACTAGGGTTGGTTAAAACCATATATTCGGTGTACATGCGTTTTTTTGGCAACGCAATCACCAGATATACGGCTGCTGATTTCTACTTTGTAAACCTCTGTCAGTAATGGAGCGACAGGAAGCACAAATAAGTCCATCGCCATTTTTCGCCCTAGCATGAAGTATTTTCTACACTTCCCTACGTGCCCAGTGCACACGACCTTGCCTGTACCGGGGCAGCAGGCGCACATTGCAACTCACACACTTATCAAAGCAACTCATTAATCAAAACACCTCACTTATTAAGCAACTCATATGCTCATATGCTCATCACATTTGGTTGAACATTTAGGCACATGCACCATGCACACAACATTGCCTGTATTGAGAGCAGCAGATGCGCAAAACAACTTTAGCGCTTTGGGCAAGTTTTACGTGCTTTCAACACATACACACACACACACACACACAACACACACACTGTGCTCACAACCTTGCCCATATTTTAGCAGCAGACACACACAGCAAATTTTGACAAAGCATGAAAGCTTTGGACACACGCACCATGCATACAACCTTGCCGTATCGAGAGCAGCGGACGCACAAAACAACTCAAGCGCTTCGGGCAAGTTTTACATGCTTCAGACGCACCCACCGTGCACATGACCTTGCCCGTACTGGAGCAGCAAGCACATGCCACTCCGCGCCTCACAGCCCCTGTAGTCGTCGCCATCACGCCAGCACCTATGTGTGTGCACAAGAATGTGTGTGTGTTTGTGTGTGTGTATGTGTGTGCGTGTGTAGGTGTGTGTGTGTCAAAGAGTGTGTAAGTGTGTGTGCTTCTGAATATGTGTGCCAGCCCAGAGCAAACACCCTACCCATTGCGCCTCATCACATAACACAAGCATATATGGTGGTAACCTTAACACACAACAAGCACATCATCACATAGCACAAGCACCTCATCACATAGCACAAGCACCTCATCACATGACACACGCACCTCATCACACAACACAAAACCTCATCACACAACACAAGCACCTCATCACATAACACCAAAGAAGTTTATCTGAGCAAAAGTCCAAGCATGCTAATATTTGCATTAAAGGGGCAGCTATTTACACAAACACATCAAATTGGACCCCAATCTAACTTTGCACTGATGCTGACTTTATAAGCTACCAGAGCACGTGCTCAAAATAATTTTTATCGCCCTGCGTAAGAAATGACAAGACTAAATGCACACGTTGCGCATCAATCTGCATATCTCGCCAACCACTTGGTTGTTCTTTTGTAATGATCTTTTTTATAAGAATTCAGTCTGGTGCTCTGACTGGTCAGTTACAGCATATAGCAGCTCAAAGATTAGGGTTCACACCGCGGCCGATTTGGTATGGGCCCCCTAACTGGCACTTTTCAAGCTCAGCTGCATATCAGGGCAAGGCACCACAAACTGCAATTTCAACACGTCAGAGTGCGTTTGCTTGTGCATCACAAACAGATAGGTTGGCCAGAACCATATAATATATCAGGGTGATAATATATATCAGTTCGGATTTAGGTCAAAAGCTCGGGCTCGCGGACTTTCGCGCTTTTTAATAAACCTTTGAAATGCCGTTTGCGAGCTTTTACAAGTTCGTCGAACTTGATGCCCTTTTTTCGAATTTTGGGTCCAAAATTGTAGTAAAGAATGCAGGAAAGAGCCTTAGATGGCTGTCAAACATTCGGACTTTTTTGCGCTGATTAAATATAATATGTTGTATGTATTTAAGACAATTCAAGCATGTTTGAGACGAGTATGACCACAGAAACCAGCAAAATGTTCCATTTGAAATTGCACATCGAACTGCTTGAGCAGTTTGAGGGTTCTAGAACTTGCACGAACTTTATCAAACCCTTGCTCCCAAAACATCAAACTGAACTACCCTGACACAAGCACGCCGGTGGAAACCTCTTCACATAACACAGGTAGGGTTGGCCAGAACCATACATTTATAGTTACATACGGTGTACATACGGTATTTTTAGCAGGGAAATTACCAAACATACGGTCATGTACGGTGCACATATACGGTTGTGGCTTACCCTAGACACAAGCAGGTGGCACAACACTTCAAGGAATTTGAAATGTACGAACCTGCCATGCCGTTTCCGTTTGGCCCACTTGCTGCAGCTGCAATTCCACCAGCAGGCTGCTGCATGTATTAATAGAGGCAATGCTAGCGTAAGTACAATGCTCTGTATTGTGTGTTAATGTGTGTGTACATGTGTGTGTACATGTGTGTGTGTGTGTGCTTGCACGTGTGTATCAACACGCGGCCATTGGTCATGTTTGTGCGTGAGAAGGAGCATTAGTGAGGGGATTTTTCAGAGGGTTGGAGTGTGATTGAGTGATCCGTCTGTGTTATTCTAACACCTTGAGTGATCCGTCTGTGTTTTTTTAACACACAGCACATGATGCTTGCCACTGTGTAGCACAGTTTTTCTAACACTGTTTTTCTAGCACTGTTTTTCTAGCACTGTTTTTTTAGCACTGCTTTTCTAGCACAGCTTTTCTAGCACAGTTTTTCTAGCACTGTTTTTCTAGCACACAGCACATGCTGCTTGCCGCTGTATGAGTGGGAAGCTGCACTAGGGAACCACTTGAGCGGCTGTGCAGTTTTATTTAGAGCTGCAGCATAGGGTGTTTTTCGTGGCCTATAGGTGTGGTGTGCAAACAGCGCTGCTGTTGTGCGCTGTAATCTAAAATGTGTGGAGCTGTAAAACGTGTATTTAAATGTGTACCTAAAATGTGTGGTGCCGTGAAACGTGTGTTGCTGTAATTTTAAATGTGTGGCCTATAGGTGTGGAGCAAACAGCGCTGCTGCCGTGCGCTGTAATTTAAAAGATGTGGTGCTGTATTTAGAATGTGTGGTGCTGTAAAATGTGTAATTAAGTGTGTATATAGAATGTGTGGTGCAGTTATTTTAATTGTGTGGCCTATAGGTGTGGTGTAGGCACCTGCCTATAGGTGTAGGTATAGCTGCCGTGCGCTGTAATTTAAAAGATGTGGTGCTGTAATTATTATGTGTGGTGATGTAAAATGTGTATTTAAATGTGTATTAACAATGCGTGGTGCCGTAAAACGTGTGTTGCTGTAATTGAAAATGTGTGGCCTAAGTGTGGTGTGCAAACAGCGCTGCTGCCGTGCGCTGTAGTTTAAAGTTTGCTTTTTGGACTACAAAGGCATTCATTCTAGGATGGCGGCTCAAGGTGTGGGAACAAGGTGAAGCTCTAAACACAGCAAGTAAACAAAGGACTGCGTGCTTGGAAAGCAGCAGTGTTATAAAGGAGGCTCTTTTGTTTAGTTATGTAACATTCTTGATCTTTTGTCTCCTGTGGTGTAAGGTTTTTACGGTATCCTTGGGGGAGCGTCAAGCTGGCTCCTCTCCCTTTGCCTGCCATTTATCATTGATGCGGAAAGCGTTCGTCACTGCCTGCGTGTTTTTAAGCCCTGAACTTCAAGAACAAAAACGCCCCTGCTTTATCATTGATGCAAGAAGTGTCTGTCATTGCCTGCGTGTTTATTTTTCCTCTCCCTTTGCCTGCCTTTATCATTGATGCGGGAAGCGTTCGTCACTGTCTGCGTGTTTTCTATCCTTTTCCTAATTTGCCTGCCTTATATCATTGATGCGGGAAGCGTCCATCACTGCCTGCGTGTTTTCTATCCTTTTCCTAATTTGCCTGCCTTATATCATTGATGCGGGAAGCGTCCATCACTGCCTGCGTGTTTTCTATCCTTTCCCTAATTTGCCTGCCTTATATCATTGATGCGGGAAGCGTCCATCACTGCCTGCGTGTTTTCTATTCTTTTCCTAATTTGCCTGCCTTATATCATTGATGCGGGAAGCGTCCATCACTGCCTGCGTGTTTTTCTAGTCTTCTCTAGTACTAGTACTTTGTACGCTGCTTTTCTAATTTTCTTTAATCCTGTTTTTCTTGCCTTCTCTAGTCCTAGTTCTTTGTAAGCTGTTTCTCTAGTCTTTTTTAGTCCTGTTGTTCTATTTTTTCCCTAGTCCTAATACTTTGTAAGCTGCAAAAAGTTTCATTTCAAGGCCGGCAAAAGTTATGCATGAAATGTGAGCACACACAGACACACACCCTCCCACACACACACCTCCACGTAGCCAGTACCCACGCAATTCCCACAGCTCAAGCACAACCGGTGCCATCACAGCCCCTTTCACACACACTCATACCATCCTTCCCCCCCCCCCCCTCACACACACTTCCACGTAGCCGGTGCCCACGCAAATTCCACAGCTCGAGCACAACCGGTGCCATCACAACCCCTCATACACATACTCATACCATCCTTTCCCCCCACTACACACTCACACACACACACACACACACACCTCCACGTAGCCAGTGCCCACGCAATTCCCACAGCTCAAGTATCCGGTGCCATCACAATAGTGGCAGCGGTTCCGTTGCTGCTTGCGGATATTATTGATCTCCACCACCAGCAGGGCGGACAGCACACCCACACTGCCGCCACAAAAAGAAGCCACGATGGGGTCCACCTGTTGGTCACGTGACAGGTGACATGTGCATGAGTGACCAAGGCATGTGACCAAGACATGTGCACATGTGACCAAGACATGTGACAGGTGACCAAGACATGTGACATGTGACATGTGCATGAGTGACGTTAGATGCTTGTTACAAATGTTGGCATGTGCTAGAGTATGAAAGCAGCTAGCTAGCAAGCACATCCACACGTGAGCACACCACGATGGGTCCATATGAGTGACCTTAGAAGAGGCTTGTTGGCAAGTGATATGTGATATGTGAGTATGAAAGCAGCCAGCAAGCACATCCACACATAAGGACACTACGCTGGGTCCATATGAGTGTCGTTAAATGCTTGTTGGCATTTAAAACAATACGAAAGCAGCCAGTAAGACAAGTGGGTGTGATCCTGCGGATCACAAAAATGGGGCGGAGCGTGCTGCTCCTTTTTTTGTAGTTTTAGGCATGTATGCATCTCTGCCAACATGTAAGTACATGTGTGTGTGCGTGTGTTTGTGTGCGTATATGTGTGTGCGTGTGTGTATGTTTGTGTTTTGTGTGTGTATGTGTGTGTGTGTACGCTTGTGCACATGTACATGTGTGCGTCTGCGCGTGTGTGCATGCATACGTATGCGTCAGAGTGTGTTTCCACGCGTGTGTGTTTGTGCATGCACGTGTCTGTATGCCTGTGTGTACATGCGTGTGCGTGTCTGCGCATGAGTGCATGTATGTGTGCATGCATGTGTGTGCCTGTGTTCACCCAAGTGCGTGCCTGCATTGCTTGTGCCAGCGTGTGCATGTATGTGTGTGTGTGCGTGCATGCGTGCATCGCACGTGCGTGAATGCATGTGTGTGTATGAGTGTATATGTGCACGCGTGTGTGTAAGTGCATGTGTGTGCTGCATTGTGCCAATGCGTGCTTACTTGCCAGTACGTGCATGTGTGTGTATGTGTGAGTGCATGCGTACGTCTGGCCCTGATTGAAGGTCAACTTTGCTTGCATTCACGCCAGAGCAGCTCTTCCAACTGCAATTGAGCCTCTCATTCATCTTTGTATATATAGTAGTTTTTTATGTTTGACTGGTTGAGACAGCGGCGGTTACAACTTTCCGACACTTGTTGCAAATCTCTGGGCGCATCGCGCCCCCTTCCGACCTTACAGACACATTTATTTGATGGTGTAATATAACATATTTCTTTGACGCATCATTTGGAGATGTTGGGAACGGGAACCCATTCTCCGACATCAAATTGTAAATCACACAGTGCACCAATAGTGGAGGTGAGGGCACCAATAAAATCAGGAGGAAATTAGCTTTCTGACAGTGCTTTCGGTGTGTGCTGGGAGGGCCTGGAGGGCTCAAAGCTTTATTCTTTCAGCGTGGTGACTCAGCAACCTGTATCAAACTAAGGGGGACTACGCCCTGGGGGGCTCCGCCCCAAAAACATTCACACATAAGGACACCACGCTGGGTCCATATGAGTGACTTACAATGCTTGCCGGCATTCGAAATAATACGAAAGCAGCTTGCGAGCACGTCCACACAAAATGACACCACGCTGGATCCATGCAAGAGATAATACGCTCGCTGTCATATGATTTACCACCCCTCACTATTTACCTGTGCCAGCTGAATGGGTAGGTGGACTGACTGCAGGAATTCGGCGTACGAAAGACCTCCCACTCCGAGCTTCAGTTCCATCATCGGTGCGACCACTCCTCCGAAAACGATGACCATGCCCACAAACACAGCATACGCACTGCAAGTGCAGTTTCGACGTCATAGCAGTAAGAGTACGAAAGGGATGAAACACACGCACTGCAGGTGCAGTTTTGTCGTCATTGCGATAAGTATTAAAAAGGGATGAAAAACATGCACTGCAAGCGCAGTTTCTACGTTATAGCGGTAAGTATTGAAAAGGGATCAACACACGCACTGCAAGTGCAGTTTTGAAGTTATAGCAGTAAAAATAAAAAAGGGATGAAACACAGCATACGCACTGCAAGCGCAGTTTCGACGTTGTCGCAGTAAGAATACAAAAGGGATGAAACACACGCACTGCATGTGCAGTTTCGACGTTGTAGCAGTTAGAGTCTGAAAACGATGACCATGCCCACAAACACAGCATACGCACTGCAAGCGCAGTTTTGACGTCATAGCAGTAAGAGTACAAAAAGGATGACCATGCCCACAAACACAGCATACGCACTGCAAGTGCAGTTTCAACGTTGTAGCAGTAAGAATACAAAAGGGATGACCATGCCCACAAACACAGCATACGCACTGCAAGCGCAGTTTCGACGTTGTAGCAGTAAGAGTACAAAAACGATGACCATACCCACAAACACAGCATACGCACTGCAAGTGCAGTTTTGACGTCATAGCAGTAAAAATACAAAAAGGATGAAACACACGCACTGCAAGCGCAGTTTCGATTCGAATTGCAGACTCACCTGTAGTACTGGTTGAGGGTCTGCTCTGTGAGAGGCGGGAGGAAGGGCAGGGCGCTCACGTACTCCTCCACCTGCGCATTAACAAAGGAAGGAAGGAGCGCACATTCAAACACCACCAAGACACGATGATGTGCTCAGTGCGGGGCGGGAGGAGGGGCAAGGCAACCACGTGCTCCTCCAACCATATGCTAGCAATAAATACTATGTAATGCACCACACAACATGACGATGTGCTCAGTGCAGGGCAGGAGGAGGGGCAAGGCACTCACGTGCTCCTCCAACCATATGCTAGCAATGATTTTTTACATGTAATGCACCACCATGATGACGTCTACCAGACGCGATGATTTGCTGCCTCGCTTGCAGTCTCTCTATCCTGTAACCTTGTGCTCACTAATCATCATGCCAGGCTGGAGGCCTTTGTAATCCAAACTAAACTAATCATCATGCCACCTAGCCTGTGCGGCTTTTCATACTACCCCATGCTTGTAGGCCGCACCATTTTTAGGGTTGGCCACCACCGTATGTATACACCGTATATGACCGTAGACTTAGTGATTTCTCTGCCAGAATTACCGTATATACACCGAATGTACATGGTTATGGTCAACCCTAACTATCTTCCCAAAAGGTGGCACTGAGGCCCAAAGGGGGTTTGGCTTTCAAACGCGTCTTTCATATACATGCGGGGTGACAGGCAGTCTTCAAGCTCAGCACCGATACCCAGTTCTATGCAATGCAATCCACAGCAGCTGAGCTTGGAAAGAGCCAGTCACGGTGCTGGTGTTAATTTGCTGCGACGTGAACCCTACATTTTGCCAGATCTTCGTAGCTCATCTACTGCACCAAAGGGAGAAGTAGATCAAAGCGTATGTTCTGATAGCTTAATGTTTTGGCTTCAGCTTGAGGTTGAATTGGCTTCAATTTGATGAAGTAACATTTAAATAGTTCTCCTATATGCCAAAAAACATCACCTTCGGAACCTTTATCCAGTGTCCTCCTTTTCCGCCAACTTTTGCTTGCAAGAAGCGATCAAAATAATAAGGGTAGAGATGCAACAATGTTTATGCTTTTCAGTCAAAGGTGACATAATTTGTGGCAACGATTTAACCTAAAATATGTTTCCAAGCATGCACACACACACACACAAACGTACACACACACACACACACCTGGCCTTCGGCATCAGCTTCTGCGTTAGCACTTGGACCTCCTTTTAAGCGGCGCTGAATGCGCAAGCGCCGCACTTCTTCCATCCTGTACGTGTGCGCATATGCATCGTGTGTGCGTGCGTGTGCTGAGTACATGCGTGTTTGCGTATGTATTTGTGTGTGTGTGTGTGTGTGTATGCGTGTGGCGTGTGCTGTATCATGTATTTTTGCATGCATTGGTTCCCATCCCGGTCTTACATTAAAAAGATTTTGTTGCGCCGTACACTGATGTTGTCCGTGATTTCGTTGAGCTCCATGCCTGAAAAGTCGTCCACCGTGTCCATGCTGCCAATGATGCAGAAACTGGAGTCCTGCTCCTGCACGCGGGCATGCATGCAAAGGCATGGCATGGCAAAATGCAAAAATTGGGAAGGCGCAACGCCTTTGTCAAGGACCTTGATAGCATGTGTGCTTGTGGCCCACACGAATTGTGGGCTGTGTAATTGCAAGTGATAAGCAAATACAGCATGCTCCCATCAAACAAACGTATAACATACACAAGCGCGCACTGGCTTGCCTGCTCAGGGCTCGTGCCTCTGACAAAGGAGCTACCGTCATTGTCATTGGCTCCTCCCGCATCGCTGCTACTGGCTTGCATGGCCATTGCTTTCTTCTTTCTTTGGGCGGGTAATGAGAGTTGGTAGGGTTTTGGTGGCAAGTCTGGCATGCTAATTAGGTGTGTCCCCCTTGTGACATTTGCAGGTGCGCGAGATGGGCCTTGCAGGCAAGGGGGCCGCAGTTCGATCATTTTAGAAATATTATTTAAAATAAAACAGCGGTGACCAGTTGAAAAATCCTCCACCAACCAAGAATCTTAAAATTGTATTATATCCGGGTATTGCAACTGTAGTGTCACACCCCGAAATATCATGGAGCTTAGAGCGAGGAAAGTCAACTAGACTTGAGAGCACAATACATGCTTGCTTGGAGCCTTTGATGAGCACCACAGTTCTGGAAAAGGGGCTTAATTCAGTTTGGCTAGCACAGTCCCGCTTTCGGAGGAGGCGCTTTGATGACTGTATTGAAATATGCACCCAAATCTTGGAGAGGAACCCCTTTGACCAGGCGGTGTGGTACTTGAAGTGCCGCGCGCTGACGCTCAAAAACTGGATTGATGACACCGAAATAGAGGAGCAAGTGAGTAAAGGTTCTCCTCTATAGACAAAGGCAATCACATACTTGCACATAGACGCAACGCAGCTTCCTCCATCAAAGCTGCCCCTCTAAAGAACATTCTGCTTATGATTGGAAGTCCAGCAGAGACGCAACGACCACACCTGTCGTCAACCAAATGCCTTTAAGTCATTGACCTCTCTCGCTTTTGCAGGGGCTGGGTGATGTGCTGCTAGACGAGCACCAGACCGCGCAGGTTGCTCGCCCTGGCACGTCAATGGCACGGCCAGGCACCAGCTCCCAGGTATGCCGTCATGTGACACTTATATAGAGACGATAAGTTGAATTAATGGAGCTTTGCTCAATGATTTTTAAACTTAGGTTTGACCCCGAGCTTGTCCCTGTGGAATTGAGCTCCTTAACATAGCAGCGATCCCAGTTAGGAACTATAACAAGCGCTACAATCTTTGCTTTTGCTTATTTTGCGGATTAGGGGATTGGGTTGGGATGGATTCCGTTTGCACTATACATTTTCTGCATCCAAAGCGCTTGAATATGGACAGGGGTCACTCACTGGTTGCCAGAACCTATGCAAGAAACGGAGGAACAACTGCTGTTCTGAATTAAGATATTTTAGGGGGGAGGAAAAATTTGGAAAAGACAAACGTCTATGTGACCTCTTTAAATATAATATTCCCTGGACGTGGGAGACGACACACAGGCAAGTAACAGAAGCCCCGGAAACTCTAAGCACAATATTTGTACAGATTGAAAAGCGGGTTGCGCCAATCAACAAAAGGGAAGGTGAGTCTGAATTCGGGAATTGGCTCTAGCTTTGTTCACACATGTTTTACTTTTGCACGTACTGCACGGTTGTTATTTGTTTTTGTATTTTGAGCCACACACACTTGTAGTTCAAGACAGCTTTTACCATAATGTAATCACTCCTTACTGCACTAACCTTGCCGTCATCCTCTGCTAAATTTATGGTTCAACACAGCTTTTACCATAATGTAACCCCTCCTTACTGCACTAACCTTGCCGTCATCCTCTGCCTTTATTCATGGTTCAACACAGCTTTTACCATCATGTATCCACTCCTTACTGCACTAACCTTGCCGTCATCCTCTGCCTTTATTCATGGTTCAACACAGCTTTTGCCATCATGTAACCACTCCTTACTGCAATAACCTTGCCGTCATCCTCTTTGAGCTTACCCTTGCCTTGCATAAAACGACCACCGTGTCAAAAGACTCCATCCCAAAGGGTGGGACGTCTTTCAAATGAACACATTCCACTTCTTCGCCATGCAGTGCGTCCCATGACAAGCGCATGCCGTTTTTCTCGACTTTAACACCCGCGGTGCTCTCATTGAAACACACACACATACCTGCACCCTGCAGGGTGGGATGTCACCTGCAGTGCGTCCCATGACAAACTCAGGCCGTTTTTCTCAGCTTTAACACCCGCGGTGCTCTCATTGAATCACACACACGTACCTGCACCCTGCAGGGTGGGATGTCACCTGCAGTGCGTCCCATGACAAACTCAGGCCGGCCGGTCACTGGTTTTGCGAGACCTGGCACCAGCAGCAGAACAGGTGTGTGTGTGTGTCTGGCCGGCGGGCCGGTTGCCGGATTTGCGAGACCTGGCACCAGCAGCAGAATAGGTGTGTGTGTATATGTGTGTGTGCTTGTCTGGTACTTTCATTGCCAGACTGCGAGCACGTACGTGTCACAAAGCCTTTAAGTCTGGTGTTGGTTGCTGATGTCCCAGATATATTGATAATAGGGCAGAGAAATCTTCTGATACACGGTCACTTGCATTTATGGTAAATAGGGCAGAGAAATCTTTTGATACACGATCACATGTACCTATGGTAAATAGGGCAGAGAAATCTCTTGGTACACGGTCACATGTATTTATGGTAAACAGTAAATAGGGTAATATAAATCTTCTGCTTCTCGTTTTTTGGTCATATCCAGTGCGTACCGTCGATTTAAACCAAACCTCTAAACACACGCCCGTGCATTAGTTGTGCATTAAATGTGCATTGATCGTGCAATAATTGTGCACAATGTGCATTCTTGCTTGCATGCACACAATACTATGTGGAAGCGTGCATCTAGTGTGCGTTATGGTGTACCTGCGCATTTCTGTTTCAAGGCGTGTGTACACTAGGCTTTGAAGGTCATCAACCTATGCTCAGCTATTATAAAATTTAAGGTCAACTGTTACAAAAGGGGGCCATAGTCAGGGTGCCATAGTACATATAATATGGCAACATACGAGTCTAAATGTAATCAAAGAGTAGAGTTTCAATTTTAAAAGAGTTGGCTCAAGCCCTGCATATTTTTTAAATGCTTTCCGTTTGCTCCAAGCATGCTGTACACTCGCACCACTCGCACGTTTACACTCATGCTCGCACGTTTACACTCATGCTTGCACGTGTACACTCTATAGAGTGCTCATTGGTAGGATTGGTCAGAACCATATATGTACGGTGTGCATACGGTATTTTTGGCTGGGGAATTGTCAAATATACGTTCATTTACGGTGCATTTAGGTATACAGTTCTGGCCAAGCCTACTCATGCTCGTTGGTGACTTGGTTCCGTAGCACTTCACCATTTTCTAAGAGTTACTTCATCCAACTTGCAATCTCATTTTGCGACTGGTTCTATGGCTCCCAGTCCAAACCATACGATACATTTACATTGATTTTATGTTAGCATGCTTGGTTCTATGGCTCCCGGTCCAAACCATATGATGCACTTACATTGATTTTGCGTCAGCATAATTGGTTCTATGGCTCCCAGTCTGAACCATAATTGGTTCTATGGCTCCCAGTCCAAACCATATGATGCACTTACATTGAGTGTGTGCAGCATTGAGAGACCTGAGAGCACCCTTGAGTGTGTGCAGCGTTGAGAGACTTGAGAGCGCCATTGAGTGTGTGACCTGAGAGCGCCATTGAGCGCCATTGAGTGTGTGCAGGGTTGAGAAACCTGAGAGCGCCATTGAGTGTGTGACCTGAGAGCGCCATTGAGCGCCATTGAGTGTGTGCAGGGTTGAGAGACCTGAGAGCGCCATTGAGTGTGTGACCTGAGAGCGCCATTGAGCGCCATTGAGTGTGTGCAGGGTTGAGAAACCTGAGAGCGCCATTGAGTGTGTGACCTGAGAGCGCCATTGAGCGCCATTGAGTATGTGCAGCGTTGAGAAACCTGAGAGGGCCATTGAGAGCGCATGGCATACATCTGCACTTGGGTACAGGGGTATCAGGCGTGTCTCAAAAAATATGTTTAGCCAAAGCCATTTGTAATCACAGGGTAAATGCACATGGATTCAAAGGCAGGGGAAACTCTGCAGACGCTGTAAGACACGGTTGGATTGTCCTGACGTCTGTAAGTTGTGTGTTATGTGATGCACGTTGCCAGGATCGTCCAGTGGACGGTTGGGAACGGCGAGCTTAGAGGCCTCTTTGAGAGCAGGGTCTGCTGGGCGGCCTGGCACCTCCTTAGCACGACCTGTGACCTCCTCAGGAAGGTGTGTTTGTGTGCGTGCGTGTGTCTTCGTTGGAAGGGGCAGATTTTCTGGGTGTGGGTGTGGGTGAAAGTGCGAGTGTAATCGAGTGTGAGTGCTTGTGTGGGGAAGGAGGGAGAGGAGCTCAGCTGTCCCTTGCGTGCCTGTTTTTTGCAAGCATAAGGCCTGCTGTGCATTGCTGAGTGTGATCGTTTATGGAGTAGCGTATGCAAAGGTACAGTGACAGTGACAGTGACAGTGACTGTGCATGTATCAATATCTGTTATTCCAGACTAAGGATGTGTGATCGTTTATGGAGTAGCGTATGCAAAGGTAAGTGACAGTGACAGTAACAGTGCATGTATCATTATCTGCTATTCCAGACTAGGATGTGTGATTGTTTATGGAGTAGCGTATGCAAAGGTAAGTGACAGACTGTGCATGTATTAATATCTGTTATTCCAAACCTAAATATGTGATCTTTTATGGAGTAGCGTATGCAAAGGGACAGTGACAGTGGCTGTGCATGTATCAATATCTGTTATTCCAAACCTAAATATGTGTGATCTTTTATGGAGTAGCGTGTGCAAAGGGACAGTGACAGATTGTGCATGTATCAATATCTGTTATTCCAAACCTAAATATGTGTGATCTTTTATGGAGTAGCGTATGCAAAGGGACAGTGACAGTGGCTGTGCATGTATGCAAAGGGACAGTGACAGTGACTGTGCATGTATCAATGTCTGTTATTCCAAACTAAGGATGTGTGATCGTTTGTAGAGTAGCGTAAGCAAAGGTTCAGTGACAGACTGTGCATGTATCAATATCTGTTATTCCAAACCTAAAGATGTGTGATTTTTTATGAAGTAGCGTATGCAAAGGGACAGTGACAGACTGTGCATGCATTAATATCTGTTATTCCAAACCTAAAGATGTGTGGTTGTTTGTAGAGTAGCGTAAGCAGAAGGTTCAGTGACAGACTGTGCATTGTATCAATATCTGTTGGCCAGAACCATACATATATGGTGTATGTACGGTACTTTTGGCAGGGAAATCACCGAAGATACGGTCATATATGGTGCATATATATGGTTCTGGCCAACACTAAATATATGTTATGCCAAACTAAGGATGTGTGAGCTTGCAGCCTTTGCAGCTGGCAGTGGAGGCACGCAAACCTGAGGCGTGCATGTACACACACACACACACACGCACACACAAGTGTGCGCCAATGTTTGAGGTTGGTCAGGACTGTATAGACATACACTGTATATGACCGTATATTTGGTGATTACCCTGCTAAAAATACCATGTATACGCCGTATATATATGGTTCTGGCCAACCCTACCACTGTTGCATTGTTGATAGAGAAGAGGAAAAGGAAGACGGATAATTGTTAAAATTACCAGGATTGAGATATTCTCAGACAGCATTCTAACAACACTCACTGGTTTGGAAAAGGAGGCTTGTGCCTAATGCATACAGTAGAAAATATACACAGGGTTGGCCAGGACCGTATATATACACCGTATAATGGTATAAATGTATGGTCATAGACGCCTTAAAATCGTAAAAATGTATGGTTTTAGACAGCCGTATATGGATACGCAGTCCAAATCTTAGGGCAACAGAGGTGGCCACTCATATAAAAAAGTGATGCACGTTTTTGAGCTAGAGCATGGATTTAATGTAGGGTTGGCCGGGACCATATACACAGTGAATATACACGGCCGGGCATATACGGTGCATTTATACGGTTCTGGCCAACCCTAATTTTATGTCATAAGACACAGATGGCGTGCAGTTCACACATTTTAACAACATTTTGTGTTCAATGTGTATAAGCCAACTGCAGGTTTGTGTGATTAGGCTTGGCTTCATTAGTGAGGAAAACAGATTGCACGCAGCTGGCGCACAGATTGCACAGATTGCAAAGATTGCAAAGATTGCACGGATTGCAAAGATTGCACGGATTGCAAAGATTGCACAAATTGCAAAGATTGCACAGATTGCACGCAGCTGGCGCACAGATTGCACAGGTTGCACAGAATGCAAGATTGCACAGATTGCACAGATTGCACGGATTGCACAGATTGCACAGATTGCAAAGATTGCACAAATTGCAAAGATTGCACGGATTGCACAGATTGCAAAGATTGCACGGATTGCACAGATTGCACAGATTGCAAAGATTGCAAAGATTGCACAGATTGCACGCAGCTGACGAATGTTATTTGGACAGCGCCCATAACTAGGGTTGGCCAGAACCGTATATACACACCGTATATTACCGTATATGCGGTGATTTCCCTGCCAGCTTTACCGTATATCGTACACCGTATATCGCATATATATAGCTCTGGCCAACCCTACCTATCACCCAACCTTGCGTGCTGCGTTTCCTGCTGTAACATGCATAAGTAAAGTATAATTCATTTATCGCTAATTCATCCGCTTAACCATTTTGGGCGCTACGCTACATTTGGTATCGATGCTTGACCATGGCCACCCAAACATTCACACCCGTGACTATGTAACATGCATAAGTAAAGCATGATTCATTTATCGCTAATTCATCCGGTTAACCATTTTGGGCGCTACGCTACATTTGGTGCCGAAGCTTGACCATGGCCACTCAAACATTCACACCCGTGACTATGTAACATGCATAAGTAAAGTATGATTCATTTATCGCTAAGTAACGTATGATTCATTTATCGCTAATTCATCTTTTTAACCATTTTGGCCGCTACGCTACACCTGCAGGTTTGTGCGCTTGGGCACGGCTTCACTGTTATCTGAGCCGGGAGGGCCCTTTATTAACTCTGACAAGGTGGACCTCAGGTGGGTGTCAAGCACCATGGACTTTAGCTGTCTAGCGTGGTATGCGGCTCCAGGGCTGGCCAGAATTGTACTGTAATCGTGCATGGTGTGTGGCCAGCATCGGCCAGAAGTAAACTGAGGATGTGCGTGGTTTGTAACTTGAAGGGGACAGAGTTTTATTAAGCTGGCCATGTGTGTGGCTAGGTCAACCAAAACTATGCTGCAATTGTGCGTGGTGCGTGGCTGGGTTGGCTAATACCTTATACTGTACTAAGGCTTGCGTGGCCATTATTTAGGGTCGGCCCAGGGGGGTGTAGGAGGCATAAATTTTGGAGGGCACGTGTCAAATGATTAAAAACTATATACCGTACAGACTTTATATCACCGCGCAAAAATATCATTTTTTGCCCTGCGGGGTGACTGCGCGCACGAAAAAATATCTATTTATTTTGGGGGTGCGGGATTGAAAAACGGGGATTTTTGGCGTATTTTGGAGCCTGTCAGGCAAAAATCCCTGTGCGGGGTTGGTGTAAATTAAATATTTTCAGGGTGCAGGGTTGATGCGGGAGTGTGAAACTAAAATGTTTTTTTGGGGCTGCGGACTGAATTCAAGTCTGTACGGTACCTTTAAATGTATGGTTCTGGCCAACCCTAGCTATTCAAGCTTGTTTTGCCTGAAGCTGATGGGGTTTTCTGAGGGCTTGGATGTGTTCGGGTCTAATTAACAACACCCCTAAACAAAGTTGCGCAAGGTCTGTCGAGTGTGCTGCGTGGTGGAAATATGCGCTGTGAAAAAGGTGTTGAAATGAAGTAAGACCCCTATCTACACCACTCCTTTACAAATCTGCAGGAGCTGTCAAGCGTGCTGCGCGCGCTGCGTGGTGAGTACGTGCTGCCTGAGGCCGGCGGAGATCTTTTGCGGGATGGAGCTGGTGTGCTGCCTACAGGTGATGCTGCGGTTAAAGAGTGCGACAGGTGATGCTGCGGTTAAACAGTATGACAGTATGATGCTTGTTAAACAGTGCGACAGGTGATGCTGCGGTTAAACAGTATGACAGGTGATGCTTGTTAAACAGTGTGACAGTATGATGCTGCGGTTAAACAGTATGACAGTATGATGCTGCGGTTAAACAGTATGGTGTCTTTGTCAGTGATGCAAAGCAGTGTCACTGCGCTTTCTTTCGCACGCAATTATGACACAGGAACACGACATAAAAATAGCAAGACTAGGTGCTGCCTACAGGTGATGCTGCGGTTAAAGAGTGCGACAGTATGATGCTTGTTAAACAGTGTGACAGTATGATGCTGCGGTTAAACAGTATGATGCTGCGGTTAAACCGTATGACAGGTGATGCTGCGGTTAAACATTATGACAGTATGATGTTGCGGTTAAACAGTATGATGCTGCGGTTAAACAGTATGACAGGTGATGCTGCGGTTAAACAGTATGACAGGTGATGCTGCAGTTAAAGAGTGCGACAGGTGATGCTGCGGTTAAACAGTATGAAAGTATGATGCTTGTTAAACAGTATGACAGTATGATGTTGCGGTTAAACAGTATGACAGGTGATGCTGCGGTTAAAGAGTGCGACAGGTGATGCTGCAGTTAAATGGTTTGACAGTATGATGCTGCAGGTAAACAGTATGACAGGTGATGCTGCGGTTAAAGAGTGCGACA
>Ga0307968_1001274_pt1:0-2500 | contig 20400 bp, 22 predicted proteins | sample OrgLakmetagen650_FD_201834 | JGI IMG/M metagenome (GOLD analysis project Ga0307968, IMG submission 201834) | Saline water microbial communities from Organic Lake, Antarctica - #650 | ecosystem: Environmental > Aquatic > Non-marine Saline and Alkaline > Saline | place: Antarctica: Organic...
CCCTCCTGCTCTCTCTCTCTCTCTCTCACACACTCTCTCTCTCTCTCTCTCTCTCTCTCTCTCTCTCTCACACACTCTCTCTCTCTCTCTCACACACTCTCTCTCTCTCTCTCTCTTTATATATATATATATATATATATATGAGCCCAATCGCGCTTCTCTTCTTCAATGTACGCACATAAATACGCAGCACGCTCAGATGCGACATACACACTTTCGAACATGCCCACACATACAAGCCTACGAATTACATACACGTGTGCAAAAATCTTTCAGCATGTGCGTAAATACACTCTCACCAACTGGATAGACTCAAGGACTATGATGCAACCAACTTTGGACAGGGCTTTGCGGGCACTTTTGACTTTGTGCTGGCTGCCAACCTCATGGACCGAGTGCCTGACCCACAACGCGTGCTGCAGCAGGTAAGGACTGCCTGGATACGTAGCATATTTGTACATTCTGCTCGCGCAAGCTGATGGCTGCCCGTCTCAAAACAACGATAATGAGTGGAGGTGATGTGTTGCAAGCCCCATATGGCTGAGCAGCAGACCAAGTCCCCCTTTTCAATGTACCCTTCTTGCACATTATGCACAACTCTGAACCGCACGTGCTTGTTACTTCTTCAGGCCCATGATCCTGCGCCCTAGTGACATGCACTTTGAGTCATGTTAGCATCATAAGTTTTGTATGTGCCACTTGATAGGCCCATTCTGCTCTTTGCCCTGGTGGCGTGCTGCTCCTCACCAGCCCCTTCAGCTGGTCAGAAGAGTACACAAACAAGTCCAACTGGCTCGGGGGTCTCTACAAGGACGGTGCGCCAGTCAGGTGAGGCTGCATCAATCGCTGTCGTGAGCTCCTGCAACATTTGATTATGCTTAAGTAAAGTGTTGTGCCTTGTGGCTGGAAATCAATTGCTACACTGAGGCAAGATTGTATTTATGAGCATGAGGGGGTTATGAATCGTTGGTTTTTAGTCTGCAGTAGGTTTGAGCACTGTGTAGTTGATGTTGGAGTGAAATTGGGGGCTCAGCTGAATGCTCAGTTTTGGGTGTAAAAGGAGCCTTGCAACACTGAGTTGCAAAAAACACCTTTACTGTTACGTGCAAGAGTGTTCCAATTGCAAATTTGCTCGGTCAATTTAATGGCAAAATGCTCTTTTCGGACACCACTTTCAATAAAACCTCAGGTCTGCAGATCATCTAGCCAGCCTGATGTCACTGTATGGCTTTGAGCTCCTGGCTCAAGAAGCCTGTGCCCCTCTTCTCATTCCGGACCATGACCGAAAGTTTCAGCTGCTGCTGACACACAAGATGGTATTGAAGCGACGCGCGTGAATGAAAGTTGTCGTTGGTGCACGTGAACAGGTTTGGAACTGCACCTGGTCCGAGTATGTATTAGTTCTCCACTAGTGATTGTCCAGTGTTCTGGGTTGCATGCATAAAAAGAGTTATGTAATATTGAGTATTATATTTGCAGTCTCTGTCGACCTTGTCGTGGTGATTGAGTTCGGACGTCAGTAGAATTGCATGATTGTTGGCTTTAAATTCACGAAAATTTGAGTAAAATTGTTTTAGTGTGAACTTCTGTTTTACAGAACCCACATCTTTTTTGAAGCAAGCGTTCATTTATGTCATACTACCTTGTTCATAACGAGCACTAATAGTGCATATTTCTGCCTGCTTGCGGATCAAATTGTTCAGATCATTTGTAATCACCCCCAACCCAACCAAGGTTGAAGAGCTGGAGACGAATACTTTCTGAGGTTGTGAGTCGTTAGACACTCCCCCCCCCCTACATTAAGCTTTAGGTGCAATAATGTGTAAAAAAGCACACACACTATAATTAAGCTTTAGAGAATTTACAGGATTTACAGGTTAAGCCATCAGTCAAAACGTGCGACTGCTAGGCTGCGAATGTATAACATGTAAAAATTTTTGTTGTTGTAGCACCAGACTTCTTGTAGCACCTACAAAAAACCTTGGGTAGGGAAAAAAGGCACACTGCAGCACTGAATAAAATCAGCTGACAATTAAGCATCTGCCAGGACCAACCGACCGCAATAAATGAAAGAGGGGGAATCATCTGTGAGTTTTAGGCACATAAAAAACATGAATCTGTCACACTGAGGATACCAAGAATGAGGGAGGCAAATAACACTATATGTAAACTCATGTGTGAGGAGCAGCGCATGCACAACGAGAGGGTCTGGAGCATGAAACATGGTCTGGTTCATCACTCTTTTGCTGCGGGCCCTGCTGCTAGATGAACTCTTAACCAGCACTTGCCAAAATGAGTTATGTATTTCTCGACAATGCCTTCCTTAATCAATTCTTGGTATTTCGTGAAGCACTTTGTGGCTGATGGTTTGAAACCTTTTTTGGTTTAGTACCTAGTTTGTGTTGGACGTGCATGTGTGCTTTCACAGCATCGAGATCTGAGAAAATGGAGAGCCTTTCTGCTGGAGGCCCTCGTTGGCAGGTGTTCAAGGCATCTGGTA
>Ga0307968_1001274_pt1:7500-20400 | contig 20400 bp, 22 predicted proteins | sample OrgLakmetagen650_FD_201834 | JGI IMG/M metagenome (GOLD analysis project Ga0307968, IMG submission 201834) | Saline water microbial communities from Organic Lake, Antarctica - #650 | ecosystem: Environmental > Aquatic > Non-marine Saline and Alkaline > Saline | place: Antarctica...
GTGGGCTCAGGCTTATTGCCTTATGTGTTGCTAAATTTTCTTTGGAGCTGAAAAGAGCAGTGCCTCAACCAGGCGTTTTCAAACGCATCAAATCTGACGTGCTACAAGCTAAATGAAGCATCACACGTATTCGCCCTTTTATGTTTGCTGTTGTAGGTGCCTCTGCCTGGACCACCATCGCACGCACCTCCTGCCTTTGTCTTGGGTGGAGAGGATGACAAGGTATGGAGCAGCAGTGACTTGGTTGGAGAGGATGACAAGATGGTGATGGCTGATATGGCACTTTTGCGTCTAGAAAAACGAGGGGTTGGGTGTAACATGCACGAGTATTGCACAACTCCTTTTGGCGACCACCTCTATGCTGCAGAGGGGGAGTGAGACATCGCGAGTGATTAACATGAAAAGAAATCCTCCTCCTCATGCCCCAATTGTCTGCTTGTAGTCCCTGCAGCTTGAGGTGCCTGCAGCTGAAATTCAATCCGACATTCACATCGTGCAGGTGGTAGATGTCCAAGCAATCCAGGAGCTTGCTGCCGTGTACAGGGTGAAGCCTGTTATCATCAAATCAATGGCCCATGACTGCATGCTGGTGAGTGCAGGAAAAGGGTCGGAAAGCACAGGGCTTGAGGTATACTGCAACAGACATTGCAACCTTGCTTGTCGGTAACTATAGAGAGTCAAACTTCTCTGGTCCAAGATGTGTTGTAAACGGTGCCTGATCTGAGACACCATTCCTGTCTAGTTTGGCTGCCTGACTTTGCTGCTTTACACAACAGCATTTCTATTTCAAATATGTCATGTCAATTGGCGGTAGTGAGTTCTGGTTGCATCTTCTTGCCTTTCATTTTCGGAAATTTGCAGGATACAAGGTGGGAGCAAGCAGCTTGCAGTTTAGAGAGCTGGCTCCGAGAAGAGATCCTGCCTTCTGCTGTGGAACAATCGTTTTCAGCATCTATTGACGAAATGTTTGAGTCATAAGGACGTTGTTCAATACATGATTGCTGGGGTGCCATTTGCCGTCCGTTGTTATTAGAAAAATTTTACGCAGGCGGCGAAAACTTTTCCACCCGTTGAATTAAAGATGATTAAGTGTCACGCCTTAAGTCTGGCAGGTGCGTGTGTGTGGTTCGGGGTAATTTGGTCGGTTAACGATTGGATACTTTTCCGTGATTTCTACTGGCGTAGCTAGTTGTTGTTATTGCCAGCTTCTGGAGTTGATATTGGAAAGAGCATATCACGGCACCAAACCTACTGCAACCTGCACCAGACGCACACCTTAAGAAGCAATCTCCGAATACAAGGATTTTCAGCCAACCAAGAAAGGAACCCCCCACCAGCCCTATGACATGAAACTTCGGAACAAAGTCAATTATGACATCCAGGCAGCCCACTAACCCTCAAGCAGACATTGTAGCCACTGGGCAGTGCAAGTGCTGGATCACTGACGTTGATCTCATGAAGCACCAAGGAAATGACACCGAATCTCCCTCAGACGACCCTATACTTCCAGAAGTGTACACTGCCACCGTAGCTTGCATCTACAACGTAGACAGAAAATGCAAAGGCATGCGCTCAACCCTGAGCGCCTCAACATTCTACTAAGGGCTTTTGAAAAGGCAAAATACAGCGGCTTACATGACAACATTCACCCGCTCCCAATTTAGTATTGCATTGGAGCTCGTGGGCCTCATCACACACAAAGATACCGCACCTCCAGACATGCAAGCCAAAAGATTTATAAATCGTTCTCACGTATGCTTACCCACATCATCACCGCCCTACAAAAATGGGCCCTAGTCACTAAGGAAAAATGGCATCCCCCCTTGACCATGACTCCACAATCCCCCAATACGCCCTGTGCCTGTAGGGATCTAGGATACAGGTGCACGACGTGTGCTTTTAATTATTCTGTACGCAGGGCGACTGTCATTCTGTACGCAGGGCGACTTGTCTAATTCCAAGCACATGCTCAGGTTGGTTTGTAAAGTCAGCATCAGTTTGAAGCTAGGTTGGGTCCAATTTGATGAAGTGACGTGTGAGAAGTTGCACCTTTCATGCAAAAAGGAGCATGTTTTGGCTTTTGCCCAGTGTCCCCCCTCTGGTGTTTTAAAGGCCGTTGCGTCATCACTCAGTCAACTGGGATCGTAATCTGACATCAAGCAAATATAATAGTAGATACGTGCAGATACAAACAATATATAGGACATTGAAATTGATGGACGTGAGAAAGAATGAAAACAATACATACTATAATTATATTAAGTGTCTCTTATTCCGAGGATCATAACCTTTATCCACATAACTAGAGACCACATATTAAGACCCCTGACACGGCCGTACCAAAATTGTTTGTCTAATCTCATAGTTTGAATTAGAAATTAGGCTATGCTGCTGACAGGCTCAAGAGCCACTGGCACAGTGCATGACAAAGAACACGGCAGACTAAAGTGTTTAGGGTAAGGACACATTATAACCTGTGCAGATGAAGACCACTTAACAGAAATGGCCACTCAAAGTACAGCAGACTGTGTCACCATCGCATCTTCTACGAGGTGATCAAACCAACTAGCCGCACATCTTCTTTAACCTAGACAAAAAGATCAAGCACTCACTTCTTTAAACGTGTACCACCCAAAGCAATAAGAAGCTAGAAGGCTCTTTGCAAAGCAATCTACTCAACTAGACTCGCAATACTTGACTCACGGAGCTGCAGATTTTGGGGCCTCAGCTGCCCACACTTTGACCACCCCATCAAGCGCACTTGTGAGCAGATGGCTGCCCTGAGGATGCATTGCTAAGGAGCAGACCACACCCGTGTGGGCCCTGAATTTCTTGACCACATCACCCTCCACTAGGTCCCAATACATGACCTCCCCTGTGAACATGTGTGTAATGGTGCTGTGTGTGTGGATACACACGCGCTTTCACGTCAGTGTAGGCTACTGGACGCATGATTGTGTGCTTCTGTGTGTATGAAGTGTGCGTGCACATGCATGACTCATGCAAGGATTGTTTCCAGTTGTTGCTCGTGGCATTAGACCTTTCCTTTGCAGGCTGCTCAATTCCTCACCATGAAAGTGATATTCCTTGTTAAAAGCCTCATGACCTAGCCAAAGCTTGAGCACGGCTTCAGTCCCGCAAGCATGCAACGTGACCCAAAATCTTTCACATAACTGCTGCACTCCAGTTTCCTGTACCCTACGGGTGTTGCATACAGCTGTCAGGTTGCACAATATGTGACGGGACCATCCCTCACGCATTGCACCCTTATTTAAGCTACCCATAACATGCGCACCTAGGGTGTGCAGCAGGCTTCCACGCCAACACAACAACAAAAATGCCAGTACGTAAATTTAAGCGGATCTCACCTGTCTCTGAGCTGCCCACTACATGCGCATCCGAGGGTGTAAGGCAGGCGTCCATTTTGACAGACTCATGCACATGGCCCTGGTAAGATGCTAGCAACTCCCCGCTTGACCTACGAATGACGTCAATGCTTGCATGTAAGCGGCTGGTCAGATTTGGCGGGGGGCACATATTAAAAACATGGTTATATGTAAGGACCTCCTCTCATTATGATGTCTGGTAGTGCTGAGGAATCTCTATAAACATGTGCTGCAGATTGCTGTGCAAATAAGTAGGCCCAACCATCCATCCCCCTTGTGGAGATTTGAATGCATCCTTTATCTGAGCCTGGAAATCATAGACAGAGGTGACAAACGACCTTGAACTCGCTGATCACCCCACAACCGAACACCTACTTTTTAAACATAGGGATACCACCCACGCTCGCTCCCTTTCACGCTCTTTGCCCAAACTCTACACAATTTCTCACCACCCCCTTTCACGTCTTCCTCACCACCCCTAAACCGCACTCACCTGTCCAGCAGCCTAAGAGTGGAGTCCAGGCACGCGGCGAGCAAGCACTGCCCGTCATGCGACACTGCACAGCTCGTGACAGGGTGGTGCAGCTCATCGACGTACATACGGCCCATGCGCATGTCAAAGCGCCGCACACTGCCGTCCACACTGCAGGCTATGATTTCAGCGTTGCGCACCACTACAGCAGTGACACTGTCCTGTGAGGTGGGCAATTTGAGTGTCTTATTGACCGTTTCCTTGAGCACACACACACAATATCAAGCCAAGCAGTTTTATTTGGCTTTATTAATTTGCCCATATGTTGTTAATGAGGCACAATGGCTCTATCTTGGCATCAACACACGTGATCCAAGCTGAACTCCAGAAACACACAGCTCCCTTGTCCAGGTAGTTTGTGTTGGGCGCATGTGCACTTGTACCTAGACAAACGAACTACCTCCCTCATTCACCAGGTCCAAGTACCTTGAACGCTTTCATGGTCTGCATGGCATCAATGGAGCGGGACTTGCAGTCCCAGATCTTTACACACTGGTCATAGCCAGCTGAAACTAAGCAGTCGTCGTTTGCTGCATACGTGACCTGCAGTGAACCCATGTGTAAAGTACAAGCCAGGGCTCTGTGCGCGTGTTTAGACTTGTTGATTAGTTCATGGATGTACTTGCACAGTAGGAGACGGAACATTAATGTAGTCCTCCAAATGATGCACAGAAGATTACTTTGTCAAGTAAATGCATGCTTTGAGCAAGACATAGTTCAGGTTGAAGATCTTGTACTTGGTTCTGTTCTCATTGTCCATCTTGTTCTTGCGCATCTCTAAGAGCTTCAGTCTGATTAGATTATCAACCACCAGTTTTATATGGTGGACCGGCATCTATTCAAATCAAAACTAGAGCTTGTGCTGTAAGGCTATAAGATAGAAAACACCACACACACACACGTTTGAACCTACCGCATTGACAGTGCTGTCGTGGCCTCTCAACTTCCTTATAAAACGAGCCGTACTGACATCCCAAATCAGGACCTGAGTGGGTCAGAACGAGGATAAAAGGTGATGAACAACAGCCCCCTTGGTGCAGTGAGTGGATAGTTGTGATTGCGCGGACACTTTCAGAGGGGTTATCTGAGGCCCATAATGGGTATGGTTTTTGCATGCTCCTAGGGTATGGGCCCCCTAGCTGGCTAGTTTCAAGCTCAGCACTGATATGTGGGATTTCAATGCAGCTGAGCTTAAAACTCGCCAGTTAGGGGGCCCATACCTAATCGGCCGCGGCGTGAACCCTACTTTTTGAGCAGCCATATGCTGTATCTGACCAGCCAGAGCACCAAACTGAGTGATTTTTCGTGTTTTGAAGTCCTTAGATTAAGTGAAAATTGGAATCCTTGGATTAAATGAAAACCATTGCAAAACAATGGGGCAAAAACACCAAGTGGTTGGCGAGATATGCAGATCACTGCGCCATTCCCCATGCAAAGCACCCATTTAGGGCATAGGTATACGACGTGTGCATATAATCCTGTCATTTCTTACGAAGGGCGATACAACTAAATTCGAGCACATGCTCTGGTAGCTTATAAAATCAGCATCAGTGTGAAGCTAGATTGGGTCCGTTTTGACGAGTTAATGTGTAGGTTGTCGCCCCTTTAATGCAGAATTGAGCATGTTTGGATTTATGCTCATATAATCCCCTCTGGTACGTTTTCGTGATATTGAAGCGGTGGATTTGATGTGCTAACACAGACGCAACACTTTCATGCACCCAGTCATTGACGTGCAGCAGAGACGCCTCTTCTTGTGCGTGGCCACGAAAATCAGCTAGCGTTATGTTACAAGCAGCAGGGTCACACAGAAAGAGGAACCCACTTGCTTGTCCCCGCCACATGAGGCAAACTTGCTGTTGTCGCTGGCCACGCACACATCTCGGACCTCGTAGCCATGACCGCTGTACTTCTTCACCAGCACTCCACGAAGCGGATTCCAGAGGCAGATGTTGCGATCCTGGTGGTGGTCGTGCATGGCCATGTGGCACAAGTATGCGCAGCATCATCATGAATGCGTCCACGCACAAGCGTGTGCAACACTTTTGTGAATCTATATCCCAGGCGCAATGCAACGTGCCGTTCCTCTACTACTGCTGCAGTAATCAGTAGACCCACCTTGCCTCCTGACACGCAGTATGTGCCTTGCTGGTTGTAGCGGACTACAAACACCGGGCCCTCATGGCCCTTGAGCTGCAGAGCTTCATGGCAAGGCAGCCCATCATTATGTCCCTGAGGCTCGTATTCGTCAGGCAGCTTTGGGAAGCTGTACATAGGACCACTCCTACATTCCTGAAGAAAATGCCTTCCTTCCTCTAATTTATAATTCAAGTTTTTTGCTGCCAATTAAACCGAAACCAACCAAACGAGCGCGCCGATAGAAAAGTGTTCGTTTTTGCTGCACCTTCACCGACAATTTCGTCTTATAATTCCCACATTTAAGCTAACAGAATCATCATGTGGTTGGTACGCGCATGCCAGCAGCGGCATGAACAAGTTGACTCGGATCTTGTTATTTCATCCTCCATCATTGACGCAGCATTTCCCAGCAGAAACGTGTTTGGATCAGATCAAACAAATAAAAATCAAGCAAGCACGTTCACACAAAATAGAGTATATGTCACGTCAAACACACCCCAAGAAAGTGAATGGCAAAACGGGTGACTACAAATTACATTGGAAGAAGTATATCAGCAAAGTATGGACACAATAAACCTGTACATATGAACAATTAATGTGAAAAGCTGGATGCAACTGTGAACTACAGAAGGTATGTGACACGTTATCAAGCAAGAAGGCAAATGCTGCTTTAAATTAGTAGTAATTCTAAATTTTGCCTCCGGGCTGGCAGGAAGCACTTCACTTCCCGACGTGCATCCCTGTATAAGTGGACTTATCATCGTGGTGCCTCACAGCCTCGGTCTTAGTCGTCCCGGTTGAGGGATCTGCGCTTGCAATTTTTGCAGCTATGTTCTCCACAGTCAACCCCTTAATTTCAGCAACCTGCAAAACAGCGAGAAGTGGAGAAGCAAGCACATAGTTTGTTTTCAGCGTAATGTTAGCCTGACATCCTTTTGGGAAACATTTTGACAGGACTAGCCAGCACAGGTTTGCAGAGGTGTCTAGATAACCTAGTAATTTCTGAAATACTGATCACAATTTTTTGGGGATAAAGGCGGTGATCAAATTACTTTTGTGAAATATTTATTCCACATAATCTTCCAGATCTTCAAATTCTTTAAAAAAGATTCTTTTGGAAATGTGGTGGTGAGTACATGTACGTATGGTAGTTGGAGAGCTCAGGGGCGTTAATTTGGGGAGACAAGAGGAACTTGTGAGGTGCGTCCAACAAGTTCCGGAGGTCACGTCAGAGGCCTTTTTGGTGGCTACAAGTTCCCTTTTTCTGCGTTTAACTCGGTCCTAGATTCTAAATCATAACCATCACTTCCATACATCTTGGCCTGATCAAACTCAGCCGACACGTGCCATCAACTCTACCTATCTCAAGGCCACTGGATCAAGCTTTGTTGGACATTTTTGAAGCAATTTTTAGCTGAATTGAAGTGTGGAAGAGCCTTGCAAGAAAACTAAGCCACAGTCGTTGACCACAACATAACCTTTTACTTCTTCCGTTTTGAACACCTTCCACTTTAAGGAAAAGGGATGCACCTTGATGCAATATTTCAAGGCACGACAGACACCTGAAATGAAACTGTAAACGCCTGCTGCGTAAAAGCAGCCCCAAACGGCTCACCTGTGCGACGGCATCCTGAAATTGAGCAAAGTTGATCCGTTTTCCAGCCTTGGACGCACGCATAAATACAACATCCACTTTGGGAGCATCAAGTTTACCCCCAATCAGCTTTGCCTAAAAAATTGGACAATGTAAGACAATAAGTTGTTGCAGCGCTTGATCTAGCTTAAGTGGTAAAGGACAAAAAAATCCCGGGCATTCCACAAACCTCACGCATGAGCTTTAAGAACTTGGCACCCTGCAAGGCAAAGAGGAATGGAGTAATGAGAGGTCAGAGAGGGTGAGAGGAGGGTAAGAGGAGGGGTGGAAGAGGGTGGGAGGAGGGTAGGAGGAAGGTTGGAAGAGGGTAGGAGGATTAGCGTACCAGTGCTGCAGATGGTGCAGCTGCCAGTTGGCAAAACTAACATTGTTAAGTTGTCACCATTGTACATATCAAGCCCAATAACCCACCTCCAGAAGAGCATTCGAGAGCTCGGGTTTCCTGCATGTGTGTGTTGTCTGTGTGTGTTGTCTGTGTGTGTCTATGTGTGTGTTGTCTGTGTGTGTTTGTGTGTATATGTGTGTGTGTGTGCGTGTGTGTGTGTGTGTGTGTGTGTGTGTGTGTGTGTGTGTGTGTGTGTGTGTGTGTGTGTGTGTGCACGTGTGTGTACATGTGTGTGCATGTTTGTGTATGTGCGTGTACAATCCTTACTTTCCACCAATTGAGCAGTACGCTAAGAAGGAAGACTGGAGCGCTGCTTCAGACATGACTTCGAGTACAATGGACCTTGGTGTTACTGAGCTTTAAATACTTTATATCAATACAACTAATGTCCCACGTCAGAAGGAAGATGCGTGTGGGTGCAAAGTTGGGTCAACGCTTAAGGATCAGATGCTTGCATAATTATTAATTAAAACGCTTTATTAATTTGGGTAGCATCATTGCTACGATGTTTTGTTTGAGCTGTCGCCAGCAAAGTTCAGACCCATTGGTCCGTGGTTAGGTCTGTTTGGATTGGATGCAAAGTTTCAGGCTCAGGTCCGAGGAGCCTTGTGGTGGGTACCTGCACAGTAGCCTAGTCTTGACCAAGTCGTTGCCTGCCACATGCTTGCAATTGGACACTAGCACATACTCAGAGTTCCACTGGTGTGCCAGAACTGCAATGGAGCAGCTCATGCTGCAGCTGTTCATCATTTGCAGGCCCGTTCCGTTCTGGCCACCTGAGGGCTCGGAACAGTAGCCGAGAGGTCCACATCGGTAGGTCCTATAGATGTAAATCACGTACACATCATGGCAGAAGCAACAGGGTGCTGCTGCTGAGGATTTGCTGGAGAGTCAACTTTGCTGCACAAGTCAACAGGTTTACGACACGCACATCTCAGAGCACACCTGTGCACATTTACTCAGACAGGACCTATTAACCACAATCTTTCTTTGCTTTGACTGCAAGCAATGCTTGTTAAAGAAAGGAAAAGGACACGCACGCACACACGCGCGCGCACACACCCCCCCCCCCCCACACACACACACGCACACACACACGCACACACACATACACAAGCATACACAGAAGGCTCACACATACTCACACAGTTACACACAAACACCCAAGTCGTGTGCCTGTCACTAAGTCAGACAATGGTCTACTTGACTGGACACAGAACAAGGCCCTGGAGGCCCCCCCCCGTCAAATCCCTCACGGCCACCAAACCCGCAACAACCTAGCTGGGATCCTATACACGGGCCTGTGCACGCCGCAGCCTGGCCAGCACAGCCGGTGATGTTTGGGGACAGCCATAACCCCCCTCAACAGAAAAGCAGTGGTCCCTTTTATTACGAGGCAAACCACTACCCACACAGACCAGGTAGCCGCTCCCCACAACGCTCCACCACCTACCCCTCCACGTACGCTCAAATGAGGCACCAGGACGAGCATGCTGGAGGCAGCAGTTGGCCCTCCCCCGGCTGTGGCCCTAGTGACAGCACACACAGCATCAACCCGGAGCTGCTGCAGCTAGTGCAACGGCTCGCACCCTCCGAGGCAGCCATCTTCTTCAAATCCCCCACTCCCCCGCCCTCCCTGCCCGTCTCTCCTAGGCGTGGTGTAGACTACACGCAATTGAGCCTTCGCCCCCACCCCACCTCCTCCCTGGTGCCCTTACGGCCCTCACCTCCTGGATCACCGAGCAAGCAATTCCACCCCCACCCCCACGCACCTCCTCCCCTTTCAAACAGGCACTTTCCGCAGTCCAGCAGCGACAGGACAGGAGGCTGTGGGCCACCACCACAACCAGCAAGGGCTGCCCAACTGCAAGAGCATTGTCACAGCAGGGGCGCAGCAGCGGAAGGCGCTCTGCAGGGCCGCCCCCCGAGTGCGTTGATAGGTCAGGAGTGGCCGCCTGCAACCGCTGCGTTTAATGGCAGTGGCAGTCGGGGCGGCAGCGCCAAAGGTGGAAGCATACCTGTGTCATCAACGAAGGTGTGTGTGGGTACGTACGTTGACTGGTTCATCAACAAAGGTGTTTGTGCGTGCGTGCGTAGACTGGTTCATCAACGAAGGTGTGTGCGTGCGTGCATAGACTGGTTCATCAACGAAGGTGTGTGTGCGTGCGTGCGTGCATAGACTGATTCATCAACTCGGCTCGGCACAGGAGCGTGATAGTGTGCAAAATGGTTGTGATTGCATCTGTGGTGTATGTGTGCGTAAGTGTATGTGTGTGATTACTTTTGCAGGCTGCTGCAAGCACTGATTTCAGGAGCCTATATAGCCATTGATCTCCAAATGACTTTCCATACCCACTTGCTGCAAACTGCGCGTATGTTGCTGGGGGAGTGAATACTCTGTCTTGAAAGAAAGTCACCTCCAGGATGAGCTGGTCAATCGATTTGCAAACAACACAAACCCTTGCTTGTGAAGCATATAATTTTAACAAAAATTGACTTGCGCAGGTGCCCTCCAACCCTGTCGTTGAGGGGCGCATCCTGGCACAGCACAGGCACGCAGCTGCTGTCGCGTATGCAGAGCAGGCACGTCAGCAGGTGAGATCATGAACCCTTGTGAAAGGCCCTGACCCTCATCGGTCTGAAGTGGCACATGTGAGGGTGGCTTGCAAGCTCAGTTTGCAAGCTCGTTGCCGTAATCCTGCGGGAAGGAGCACCGGGGATCTGAAAGGCGTTCGAAGTGCGGCAGCTAGGCTTGTTTGTAAGAAGCAGCTAGGCTTGTTTGTTAAGTGAAGGGTGATTTCACAGTGCCGTCATATTGTCATATTCCCTCAAAATATCATGCGTACTCTCATCGTTAGGGTTGGCCAGAACCATATCTATACGGTGTATATACGGTATTTTTGGCAGGAAAATCACCAAATATACGGTCATATACGGTGTATATAAACAGCTCTGGCCAACCCTACTCATCGTGTCGCATGATCCACAGCACACATGTCATGTGCAAGCACCCTAGAACGGTCCAGGGTTTCCCTTACACCATGCGACTGAACAGGTCTTTGTCCTGTTGTGTGCCTGTGTTTGTTGCAGGCCCAGAAAAAGCGTGAGCAGTTTGAAGCCCACCAGCGGGCAAGAGCGCGACAGCTGGAAGCAGAGACAGCTGCTGAGTCTCACGCCGCCATGGTGGCGGCAATGACAGCAGCTCCTGCACATGTGAGTTGGGAAAGTACTGGGAGATTGAATTCTGTTTGAATATAACCTGCTTATTACATGATGCGTCTTGGTCAAGTCTCATGCTGCGATTGCAGCTACGACTGCAACCCTGGCCGTTTGAGCGTGCGTGTATGTGTGTGTGTATGTGTGTGTGTGTGTGTGAGTCAAGTTGGAGTGGTGGTGAAGGATAAGGAGAGACAGGAAAGCGGGTGCAAGAGGGGGAAGTGCAGGAGGGCCGTTTCGCTGTAATGCTGATGTGTTGCCTGAGCAATCTCTACGAAAAATAACCTGAAAATGTGGCAGCTGTATCTGTGGCACCCGGACATGTGGAAGATCCCAAGACGGGGAGGGGGATGAGGTAGCAGGGTTGAAAGGGGCTGGCGTGATGGTGCAGAAATGGACAGGGATTGTAAGGCAGGGATGATGAAGTTACCAATAATAAGGGCGTGCCTCACACACCATACATGCATTTGGCAATGTCCCACCCTGCTAGTCAGACGCCCAGGCCTGTGAGGAAGTTACACACACATCTCAGATCACGAGTATGACTCGTCTGGCGTCCTCCAGCCTCGTTGTGCCAGATTGCCAGGTCATTGTAGGCCTCTGCCACACTGAAAATCTCCCCAAAGCGTTTCCTCGCCGTCGACCATTCAAACCAGTGACCATTCACCAAACCATTCACCAAACCATTCATCATTCACCAAACCATTCATCATTCACCAAACCATTCACCAAACCATTCAAACCAGTGACCATGCGCTTCACAGCTCCCTTGGGTGCAAATTTGCAGCAGGGTCAGGTCCTCTTCGGTGCAATTTGACAATGCCACACGCCAACAAAGGTACTGCTTTCCGCCTTTTTCACGCTCAAACCCACCATGACTTGCACTGTCACAGGAACCCCCTCCCCCAGCCATCGAGCACCCAAGTGCCAGGGCACACACGCACACCTCCTACATGGCACAAACCCTGGGGGCTCCCTCCACACAGGTGACTAAGCGGGATGCCCTCACACCTTCTTTCTTTGCTTATCTAAAAATAGGGGCCTCCAGACAGCATTTCTTTCTTTCCCACATGTAGTAGAAGCTAGTGCCCCCTCCCTCTCGACGTGACGCCATGTGGCCTATCCTCCGCTTCATATAAGAAATTTGCAGCCTGGCTTGCCCTTCTTTTTGTAATACCTCAGCTTGCCCTAGTACATGCGACAACCAGTGTTTTTGCAGACAAACAAACATGAGTTTTCTTATGACTCTCTCGCAAGTATCAGGCACTGCTAGGGTTGGCCAGAACCCTATATATGCACCGTATTATACCGTATTTTTGTACATTTGGACACCTCCCTGCTTCAGTTACCTTACATACCGTACGGACTTTATATCACCGCGCAAAAATATCGTTTTTTGCCCTGCAGGATGACTGCGCGCACGAAAATTATCTATTTATTTTGGGGGTGCGGGATTGAAAAACGGGGATTTTTGGCGTATTGTGGAGCCTGTCAGGCAAAAATCCCTGTGCGGGGTTGGTGTAAATTAAATATTTCCAGGGTGCGGGGTTGATGCGGGAGTGTGAAACTAAAATATTTTTTTGGGGCT
>Ga0307968_1001275_pt1 | contig 20394 bp, 26 predicted proteins | sample OrgLakmetagen650_FD_201834 | JGI IMG/M metagenome (GOLD analysis project Ga0307968, IMG submission 201834) | Saline water microbial communities from Organic Lake, Antarctica - #650 | ecosystem: Environmental > Aquatic > Non-marine Saline and Alkaline > Saline | place: Antarctica: Organic Lake...
ATATATATTTTCACACCCTCCCGCACGTCACGCACCCCAAAATTAAATAATTATTTTAGCTTCCCGCAGTCACCCCGCAGGGTCAAAAAAGATATTTATGCGGGGTGATATAAGGGTTGTACGGTAGGCATTTTTCCATGTATCGGTACCGAACATTTACGGCACCAGTTCATCCACTTATTTGATAATATTTCTGAAGGTGATATCAAAGGTTTTGTTTTTCAACATAACTTATTAGTGCAGCTGTCGATTTTTTTGATTGCTTTTTTTGTTAGGACCTATAGGTTGAGCAGCCATGCCAGGCTGGAGGCCTTTGTAATCCAAACTAAACTATAGGCAGATGCCCCCCAGGGGCAAACATAGCGATGTAACCTTGCCTCACCTTACCTAAAGGCAGATTCCGTCATGGCAACTGTCAGCCGGGAATTCAGTGACAGCATGCACATATGCACATGTTGGCTTTAAAAACAAACACTCTCACAGCCTCTGCTCGTCTCTAGAAACGAGCAATCAAAACAGGTTGCAGCTTTTGTTTGAGAGCACTCAGATGAAACAATTTCACAGCCTCTGCTCGTCTCTAGAAACGAGCAATCAAAACAGGTTGCAGCTTTTGTTTGTGTGCACTCAGGTGAAACACTTTCACAGCCTCTGCTCGTCTCTAGAAACGAGCAATCAAAACAGGTTGCAGCTTTTGTTTGAGAGCACTCAGGTGAAAGGGGGTTTTAGACCAGTGCTGCACAACACCAAGCCCCTAACGACCCAAACAAATCACAACATGGTTTGTGTGCACTCAGGTAAAAAGGAGGTTTTAGACCAGTCCGCACAATACCATGCCCCTTACGACCCAAACAAATCGCAACATGGTTTTTGTGCACTCAGGTAGATACGAGGTTTTAGACTGGTGCCACACAGCAACAAGTCCCTTTTAAACAAAACAATTCATAATTATGAATGTGAGTGGCTTGTGTGCACACAGAATCAGGATGTGAGTGGCTTGTGTGCACACTCAGGTGAACATGAGGTTTTATAATAATTATGAATGAGGTTTTATAGTAATATGAGATTATGAGTGGCTTGTGTGCGCACTCAGTGATTAGATGCTTATGTGCGCACACAAGCCACTTGTACGTACTTTGTGATTAGATGTCTGTGTGCACACTCATACGCACTTTGTGATTAGATGTTTGTGTGCACACTCATACGCACTTTGTGATTAGATGTTTGTGTGCACACTCATACGCACTTTGTGATTAGATGTTTGTGTGCACACTCATACGCACTTTGTGAAAAGATGTTTGTATGCACACTCATACGCACTTCGTGATTAGATGTTTGTGCACACACTCAAGTAAATGTGAGGTTTTAGACCGGCACAAAATTAAGTCCTCTCAGTCATGAAACAAGTACCCTACAATTTTTTATCGTTGCATCATGAGATGCAATAGGCAGGGATGCATTACCAAGGAAATAAATGAACTTTCATGCACTACAAGAACCGGATTTCATGTGTTTTACAATTATACATTTCCGCAGCTCCCACGCATCCTGAACCACTTTTGGCAACGTCAGGCTCGCTATAAAAAAACGCAGTCCTGTATTATGCTGCTTGCTTATTGTGATTGTTAAAGCACCTCTGCACATAAAAAGCATTCCCCAGCCTGCACCATTCCTGTTTACATGTTGACAGGCATCCCAAACGACCACTTATGTTCACACTTTGGCAGGCTTTTTTAAAGCACCACCTTTGTTCACACTTTTGGCAGGCGTCCGCAAACCACCACCTATGTTCACACTTTTGGCAGGCTTTTTTAAAGCACCATTTATGTTCACACTTTTGGCAGACGTCCTCAAACCACAATTGATGTTCACACTTTAGGTTGGCTTCCTAAAGCACCATTCAAATTCACACTTTCGGAAGGCCTCCTTAAAGCACCAGCATCATCTCCAGGCACACCCACGTTCCTCCTCTTTTGCTCAGGACAGGTGATGCGCTGCCACACTTATCTCTTTCACCTCCAGGAACACCTCCAGGAACACGGATACAAGATGCACCAGGGACATTCATCGAATGCCACGGATACTGAATGCATGACGCATCACTGATGAGTACTGATGAGTACACGAATACTGATGAATACCAATGAATACTGAATACAAGATGCACCAGGGTCAACCATCGAATGCCACGGATACTGAATGCATGAATACTGAGTGCATGACGCACCACTGATGAGTGCTGATGAGTACATGAATACTGATGAATAGTGAATACATGAATACTGAGTACATGATGCACCACTGATGAATACTGATGAGTACACGAATACTGATGAATACTGATGAATACTGATGAATACTGATGAATACTGAATACGTGAATACTGAATTCATGCATGCACTACTGATGAATACTGATGAATACACGAATGCTGAATACATGATGCACTAGGGACAACCATGAAATGTACCATGGCTCGATCATTCTCTTCTTACAGCTCACGACCTTCTCATTCCTGCTTCATTACTCAGAGGTTTGTTGTGACACTAGCAGCCTAGTAGTCTCATCTATTCGACAGGTGGTGCCGTGTGTGTATGTATTTGTGCGTGTGTGTGTATTTGTGTGTGTGTGTGTGTGTGTGTGTGTGTGTGTGTGTGTGTGTGTGTTGCTTACGGACCTGGGGTTCGGACATGATGGCAGCCTCTGGCCATTGCTGCTGCAGCAGCTCCTGAAACGTGGCGCTGCAATGCACATGATCGCAAGTGCTGGTGCTCTCCATGCGGCTCGCCACGTTCACGGATGAACCAAAAAGGCAGAACCTGCAAGACAGCGATGCGTGAGAGTGTTGACAGGTGTAAGATAAAGCCCTGTCTTCCTGCAATCAAGGATTTTCCAACACCGTCTCACCTTGTAATGCTCCGTACACTCCCGGCACACACACACACACACATAATTAAGCTGTCCGACACCGTCTCAGCTATTAATGCTCCGTCCATGCCCTGTTCATTTAAAGTGCTTACATGCCCTGCACACACACACACTTACACACACACATCACTAAGCTGCCTGCAAACATGACGAAATAGGCCCATGGTGTGTATAGGAAGCAGAAAAAATATAAATTAAGCACAGCTCGTTGTTTCTTATAGACTTCTGATAACTTAAACATACAATCACAACTTAGTACATGTGCGCCCAGTGAGAACAGCTAAAGACAGAGGCCAAGACAAGCCAGGCGTGCTGAGAAGGCAGGAGCACCGGTTTGTTTTTCTTTGCCTTATTTGAACACATACACATTTATTATTGCGCACACACAAATGTGTCACCGCGCACATACACACAAAGCCTTGCATACGTGAAAGACGACAGTAGCTTGTATCAGCTTCCACATTTATTCGTCTTAAACTTTTCTCCTTCCAAATGTATAGTGAGATTTTGTGGACCACAATAAAGGTGGTCCCCCAAGTCCAAGCACATTCCCACCAAACTCTGCATACACGCACCTTTGCGTGCATTCTTTTGACAAGTGATGATTGATGCGCACATACACACAAAGCCTTGCATACGTGAAAGACGACAGCAGCTTGTATCAGCTTCCACATTTAATTGTCTTAAACTTTTCTCCTTACAAATGTAGTGAGCTTTTGTCCACAATAAAGGTGGTCCCCCAAGTCCAAGCACATTCCCACCAAACTCTGCATACATGCACCTTTGCGCGCATTCTTTTGACAAACCCTGAGCTCGCTTTCTGTAACCAGCCTTCCCTATCCACCAACTATACCTCACACACACACACACACACACACACACACACACACACACACACACACACACACACACTGCCAACTTTACCTCACAGCCGTGTCATTTGAATACAAAAGTAACTACGGATTGTAGGAAGTCCACGGTAAACTTACAGGGCACCAAAACTGTACATGCTCCCAGGTGCCAATCTATCTGAGTGGTGTGGCATTTCGTGCATTTCACAATCCGTCTTGAATCCAGAATAGTGCAGACGAGTCCTGGAATATCAGCTAATACAATCGTGCACATTGCTGCTCTGAACACATAGAGGGACCCGTGCCCTTCGCACGTCGCATTTTTGTTGTACTTCTAAAAAGTATGCATTTTAAAAGTATGCACTCATATGCACTCTTGTGTATATGAGCTAATACATTATGTGTACACCATACGTTGCTGCTCTCTCCATTGGCACGTCGTACTTTTCTTGCACTTCCCACACGAATACATTCATAATTGTAATGAACACCATGATACTGTGTGCAGCGAGGCCCTGCACAATCGCTGCACCTGTGGGAATAAATTAATAAATGTCATGAACACCATGATACTGTGTGCAGCAAAGCCCTGCACAATCGCTGCACCTGGAAATTGAATACAATTTGAATGCTGTCAGATACCCAGCAGGGCAAAAAACCATGTTCGTGCGGATTCGTGCGGATTATAATGGAAAAGGCTCTTTAGAAAAAGTATGGAACAACCAAGAACCAACTACATCACTTGCATGATGTTGTCCACATGATATTGGATTGACTGGGATGATAATGGGTAGAGGCATACCATTTGAGCCACAGCTATCAAACAGTACGCCATAGCCATGCCTATGAAGCAGTATGTAATGAAGTCACAAACTTTGAAACAGGACCAGCTGGTCATTTGGTCGTCCACCTGTCCTTGCACTCCCTCTTTCGTCGTCCACCTGTCTTTGCACTCCCTCTTTCGTCGTCCACCTGTTCTTGCACTCCCTCACAGGCTCGTCACCACGTCACCCACTCTTTCACACTTACTTACCCACATGACCACACACTTGCTGACCGTTGTTGTTCACCAACTTGCTCACACATTTTTTCGCCCATTCCACTAAGCACTCTTAGCACATTGTAAATTTCACCGAAGATCTTCACACGGCAGCTACGACCCATATTTCTATATAACATTCCGCAACAATTCCCAACTTGTTCATGTTAGTTACGGTTGCATTGACTATACCACCAACTTGCTCACACATTTTCTCGCTCACCTGCTCAATCACTTATCACTTATCAACATGCTCACACACTTTCTTGCCCATCTGCTCAGACACGTTTTCAGCCACCTACCTTAACAATTTTCACCCACCTTTTTGCCCGTGTGCTCACACACTTTCTTTTCACCACCAGGTTACTAAACGCACCTGCGGTTTAAAGTACCCACAACCCAACCACCCGTTCACACAACCCAGCCACCCATTCACACAACCCAACCACCCATTCACAAACCCAATTACCCGTTCACACAACCCAACCACCCGTTCACACAACCCAACCACCCGTTCACACAACCACCCGTACACACAACCCAACCACCCGTTCTCACAACCCAACCACCCGTTCACACAACCCAGCCACCCGTTCTCACAACCCAGCCACCCGTTCTCACAACCCAACCACCCGTTCTCACAACCCAACCACCCGTTCACACAACCCAACCACCCATTCACACAAACGCACCTGCGGTTTAAAGTACCCACAACCGCGCCCATGACGGGCCCTGCGTGGATGCCAACTCGGATGTGTATGAAGCCCAGGTCCGGCTGGGTCAGGCACACTGGAGTGTGTGTGTGTGTGTGTTTGTGTGTGTGTGTGTGTGTGTGTAGAAGGAGTGAGGGTAAAAGTGGTTGAGGGATAGGAAATAAGGTTACGTCTAAGAACAATCGTCACACTGGAGAAGGAGTGAGGGTCTCAGTAAGTGCTTAACAATGACAATGATTAAGATTCAGCAATCTGGGGGAAGTGAAGGAGAAAGTGGTTGAGGGATAAGAGAGGATTTTTTGTTTACAAACAATCGTGGCACTGGAGAAGGAGTGAGGTCTCAGTGAGTAAATTTGATTAGGATTCAGCAATTTGGGGGAAGTGAGGGTAAAAGTGGCTGAGGGAGGGGATTTTTGTCTACAAACAATCATGGCACTGTGCATATGAATAGGGTTGGCCAGAACCATATATATGTGCGGTGCATATATACGTTTCTGGCCAACCTTAATTATAAACACAAACTGTTGTGTACAAACATTGACCCAAACTTAGGGTTGGCCAGAACCATATATATAAATATATATATATATATATATATATATATACGGTGTATATACGGTATTTTTGGCAGGAACATCACCAAATGTACAATCAAATTCGGTGTATATATACGGTTCTGGCCAACCCTACATATGAACACTCAGTGACAGTTGCAATGCTGTCAATCCCCCATGCAGCTGCAGCATCTCGTCAGTGTGCTACCCTACACAACGCACATGTGTACGTGAAAGCACAGATGGACACACACGCACGCACACGCGTACGCACCTGGCTCTGCAATAGCAGCAGTGCAGCAGCCAAATGCAAAGTGTGTACATGAAAGCACAGATGCATACACACATACATGCACGCACACGCGCGCGCACCTGGCTCTGCATTAGCAGCAGTGCAGCAGCCAAACACAAAGTGTGTACGTGAAAGCACAGATGTATACACACACACGCACGCACACGCGTGCGCACCTGGCTCTGCATTAGCAGCAGTGCAGAAGCCAAACACTAAGTGTGTACGTGAAAGCACAGATGCATACACACACACACGCACGCACACGCGCGCGCACCTGGCTCTGCATTAGCAGCAGTGCAGCAGCCAAATGCAAAGTGTGTACGTGAAAGCACAGATGCATACACACATACACGCACGCACACGTGCGCGCACCTGGCTCTGCATTAGCAGCAGTGCAGCAGCCACACGCAAAGTGTGTACGTGAAAGCACAGATGCATACACACACGCGCGCGCACCTGGCTCTGCATTGGCAGCAGAGCAGCAGCCAAATGCAAAGGCAGCCATCAGGGCTGCATGGTGGTCAGGCTGAGGGTACTTCAGGTTGGTCGCCCCCATCCAAGCGTCCCCAATTGTCTCCACTGTTTTCCACAAGGAGTGATTAGAGTGAAGTGTGGAGTGAGCGTGCAACGGAGAATGGAGTGGGAGTGTGGAGTGAGCATGCGATGGGAAATGGAGTGGAGGTGTGGAGTGAGTGAGCGTGCAATGGGGAATGGAGTGGAAGTGTGGAGTGAGTGTGCAATGGGGAATGGAGTGGAAGTGTGGAGTGAGTGTGCAATGGGGAATGGAGTGGAAGTGTGGAGTGAGTGAGCGTGCAATGGGGAATGGAGTGGAGGTGTGGAGTTGAGTATGCAATGGGGTATGGAGTGGAAGTGTGGAGTGAGCGTGCAATGGGGAATGATTTGGAAGTGTGGAGTGAGTGTGCAATGGGGTACATGGAATAATAGGCACCCATGGAGCACTTCAGGTCGACAGGGAGCCCTAAGTTTTAAATCAATAATAGCTCTCGTGCAATAATGGACTATGCATCATTTCCCGCTATCTTCTGCAATATTGAAACCACAAGCAGCGGCCCTGGTGGGCATGCACATGTACACATACATGAAATATTGAAAGGAATTGCAGAGGAGTATGACAACCGCCCACTAAGTTTTTAGCCCACAGTGAGAGTGTGTATATGTGTGTGTGCGTGAGTGTGTGTGTGCGTGTGTGTGTGCGTGTGTGTGTGTGCGCGCCTGTGTGTCTCTCATAGTAATCAGAGGTACAAAGTGGAAGGTGGTGTATATTTAAATTCAATTGTGCCAGGGCTAGGTTCAAGTTGGAGCCCACACAGTTGAGATTTGTGCCCAGGCTGCAAATAAGTAGGAGCCCATACAATTGATATTTGTGCCTATAAGTACGAGCCCATACACTTGACTCCAGGCAGCAAGGATTCCTTCCCCCCCAAAGCTCAATCTCTCAATCTACGGTTTCCATCCTCGGAAAACATTGCAGGCACGCACGGATAGGGATTCCATCCACGGAAAACATTGCAGACACGCAAGGAAAGGGTTTCCATCCTCGGAGAACATTGCAGACACGCAAGGAAAGGGTTTTCATCCTCGGAAAACATTACAGACACGCAAGGAAAGGACTGAAAGGAATCGTAAGATGAGAGGGCTCAACTGATTCGTACTGGCCTATATCTGCAGAATATCCATGTACACTATAAGTTTTAGATATTTGATGGGCGAGATAACGATTAAATAGGACCATGGCTTTTGAACGGTTGGCCACAGCAAATCAGATATTTTTGATATTTTTGTTGGGACCTATAGGTTGAGCAGCCAGGCTGGATGCCTTTGTAATCCAAACTAGACTAAACTAATCTTGAATAGTCGGCCACAGCAAATCACGCAAGAGGATCGGGGACCATGGTTTTATTATATTTGCATCGTGAGATGGCGGTGGATTATTTACAAGTATATAAAAAGAATCGGGAGTTAAGTGTCACACAATGAACTCAGTAGTTTTGAAACAGCTGGTCAGGAATTAGGCACAATTAGAATAGGTGGTCTTTGAAGACTGTGCCAGAATCTGTGGCACAAGTCAAAAGGGACCACATTTTTTTTACGCTTAAACCAGGAGGTTTGATTTTTGGAAGGCATGCCTAATTTTTGGGGTGAACCCCTCTGAGGGACCACCCGCACCCCAAACCCCCTTCCAATGCTCGCACCCACAGGCAAAAGGGTGCCAATCTGTTCCTTCTTGAATTCTGCATCCAGGATCTGCATCCATCCGATATTCACCACAACCGACAAGTGCTGCCGTCAAAGGTTGTGGGGCAAAAACAAGTTTTAACCATCTGAAGCCTGTAAGCCCACTGTCCAGTTCTTCATACGTGCTCTTTTTAATTAGCACTCCTCTACTTTGGAGCAAGCACGCTGTTTGCCACTGTTAGCATGTGCTTCTCCTCTCCTTGTGCTGCATCTGCTGCTGCGCTTGCACAGGGAAGATTCTGCTGAGCTTGGGCATGTTAAGCCTTCTTCTCTTCTCCTGCTTCTCCTGAAACACTTTTCGCCTTCTTGTCCCTGTTCCCCCTAACGTCATGGTTATTCTCTTTTGTCGTCCACATCTTTATTGCCCACACCCTCTTTTGTCGTCCACATCTTTATTACCCACACACTCTTATGTCGTCCACATCTTTATTATGACCCTTCATCATGACCCTGGAGCGACGGAGACACTTCAAATCGTTCATGATGGTCCTTCGGGACATATGTTAATATTGGAACGATGCAGAGAAATTGCTAGCTGAGGTGCGTGTTACATTGCAATTGATTGAACTGATTGAACTTCGAGCCTCTGTCACCCCCGATCGTTGGCAGCGACTAATCCTGTGACAAGTAGTTAGTTTGACAGAGTTTTGTGTGTCTTGGTCGATAAGCTGGATGTGCCACTTTCATTGATAATCGGTGACGCATCATTTTTAATAACACTGGCACATCCAGCTTATCAAATATGACGTACACAAACTCTGTCGAACTAACTAATCGTCACACGGTTTGTCGCTGCCAACAATTGGGCGTGACGATTGGTTGATGTGCTGTGTCCTATGCTTTGAATTGATCTGACAACTCTCTCCTGCTCTGCCCTTTTCGAGTCACCCTACAAAAAGTGCGCCAATCGACTGGGCTTGAGCTGAGGATCCCAACGATATGTTCAGTATTTCGTGGGAGTGGCCTAGAAAGAAACTGGAGCCCCCCCCCCAAACTAAAACCCCACCGGGGGACGGACCCACCCCCCTTCCCTGATTCGACCCATATTTATAGGGTTGGCCAGAACCGTATACCGGGTATATAGACCGTATATGACCGTATATTTGGTGATTTCCCTGCCAAAAATACCGTATATACACCGTATATATATGGTTCTGGCCAACACTACATGTTTACCAATTGATAGCTTTTGAAGTCAGAGTTTTGATTATTCTACTTTTAATGAAAAAATACCAGATTTATGCTTCCTACACCCTCCTGTTTGACCAGAATAACACTTGAAACAATAAGGTTATAATGGTGTAAACCCAATAAGTTACTACGCATGGTTTGGGCCAAGCCTTTACATGACTGTAGGGGTGCAGGGATGGAACTGGGAGACTAACCATGCAGTTTCGGTCTGCAATACGCAGCCGCAATACGCAGCCGCAGTATGCAGCCACAGTATACAACCGCAACGTGCGTCTGCAATGTGTGTCTGCAACGTGTGGGTGCAACGTGTGCATCTGCAATGTGTGCATCTGCAACGTGCGTCTGCAAATTGTGGGTCTGCAACGTGTGGGTGCGTGTTTGTGGTCACAGCAGTGTGCGGGGTACATGTGTGGTGACGCATCCTTGAACAGCCCCATTTCGTGGGCCAGGGTGTCAAAACGTGAGTAGTGCGCGTGTGTGTGGTCACAGCAGTGTGCATGTGTGTGGTGACGCACCCTTGCACAGCCCAATTTTGTGGGCCAGGGTGTCAAAGCGTGAGAAGTGCGTGTGTGTGTGTGTTTGTGTGTGTGTGTGTGTTGTCACAGCAGTGTGCAAAGTACATGTGTGTGGTGATGCACCCTTGAACAGCCCCATTTCTTAGGCCAGGGTGTCAAAGCGTGAGAAGTACGTGTGTGTGTGTTTGTGTGTGTGTTGTCACAGCAGTGTGCAAAGTACATTTGTGTGGTGACGCACCCTTGAACAGCCCCATTTCTTGGGCCAGGGTGTCAAAGCGTGAGTAGTACGTGTGTGTGTGTGTGTTTGTGTGTGTGTGTGTTGTCACAGCAGTGTGCAAAGTACATGTGTGTGGTGACGCACCCTTGAACAGCCCCATTTCTTGGGCCAGGGTGTCAAAGCGTGAGTACAGGCGGTGCAGCATATCCATGATCTCTTGAGGCGCAAGCTTAGAGCACAGCTCAGTGTAACCAACTACGTCGCTGAAAAATATTGAGACGCATGGGTAGGGCTCAGGATCAGGAAATTGACCGCTCTTCAGTGCTTCTGCAACCTGCGGGGATGGGATGAGCCGAACGGGTTTCTTTAGAGCTCTGATTACGTGTGTGCAGTGGTGGCCTGTTGAAGAAATAAAGGAAGGAAGATGCCGTACAACTTTTGTTTGATCCCTGATGGCGTTCATGCTATGCTGGTGCGTGCGTGTGTGTGTGTGTGTGTGTGTGTGTATGTGTGTGTGTGTGTGTGTGTTTGTGTGTGTGTGTGTGTGTGTGTGTGTTTGTGTGTGTGTGTGTGTGTGTTTGTGTGTGTGTGTGTGTTTGTGTGTGTGTGTGTGTGTGTGTGTGTGTGTGTGTGTGTGTGTGTGTGTGATGTCAGACCAAATCACCGTCACTGCAAAGTATAGGACCCAGCACATCAACTGATTAGACGACATTGCACATTTCAATAGCACACTAGGCCACACGGGAGGCAAGAAGCAAGTACACAAAACCCTACTACACCCTCCAAGTGAGCACCTACCTTAGCTGGAAATAGCTCGTACAGTAGCCTGTCAGCTGATTGTGCTGGCCGGTTGAGCTGATGGCCTTCCTTGAACCTTTGGCTGCCTTGCATGTCGACATTTCGGGCTGCACGGATGATCTCAGGCTCAATTGCCTGCATCCGCGCAAAAATCTGCAAGAGAAGCGGGACAAAAGTCAATAGTGCCTATTGCAAATAATTAGGGTTGGCCAGAACCGAATATATACACCATATATGACCGTATATTTGGTAATTTCCCTGCCAAAAATACCGTATATACACCGTATATATATGGTTCTGGCCAACCCTAAAAATAATTGCGGCAATAGACATACCCAAGCATTCAAATATGTGCATCGTGGTTGCTTGCGGGCTGTGTGCGTTTGTTTACTTGCCTGCTAAACACCAGACGGTGCAACTGTAGGATTATAGTTAACCAGAACCATATACCCGAACATTCAAATATGTGCATCGTGGTTGCTTGCGGGCTGTGTGCGTTTTTCCACTTGCCTACGTAACACCAGACGGTGCAACTGTAGGATTATAGTTAACCAGAACCATATACCCGAGCATTTTAATATGTGCATCGTGGTTGCTTGCGGGCTGTGTGCGTATGTTTACTTGCCCACTTAACACCAGACGGTGCAACTGTAGGATTATAGTTAACCAGAACCATATACCCGAGCATTTAAATATGTGCATCGTGGTAGCGTGCGGGCTGTGTGCGTTTGTTCACTTGCCCACTTAACACCAGACGGTGCAACTGTAGGATTATAGTTAACCAGAACCATGTACGTACAGTGTATGTACGGTCACATACACTGTTTATATACAGTTCTGGCCATTCTATGCAGGAACATCACCGAATATACGGTCACATACCTTGTTTATATACAGTTCTGGCCAATCCCGTGCAGGAAAATTGCCAAATATACGGTCACATACAGTGTTTAAATACAGTTCTGGCCAATCCCGTGCAGGAGTATGCTAAGCTCTTACTGCCTGAAACTGCCTTGAGAACACAACTTAGGAAATCGCACCCAACACTGCAGGCTGGTTGAAAGTAAGATAAGGTCGTCCATACAAAGGGTACTGCTCAGACCTATCAGACAGCAAGGACAGGGCAGCATCAGCATCAGCTGATCTGGTTCTATTCCGGCTCATATCCACCGAACTGCTGGAGGGGGAATTTACATTTGTACCATCACAAAAACTCTTTAACTGACTCCACGACCACACTGAAGAAGCAAAAACCTGACCGAAGAAACGCTGCTAAAAACCCTCCCAACATAACGGATAAAGGAAGAAAAGAAGCCAAGCAGCTGGGCCGTTGACACCCAAATATGCAAACAAACACAGCAAGAAGCTGAGGTCAAGAGGCAAGGAAGCAATAGGGGAAAATAAAATTTCAAACTCTAACTAGGGTACAAGCATAAAAGAGATGGCTTCCGCAGCACAAGCTGTGCCAAGACAGTACCAAATTTCGGTTGCTATCACCTCCAAGAACTAGAGCATGCTTCAGAGTACTCAGCAGTTCTCTATGCACCACAATTTTGCCATTACATTGTCATTCATTTGTATAAGCATTGAAACGTGCAGTACAGCTTTTGTAAAGCTCAATGCAACACAAGAGCATGCTGCAGAGTACTCAGCAGTTCTCTATGCACCACAACTTTGCCATTACATTGTCATTAACTTGTATAAGCATTGAAACGTGCAGTACAGCTTTTGTAAAGCTCAATGCAACCACATTGTCACCATCACCAACAGCAGCAGCATCGTCACCGTAATAATTCATCATCACCATCAGCAGCAGCATCGTCACCGTAATAATTCACCATCACCATCAGCAGCAGCAGCGTCACCGTAAAAATTCACCATCACCATCAGCAGCAGCATCGTCGCCGTTATAGTTCATCATCACCATCAGCAGCAGCATCGTCACCATAATATTTCATCATCATCATCATCAGCAGCAGCAGCAGCAGCAGCACTTGCCTGGGTGATAAGAGGCCGCTGCTGCGCATCCAACGCAAAGCATTCACGCAGCAACAGCAGCAGCATCATTCATCTCATCAGCGATTACCTGGGTGAAGAGCGGCCGCTGCTGCCCATCCAATGCACAGCATTCACGCAGCAGCGCAGCCAACCCAGGGCCTTTAGCGCTTTTCAGGTCCTGGTACTGTGAGACAGTTAAAGCACACCCCTCCAGCGTCGCTTCGGTGACATCGGTGGATGCAGACATGGTTATGTCGCCCTCTTTTGCTGAGTTTCTTTGGCAACCTGTGTCTGCGTGTGTTGTGTGCAAGTTTTGTGTGTGTGTATATATTTTGTGCATATGTTTTGCGTGGACTTTCCTTGGAACCCTGTGTCTGGATGTGCACACTTTTTTGTTTTTAACGTGTGTAACTTCATGTATGTGTGTGATTCAATGCGTATTTATATGTATGTGTATGTATAAATCTGCGTGCATCTTTATGTATGTGTGCATTCATATGTGTGTGTATTATGGGTACGTGCACATCGGTGTGAGCAAAGATACGCGCAAGACACCTCTCATCCTCGAGCAGGGGCCAGCAATAAGCAGGCAAGCAAGCAAGCAAGCAAACATATTTAGATGTGTCATACCTGTGTGCTTGCACAGCAGACTGATCACTCAATGACTCAATAAAAACCATGGGCCTGAGTGTGTGTGCCTGTTTGACTTTCTTTGACAGCAGCTTGAAGCAAACATTATAAACAAATGTAGGAGCCGAAAAATATGCGTTAGAAGAGAGAGAGAGAGAGAGAGAGAGAGAGAGAGAGAGAGAGAGAGAGAGAGAGAGAGAGAGAGAGAGAGAGGGAGAGAGAGAGAGAGAGAGAGAGAGAGAGAGAGAGAGAGAGGGGAGCACTTCAGGCGTAGATACTGATTGTGTACGGGCTCCAGCTTGAATCCTCGAACTCTGATACACACAGCAGTTTGGTAACAATGCAAGGGAAGACGTATCATAGCAGCTTCACAGCCAGCGTCCAAGGTAGTGAAGCTGTCCAGCAGAAACACTCATTGATGCGCCCCATGCTTGGATACCCATGTGTGTGTGCGTGTGCGTGTGTATGTGTGTGTATGTGTGTGTGCCCCATGCCTGGGTACGATGAGCTAGTGGCTGTCTGCAGCAAGCGCAAATATGTTGCTGCATAAATTACCCAAATAGAGTGCCCGTGATTGCAAAACGAAGACATCATAAGCACCAACCTGAGATAGTGAACATGTGGACTAACCCAAGCCCAAACTGAAAAACGTCAAGGAGCTCGTAATGACACTCAGCTGCCGAGTTGGTAGTATCCAGAGAGAGTGATACAGTTGGCGAGAGTCCCTTTCTGTGAGGGCATGAGAGAGTTGGAAGGAAAAGGCTAAGGTAAGCTATTGATGGTCTTTTTTGGCATTCGTCAGAACATGCAGAGCCTCGTCAGGACATGCATGATCAGGACATGCAGAGCCTCGTCACATGCAGATCAGGAGATGCAGAGCCTCGTCAGGACATGCATGATCAGGACATGCAGAGCCTCGTCACATGCAGATCAGGACATGCAGAGCCTCGTCAGGACATGCAAAGCCGCGTTTGTTAGAGCTTAAGTAATATCAGGGCTTGCAGAGTTGCTATTGCCAGAAGTTGCATAATGGTTTCAAGCTGGAGTGAGAGCGCGATGTGGGTAAGAGACGCCTGGGTGCCCTTTTTGAAGACTACGAGTACTGTAGGGTTTGTACTAGTCAGGCATTTGAATGTATGCTCGACGTGGAGATATCTGAGCTAGGCTCTGTCCTATCTATTCTAATGAAGTTAACAAGAAAAAAGCCACGCTAATTGTTGTCTAATTTGGTGGAGGTCTGACTGGTGGCCTCACTAGTTGGGAGTTTTTCCTCAAACGCACGCTGATCTGTACCAACTTTTGCCAACGGAAGTAAGAGCAAAGTGAGTGATCTAAAATCGGAAGTAAGAGCAAAGTGTGTGGTCTTTTTCGAAAGTAAGAGCAAAGTGAGTGATCTAAAATCGGAAGTAAGAGCAAAGTGAGTGATCTAAAATCGAAAGTAAGAGCATAGAGGGTTATCTAAAATTGACGGACGGTGGTTTTATTGTGTTGCTAGGCTTGAAGAGTGAGCGCAACTTCATGTTACATTGCTGATAATTTAATAACTGTTACAGCAGGTTACAAGATTATATTGCTTTGAATATTTATTCATATTGCGTTTGTTAGTATTGCTAGTGTCTTGTTGCATTGCTTAGGCGAGAAGAAGCGTCGGCACTGTTTCGTAACATTATGCGGTGAGTCTTGTAGCAGAGGCACATCCAGTTGCGAGTGACTGTGCTGCGTGAGATCTTGTACTCTACAGTCTAAGCAATCCCGACTTTCATCTACTCTCCCTAATCCACTCTGCTTGCGGTCAAACAACTATCGGAAAATGTGCACCTTGAATCCACAACCTGTGCATGCTTTTGTACTTCAAGCAATCCCAACCTTCATCTCCTTCCCCTAATTCACTCTGCCGGTGATCACACAATTATCGAAAGATGTACACCTTCAATCCACGACCTGTGTTGTTTTGGACGCTGCAAAAAGAAAAAGAAACAACTACGCAGGCAGTGACAACCACTCCCCACATAATTTGAAGAAAAGGAGCCATTTCGGCACTGGGTACCATAAACCTCCTCCACCACCAAGAAGAGGATCAATGGGGATCAGGAGGGTTGCAGGCTTGACCTGAAACCGGCTCCTGATGAGAGTTGATAATAGTACTAGAAAGTTTGCGCCTGGTACGGACAAGTTTGGCAATGCTGCAACCCAAGTGCCGTTTCTTGCTAAATCTAAAAGCATGAAACATCTTCCTCAGAAGTCCATTACAAGCCAGATACACTCCAGCATAAAGACTGCCTAATGAACAGTCTACTGAAATGTGCACCTGCAGATATCATCATTGTAGACCTTCCAGATACACACCTTAGTACGACTGCCTGAGGAATAGTCTACTGAAGAGCATACCTGCAGGGATCACCATTTTCCACCTCGCTCATCTGCATCAGACCTTCCCAATACACTCCTTAATAGGTTTGCCTAATGAGCAGTCTATTGAAGAGCGTACCTGCAGGGATCATCATTTTTCACCTAGCTCATCTGCATCAGACCTTCCCAATACACTCCTTAGTAGGTTTGCCTAATGAGCAGTCTATTGAAGAGCATACCTGCAGGGATCATCATTTTTCACGTAGCTCATCTGCATCAGACCTCCCAGATTCACTCCTAAGTAGGACTGCCTGAGGAACAGCCTACTGAAGAGCATACCTGCAGGGATCATCATTTTTCACCTAGCTCATCTGCATCAGACCTTCCCAATACACTCCTTAGTAGGTTTGCCTAATGAGCAGTCTATTGAAGAGCATACCTGCAGGGATCATCATTTTTCACCTAGCTCATCTGCATCAGACCTTCCAGATACACTCCTAAGTAGGACTGCCTAATGAACAGTCTACTGAAATGTGCACCTGCAGGGATCATTATTTATTCACCTAGCTCATCTGCAACAGACCTTCCAGATACACTCCTGAGTAGGACTGCCTGAGGAACAGCCTACTGAAGCACAACCCGCAGATATCATTATTCACGTAGCTCATCTGCAACAGACCTTCCAGATACACTCCTGAGTAGGGCTGCCTGAGGAACAGTCTACTGAAGTGCTTACACCTGCAGGGATCATTATTTATTCACCTAGCTCATCTGCAACAGACCTTCAAAAGATTCCTCATACCAGCAGTTGCATCAAGCCACAACCAGCTGTGCATTCAACCCCAAGGCAAAAGGCAGCAGGCTTTGATTGAAGCACACACTCACACATACAAGCACACTACTAAGCTTACCCTGCCCGGACAGTCTCAGTCCTGTCTTGCACGCCACGCAATGACGTCAAAGGCACGCGCAGCTTTGCTCTGTGTGGGAGAGGAATTTGGAAGTTTGCTTGGATAAAAGCAAGGGGAAGAAAGATGCAGGGAGCAGTGCAAGAGGAATAGGATGAAGCAAAAGAGGCCAAGAAGTAAGGAAGGGGACGGAGCAAGAAAAAGAAGGCAAAGTGGGGGAAGGATGCAGGGGACGGTGCAAGAGGAACAGGATGAAGCAAAGGAAGAAAAGTGGGGAAGGATGCAATGGACGGTGCAAGAGGAACAGGATCAAGCAAAGGAGGCCAAGAACTGAGGAAGGATGCAGGGAACGGTGCAAGAAAGAAATAATGAAGCAAAGAAGGCAAAGTGGGGAAGGATGCAGGGGACGGTGCAAGAGGAACAGGATCAAGCAAAGGAGGCTAAGAAGTGAGGAAGGGGACGGTGCAAGAGGCACAAGATCAAAAAAGCATGAAGAAGGCAAAGTGGGAGAGATGTAAGATGTTGTGACTCCATTGCTTGCGCAAACTACTGATAGGGTAAGTCGTAAAAACACTTCTGATCAACCTTTCCTATGCTGAGCTCCCTGCTTAAAGCTACCGTGCATACACCCTTTCTATGTATGTATGGGTTTGGCCGACCCTAATTACCTGCAATGCTTGCCCAGGAGGACCCCTGTGAGCTTGGACGGGAGGGCTGGGAGTAAACGAGGATTGTCCTACAAGACAGATGTGATGTCAAAACTAACGCTCGTAAACAGTACTTGTACAGGTTGGTCTGAGTCATGAAGACAGATGTGACGTCAAAATTAATGCTTGTAGACATTACTTGTACAGGCTGGTCAGAATCATGTGCTCGTGCATACATCATGTGTTCGTGCATACATCATGTGTGCGTGCATACATCATGTGTTCGTGCATACATCATGTGTTCGTGCATACATCATGTGTTCGTGCATACATCATGTCGTGTTCTATGGCATAATAGGCTGGGGAATATAATAAAATGGACGGTGAAGTATGCAGAAGGCCAAATGCAGTTCAAGCCAACTTTTTTGTATATCGAAACTGTGTTTGCGTAGCAACTAGCAACTTCATCCTGCACCTCACAGCTGCCCCTCTTCAGCTCTTCTACATGCCATAGCTAGCCAAAAGAAAAGTGCAACCGGCTGCAGAGATCCTTGTAGCCGATCCTTCCATGCAATTCCCGCTCGTGCAAGGTTACACCATTCATCTGTGTCAACATGCAATCCCCCTGTGACGTTTTTTCTCAACACTCACCTGTGACGTTTTTTCTCAACACTCACCTGTGATGTTTTTTCTCGACACTCACCTGTGACGTTTTTTCTCGACACTCACCTGTGACTTTTTTCTCGACACTCACCTGTGATGTTTTTTCTCGACACTCACCTGTGATGTTTTTTCTCGACACTCACCTGTGATGTTTTTTTCTCAACACTCACCTGTGACGTTTTTTCTCGACACTCACCTGTGACGTTTTTTCTCGACACTCACCTGTGACGTTTTTTTCTCAACACTCACCTGTGTGTGCAAGTATCCTAGCGCCTGTGCCAAGTCTTTGGCGACTTCCATCTGCTTCAACAAGTCAAGCTCCATAGTCTCATTGTCCATGACCTACAAATGCCGTTGTGTAAGTGTGTGTGTATGTGTGTGTGTGTGTGTGTGTGTATGTGTATGAATGTGTGTATGTGCGTGCGGGTGTGCATGCGTGTGCGCGTGTGTGTATGTGTGTGCGTGCGTGTATGTGTGTGTGTTTGTGTCTGTGTATGTCTGTGTATGTGTGTGTCTGAGTGTGTGTGTGTGTGTGTGTGTGTGCGTGTGTGTGTGTGTGTGTGTGTGTGTGTGCACTTTCCAATGGCCCCCTTGGTTAGATGCCTAGGACGCTACTCTTACTCAAGCAAACAACCCCTTCCGGAATGGTGGACATGTAGATTTACGTTGGTAACACATCTTAAAGAAAATGGCACCCGCCCTCAGACAAGCCAAGCACGTTGTGTGTAAAACACAGTTTCTACTTATTAAGGTAACGGAGTGCCATAGTAAGCCTTGAAAAAGCCTTTGTACCTTTATTTGATGTAAAATCAGTATTGCCTGAGCTGAGGCGATTGAATGACAGTACGTCTCTCTGTATCTTATTTATTAAATGGTACATGTAAGGTTGACCAGAATCGTAGGAGTATGCCGTGTATGACTGTATCAAACTGAATATGCATGGTTTTGGCCAATGTTCAACACGTGCATCCACGTAAAATATGAGGATGGGTTAACTAGCTCCTACTAAGAGCAGGTTATATCCAACTAAAAGCAAGGGGCAGTGCATGTTCTATGTTGCAGTTGCCAAGCGCGTTTGCTGCCATCCCTGAAAAGCAAGCATGGCAGAGAGGTGTTGAGCCGGCTTGCGACACACACACACACACACACACACACACACACACATGCTCTCACACAAACACACATGCTCACACACAAACACACACACACACGCACACACACATGCTCTCACACACACACATGCTCACACACAAACACACACACACACACACGCACACATACACACACATGCTCACACAAGCTCAAGACAAGTGCACAAATAAGCCAGGCACCATCTGAACCAAGGCAGCTTGCATAGCTTTCGCATGCACAAAGTGCGCAACCTTGCGACGCATAAGCTTGCTCATTAAATGTATCCGTTTTGCATGCACGCGACGAAGGGGCAGTCAACGGGAGGTGTGTGTGAATACAACTAAATTGCAGCAGCAGCACAGCCAATTCCACTCACACTTGCTAGGGTGCCTAGTTCTTGGCACTCAGTTACGAGCACCGCACTGTCAGGCACACCCGGTAGCGACCACACAATCCCATGCACAGGCACGATGGATGGGTGTAGCAGGTTCTTGCTGCGCCACACCAGGTCCAACACCTGCAACATCAAGAGTGTGTGTGTGTGTGTGTGTGTGTGTGTGTGTGTGTGTGAGCGTGTATTCGGGCGCGTGTGTATGTATTTGTGTGGGTGTTGCAGGTTCTTGCTGCGCCACACCAGGTCCAACACCTGCAGCATCAAGAGTGTGTGTGTGTGTGTGTGTGAGCGTGTATGCGAGCGCATGTGTGTGTATTTGTGT
>Ga0307968_1001277_pt1 | contig 20380 bp, 23 predicted proteins | sample OrgLakmetagen650_FD_201834 | JGI IMG/M metagenome (GOLD analysis project Ga0307968, IMG submission 201834) | Saline water microbial communities from Organic Lake, Antarctica - #650 | ecosystem: Environmental > Aquatic > Non-marine Saline and Alkaline > Saline | place: Antarctica: Organic Lake...
TCACACACACATTCACACACACATTCACACACACATACACACACACATTCACACACACACACACACACACACACACACACACACACACACACACACACACACACACACAAGCACACACACACACACACACACACATACACACACACATGCACACACACACACAAGCACAAGCACACACACACACACAAACGCACACACATAACATACACACACATACTCACGCACACACACACACACACACACACACACACACACACACACACACACACATACACACACATACGCACAAACGCACACTTATACGCACATACATGATGCAAACACACACGTACACACACATACACACACGCACACACACAACCACACACACACACACACACACACACAAATGCAGGAGCAGCTAATCAGGCATGCCCGACAGACTCCCCTCATTCCGTGAGAGGCGCAGGGCCACTGCGGGCATAGCCCCTGCACGCATGACCTCCAAAAGGCCTTTTGGTCTCTCCGTTGACTGGCTCAATGGCAGGTTTGCTCAACAGAGCAACCTTAACCCGCCAGGTGCCCCCCTACCCGCAACGCCTCAGAAGCAGCAGGATTCACAGTGCATACCCTCTCAAACAAACCAGCACGCTCTAGGCAAAGAGAACCTCAACGACGGCGAAGACCTCAGAGCCGGTCAGCAGTGCGCAAGCATGCTCTCCCCTGATAGAGGGTTGGCCCCTGCTGCAGATGCACCTTCCCCTCCCTCCCACCAGCTGCTGCCCTGCGAGTTTCATCCCTCTATGTCCCAATGCAGGTAAGGCAGGTAGAGGGGTCTACCTTAAAGACCCTTAGGAGTACCTTAACTCACAGGCCACACGCGGCCTGACTCATGTAAACTCTGCTCACACAGCGTAAGCGCACACAACTACAAAGATAACTTGCTGCCTGTCAGAGTGCGCTAACCTCAGCCACATCAGCCACGTCAACACAGCTCGTTGGTGCAGAGCCCTGCCACCTTACCTAAAAGTCATAGTCCCTCACGTTTCTGGCACCATCCTCATACAAACCAGCACAGACCCTGACTGCATATCTGTCAACCAACTCCTTCCTCACACACACACACACACACCACACAAGCACACAAACACACATATAGACAGAAAACACGTATGCACATATACTATATACGCACACACACTTACACCCCTTCCAACATTGCCAGGCGCACAGCACGGTCAGCTGCCAGACAAGGCTCCGGCAGACCCACCCAGCTGCGTGGGTACAGCTTGCTCCTCTCCTTGCCCCTCCCCCCTCCCCCTTCCCCCCCTTGTCAAGCCCTTCCAAACCCCAAGACACCAGCAGATGCACCAGGCAGCAGCAGGTGGGAATGGCAATTGCTATGCAGGAGTGTGCGTGCTCTTGAACAAATTCATGATGTCAGTTTTGTGCTTATACACAACACACAGATACACAGACACTGTCGTCCCAGATCACCTAGTTCCTCACAGAACTTGCGCATGTGAGCGCATGCATTCACACATACACACACACGCATGCATGCATGCATGCACACATACGCATACACTAACAGGCTGCCTCTCAGCACCCTGGGCTTGCTGCCTCCTCCCGAGTCCCCCCACTTCCTCACACACCACAGTCCAATGGAGGGGGTGCCTGAGCGCATCACCCCTGGCAGGGCCCTCTTCGCAAAGACGCCCCTGAGGTCAGTGTGTATAGGCAGCTGTGCGCACTGGCGTCTCCTAGGGACCAGAGGAACAAAAGGCTGCCAGCTTGCATGACAGCTGCTGTTGTATTGTGTAATGTGTGCTGGCAAACTCAGTGTTGGACTGCTGTCAGTCGCTTGTCCTGAGGCATAGGAATTAGAAATGTGAGCCCAGAAAGAGGTGTGCCGCTTTGCGTGAACACGGCTTCCCTGAAAGGGCTTTGAGACAGTAACGAGGTCTGCAACAAATATGCAAATATGAAGATGCCCTCAGATTCAAAGGCCACTCACCACAGCCCATCGGAGGGCATGCAGTGTGCGACCTCATCATGGGTGACCTTTTTTTGATGGCTCCTTATCGCAAGCTTGCACACAAGCGTGCACACACACACACACACATCCATACACGCACTCTTACGAACACACCCACACACTCCCCCTCTGCAGGGAGCCCATGCACTCCTCCGGATCTGCTTCGCTGTACTCCTGGCCCACACCCGTAGAAGGCATGCCAGAGCGTTCCCTGGGTTTGAAAGGCCCCAGGTGAGACTTAGGCTTTCGAGGAGGGGACTGACTGAGTGTGTGTGAGTATGTGTGTACGTCTGTGTGTGTGTGTGCGCAAATCTGTGTACAAGCCTTTGCGATCTTGCACTTTGGCCCATTCCTATAAAAAGTAATCGCGGCTGTAACGTACCACATAAGGCACACCAGAAATTACTGTGGGTTTGTTAGACACCCAGTAGAATTACGCAGGCGTAAACGTTTGCCCTGCGGATGTATGGACGTGGCTGCACATGCAAGATCTGTTTTACTTCACGGAAATGTTTGTCATGTAGTTTCAAAGTGAAGCGCAAGTTCACGCACACCAGCGTGACCCACGCATCAGCTTCCTTGGCCCTTTGAAACTGTGCAGGTCAGCGAGATCCTGTCGCCAGAACAGGCGTGCCTGCAACACAACTTTGCCACACTCATATGTGCGTGATGCATTTTGCGCCTGCAAACGTGCAGGCCACCTCGCCCTGTGTTATCTCCCTTGCCCCCCACACCCGTGGCCTACACGCCCGTGGAGGGAGTTCCAGAGAAAGGAGAGTGGGGCTTCTCACAGGTATGTGTGTGTACGTGTGTGTGAGTGTGCATTCTAAATCATTGTAAGATCTGGTCAGCTACATATTATCCTCATACACACCTCCACCTGCAAAGGCCTTTGTAGTACTGGCAGTCGCCTGGCAGGCAACGCCTTGCTCTTACCAGTAATGTTTAATACTATGCGTAAAACACGTACACACAACACGCACGCACACATACACACACACCACACACGCACCCAAACACACACGCACGCACACACACACACATCTTCCCTTGTTCAGGCCTCCCGTGCTGCTGGCAGCTGCCTCGCACGTACCCTCCTGCCCCCCAGCTCTGCCTCCAGCCCAGCAACAGGAGCAGGCAAGGATGCCACTGCCACTGCCGCTGCTGACAGGGCTGGGGCTGCTGCTGGTGATGATGGCGATGAAGCAAGTGCTCTTGCTGGTGCCTCTGAAGGGGAGGGTCTTGGGCATGATGAGCTGCATGCTCCTGCTGGCCCCCTCCCTTTGTCAGCACGGCGACAGAGCGTTGCAGCACAGCACAGCGGGGGGGGGGTGAGGGCTGCTGCTGGTGGGGGTGGGCTGCAGAATGGAGGCACGCCTGGATTAATGTCAGGTGTGCAGGTGCACGAGAGTAGCGAGTGTGCAGGTGCACGAGAGAAGCGAGTGTGCAAACACACACATTCATGTGCACACAACAATTGAATTATAAGTTCCTTGCACAGTGTTGAGCATTCCAGGTAGATTGGACAGGCTGCACATCAGCAGTACAATTAGCCAGGTGTGATGGAGAGGTTGTGTTAGTTTGCTCTTTGGCAAATTCAGTGTAACGTCCTGGGCTTGCGTCTTGAAAGAGATTAGAGGCCCCTTGAACAAGGGGCTAATGTGGCTGGATGGGGCTGGGAGCGGAAAAAGGAATCATGGCTTGACTCATATTGGCCGGTGTCCACACATTTGTACTGAGTATCACACGCACCGCGCCATCATGCACACAGGAGGCCCTCCCACTCCTGCAGGCGGCAGCACCCCCTTTGAAATGGTCCTAGTGGGTGGCGACGCACAAAGGCCCTGCCTTGGAAGCAACAGCACGGCCGTTGCTGCAAATGCTGCTGCTACTGCTATCCCGTCAGGAAATGCTGTCCCCCAAGGTCGCCTGTTTGGCCCGTCAGCGACAGCAGCCAGCGTGCTGGGTGTGGGGGCCGAGGCTGGGGCTGTGTCACACCCTCCTGCTTCCACTCCAGTGCATGCTGGCGTGGACATGGGGGCACAGACAGGGCTGAGTTTAGGGCGGCAACCAAGCAGGTGGGCTTGTGTGTATGCTCCTGTTGTGTGAGTATGCATTTAGTGCGTGTGCTGGCGTGGACACGTGGAGTACAGACCAAGATGAGTTAGGGGCGGCAGGCAAGGAGGAAGTGTTTGTGTGCGCGTTAGTTTATTGCTTGCCTCTCATACTGACATGCACATGGCCTTTGCAAGTGGCTCTGATTTGAAGCTGTTCAATGGCTGGCACACCAGCCCTGGCCGTCATCCTCTGCTTCTTGTAAGAAAAGAGGATGACCGGAGATTATAGCAGCTGCGCTCGCACACGCACGTACCACCTGAGCACTCGCACACACTCACACAAATGCTCACAGGAACCATAGCAGCGGAGCCGCCACACCTGCTGCTTCACTGCGTGCTGGAGGCCACCTGTTCGCTGCTGGCTGCTCACCATTGGCAGGTGACACACGTGAAAGCCTCTCGTGGGTTCGTGCAAACAAGCGTACGTACGGCACCTGCTTGCTGATGAATGCTGGTCACCCCCGGTGCAGATGTGCTGCTGTGCAACCTTTGTTTGAGCCCTGCCGCTTCTGTCGTCGCTCACAGGTTTATTTGTTAGCGTATAAATGCTACCTTATTACCTAGTGTGCCAATTTCCGCTTCATAATCCTAGAGCAGGCGCCATTTATTGTCCCCAGCCAGGTCGCTATGTCTTCCTGCTGGCACGCACGCTGACATACATGCACACGCACACACACACACGCGCGCACACATACACTCATACACCTTCAAACATACAGGTGCCGACCACTGCACGCATCCACGACAGTCCTCTGCGAAGCGTGTGCGTGCAGCAGCAGGTGCATGCAATGTACATGGAGGCGGCGCTGTGGCATTGGCCTCTAGGGGTATGGGGGGGGTTGAGGGTGAGGGATGGCCTTCTTGCCCAGGCACAGCAGAGACCATACGCTCCCTACACCTGGAGGACCAGCAGATGGAAGAGCAGCAACTTTCTTCTGGAAGAAATGTTTTGGGGGAGGGGGGGAGCAGCAGGGGGCAGCCACGGAGGAGGCTATCATCTGGCCAGCTGCTCATCTCGGATCATGAGGGCCGAGGAGAGCTGCCGCACGGCAGTAGTGGTGGCTTGCATGGATCGATAGGCAGCCAGAGCCACCACGAGGGGCTGGTTAGCGAGGAGCATGGTGGTGATGTGGAGGGCGGGGAGGGGGAGCAAGGGGGAGGAAGCAGCGATGACGAAGGGGGTGGGTTTGATGATCTGAGTGATCCAGGGAACAGGGATGTGGCCGATCTGGGAGATGATGCGGGGAATGGAGAGCGGGAGGACATGGATGGAGAGCAGCAAGACGGAGTGCCTGGCAGCGCGCGTAGGTTTTGTGTTGCTTGCGTGTCTTTTGTGGCTAGGTTGTCAGCGGTGGGTTAGCTGAAGCCCACTTGCTTAGACCCATACTTTGTCCTCGGCAACATCGTGTGTGCGTCAGCAGCTAGATGGATCAGATGAAGCCCACTTGTTTAGGCAAATATTTTGTCCTCGGCAACATCACGTGTCTGCTGTTGCTTGATGGCAGGGAGCACCTCTTGTGTCTTAGGTCCATTTTTTGTGCAGCACTGGTCGGTGGCGTCCAAGCAACTGCGTCGGACACTAGGAAGTACAGAGTTTTTAGAGGACGGGTGTAGCTTTTTATTCTTCTTGTTTTCACACACAAGTGCAGTAGCAAATGGGCCTTTTATACGCACACCCAAATGTAGGTCACTATGGCGACGACGAGTATGACGAGGTTGTGGGAGGTGGGCGGATTGACGAGCAAAATGGCCGTGCCAATGCAGGTGTGTTGTGCGCGTACGTTGTGTTGCGCGCATGTTTTCAAGCACTTTTTTTGTACCCCACCAAATGTCACGTCCCATTCATTGCAATTTGATTCCCATTCAGTCTGACCACCCTCCATTGTCCCATGCTTCATGACCCCAAGGTAGCTCTGACATTGCTTTCTGCTGTCGACACTGCTGAGTGCACTTGCCTCTGTTCAAATATGCGCCATGCAGGTCCGAGGAAATCCGTGGGTCCACGCAAGAGCCGCAAGTCAGCAACAGACTCGCTTGTCCGCAAGGATAGCCTCAAAGGTGAGTTTGTGTGCACTTATAAGCACCAGGGATGTTTCATATGGACTCTTGAGACGTTCAATGTGGTAGATAACGTGTGAATTCCAAATTTTTTATGAATCCGGCGTATAGAACATTCCTGAAAAGCACTTGTGCAGATCCTAATATATTCTGTTAAACAATTAAATAGGCAGCAAACAGACACACGCTCACGTGTGCACAAACACAAATGCAGGCACTGTAGGGGATAGTGCTGGGGTGTGCCGTAGGTCCCGTATGAGCATCGAGCCACTGGGGCGCTGCATACGAAACAATCATTTGCACACCAATATACGCACACGCTCACACATTGATGTATACGCTCCCAGATGCAGGCATGACGGAGGATAGTGGTGGGGTGCGCCGAAGCTCACGTGTGAGCATAAAGCCGCTGGAGTACTGGCGCAACGAGCACAAGCGCTACGGTCGAGAGTTCAAGTCCCTGCCCACAATTTTAGGCATTGAGACACGCACGCCAAACTCCCAGTGGCCCATGCTATCCACAGGTAGGTTGATGCCACAACTCCGGTGTTTGTGTCTATGTGTGCACTGTGCTTCTGGCGATGTTCTGTGTACATGTGTGCGTACTGTGCTGAGCACTGCACCAAAGTGGTTGCCTTTTGTGCTAGGATACATTGTTACAAAACACAGTGATCTGTGTTGTCAAACTTTGGCTGAAAGATTGTAGCTCTAAGATCTGTGCTATTCCATGCCTATAAAATGAGCGAGGTCCAAGCTGCTTTGTTTGGCAGAGAAAATTGGCGAGAGGGCGAATCAGAAATTGAAGTATGTGGTGGAAAGCACCCACTTGTACGGAGCCATATGCATTAGACACACAAACACGCATGCAGACCCTATCCAACACATATTTTTGCATGCTTACAGGCCACGTACAGAAAAAAAGCCGAGCTAGGACAAAGGCTAAGCGATAAAGGCAGATGTCAGAAACTTACTCTGGTGCAAAGCGGAGTTTGACAGGACGTTAAGCATTCTTGTTGGAAATTCTGGTCTTACTGAGGGGGTGAGAGCTTTGGTACCTTGATTGTGACTAGCCAGGACATGTGATACACCTGTGAAACGATAGCAATTATATTTTGCTGTAGTGCTACAGCCTTTAAAAGGAAGATACCTTGGCAATACCATGCATAATTCAACTGACAACTTGAAGCAGGAGGAGCCAGAGGAGTCTTTGCTTGGTCTAACAATAGGACATCTTGATTTTGTTCTCCTTTCACCTCTTTGCTGAGCGTTTTTGACTGGAAGGATTTCTTTATGATCCTGCGAACAGGGTGTTTGGTGTCTGTGAAATTTAAAACTACTGTATCAGAAAAGCAAGATTGCGGACAATCAGGCAAAATTTGCAAGGTTTACAAGTTTGAGGCCGAAATAAGGGCTGTAACTGGCTTGCCTAAATTAGCTAAAGAGTTTCACAGGTTGATTCATGGGGTATCATGCTTACAGGATTCTTGGAGGGGACATGACGTGATTAAAGGGAGTTGGTTTTCGTGTTTCATGTTTCCTCTAGCTCCTGTTTCTTTTGTTTAGCCAGGTGTGGTTTGAAGCTTTTTCCAAGCTCCCGCTGAGATGCACTTTGAGGTATTATAGCGATGCAACCTTATTACCTCACCTTACCGTTTGACACAAGAAAGGTTTGGCACAAGAAAGAGCTCCACAGGCGGAAAGGAGTGGGCATAGTAGAAGAGGTAGTCGCCAGAATAATTCTAAAGGATTTGGAGAAATGTATAAAAACTCTTTTGATGTACTTTTGCCAGCACATCTTCACATCCAGGCAGTAATTTGACGTTGAGCAATATTGGCCCATATAAATATATAGCCTTGAACATTGAGACAATAGAGGAGCAATTATATGTCTATAATACCAGACTAAGCAGAGGATATTTGAGGTTTTGTATTGTTCAGTGCAAATATTAACAAGGAGCCCCTTGGGTGCATGATGTATTATGAGACTACCGCCAGTATTACTGGTATGAGTAAGAAACAACAGCAGGTAGCAAAAGAAGAAGTCAAGGTGTTGCTGATAATGAGCATGGTACACGAAAGAAGGCTTGCCTAGAGCGCACACTAGCCACCCCATCACTTTCCAACTTTTTCCACTCCCGGTAGTACCGGTATGAGTAAAAACAACAGCAGGTAGCAAAAAAAAAGTTATCTTGATATTGCTGATGCTGAGCATGGTACATGAAGGAAGACTTGCCTAGAGCGCACACTAGCCAGCCCGTCACTTTCCAACTTTTTTACTCCTAGCACAGAGCGTCCAAACACTGGTCCAAACGCGCTGCGCGTCATATGAGACAAAAAACACCTCACAAAAGCACCACTACTAGTGCTGGGGCAAAGCTTCATATCAATGCTTTCATCGCCCGATGCCAGTTGTTCCGAGCATGTGCCATGAGCTTGCCCAAATCCTCAGCCCCTCCGTCCACATTTTGCATACCCATAAGCTTAGGCAGCCCCCCCTCTACCTGAAGCCCGCCAAGTAAAGCTCCTAGCTTAACACCACCACTACTTCTACTGCTGCCATCACCACCGCCTTCACCGTGCGCCTGCACATTACTACTGCTAGCAACAGCATTCATGTGCTCTGTGCCCCCCCCAGGCCCTTGACCAGAGCAGGCATGTGGGGCTGAGGGGGGGAGAGGCATCTCAATGAGGAGTAAGCCGTGGAAGCTTTTCAGGAAGGACGCACTTTTCTGTCCCCGTGCTGCAAGCTGGGCCTGCTCCTGGGGGTCGATGAGAGCACCAGTGCTGTAGCCTTGCAGTTTGCTGGCCTCCTGAGGCTTAAAGCCTGCATCAGTAGTTGCAGCAAACATGCACAAAAGGTTTGCATTCAGTTGGACATAAAACGATCTGATGCAAAGAGAGAAAGGAGGGTTTTCCCAGAGGTGGTCGATGGAGGACTGAAAAGGGGGTGTTTTTGAGATGTTTCCAGAGTATGCGCACCCCAGCTGGCAGTTTCTAAGCTCAGTACCCAGAGGTAGCCCTTGAACACCCAAGCTTGAAAGCTGCCAATAGGGGAGCACGTGTCTAATTGCCTGCGGCGTGAACCCAACATTTCACCACCAATCTGCCATATCTCACCACCCACTGACCCAATTTGTGTCATTTTGATATGAATCGCCTACATCTCAATAAAGAATACCATTGCAACAAAAGTGACGCAAAACGGAGCAGTAGTTGGTCAGGTACCCCATTTTGGCCCATTTCCCTTAGGAAAAATCAGCAAAAGGGCTGCCAACAAGTGTGGAAAACCAATTTCCACCAAATCCGATTTTCAGCAACGATTCCTCGTTATAAAAGAAGTACTCCTGCCGTGTTTTGAGGTGAAAAGAGGCCCTGGGTAGAGTGTGGTGGCTCAATACGTAAACATTCAGTGCCAACAGAAATTTGAACTGGTTTGGTGGGGCTCTGGCTAGTGTGAGCACTAGTTGAGAGCTTTAATGCACGCTGGTGACTTCCAGTGTAGACTGTACTTGTACTTTCACTTTTAAATTTGAACTGGATTTCTGTTCAGAACACTGGGGTAGTCCATTTGGCCTCAAACTTCATGAAACATCTAGCTATATTATTTAAACACAATTTGCATCGAAAAAGGAACATTTTCAAGACATTTGCTCCGTCGACCACCTTTGGGGTTTTCCCCTCTAGTGGCTTTTTCATCAATCTGAAAATTCTCGTTCCATTGCAACACTGCATCGAGCCCTTACGGAATTTGCATGCATATAATCAAGGCAAAATCAATTTCATTACCTACGTGACTCTCAATTTACATTAGATGCAACCACGTATGTGTGCAATTAATAGCTACTCAAGCTGTTTGCTAAACTGTAGTTTATAATGTGTTAATGAGGGTATTGTGTTACATTGTTACACTACACTAAGCCCAATCTCTCTCTCTCTCTCTCTCTCTCTCTCTCTCTCTCTCTCTCTCTCTCCCTATCCCTCACACACACATACACACATTTACACACATGCACCTAGGCCCGCACCTAAGGAATGCGTCAACAGGTACTCTGTGGTCTCCATCTCTTGCAGCGCAGTCCCATCCTCCACCTTCACGCGTGGGGCCATCATCTCTTGAATCCCACCCAGCGCCCGCACTCGCAGCCCTCTCAAGCACCCTGGCCGCTGCTGCCTGTGTGCAGCTTGCTCCTGGCCTTGCCGCAGCACACAATTGCCTTTCCTGCTGACTTCTTCCTGCCACAACTGAGACTGGTAGAAGCGAAGCAAGCACAAGTGCACCACAGGCGCGTCCTGCCATTCTGCGGCCACGCTCGCCCTCACCCCCAACCTGGCCCCCCCTCCCACCTCTGCTTCCTCTTCCTCTTCCTTGCCTGCAGCTGCACCTGTCCCATTCCCTGAGCTTGCAGACCTGCAGTTGCACATGACAGCACTCATTATCAATTGAGTAAGTGACTAGTAATGCGTTGGCGAGCGGTAATTATGTAGTTCAAACGTAAATAAGGAAGGAGCAATGGGAAGTTTGAGACCAGGGACTGAGGTGTCAAAAAGCAGCTTTCCATGCAGCTGCCAAGCACTTTTTAACGAGCTGCGCGAGGCCATAACTAGAAACTGCGACTGCTAAAAAGGCGGTGCTTCTTGGTAGGTTGGTGGGAAGAGCGCAGGATTGTTACGTCCTGTGTACTTACTCCTCCTCTATAATCTTCAGGTAACCCCTTGAACCCCTCCCGGACATGACGTAACTTTTGAGATTTGAGAATAAGAAACAGTGCCTTTTTTCTTCTCGCACACTCACTTAACCAACTTGAAAGAGAAAAAAAGAATTGCAGTATCCTGATCTTGCCCGTGCCTTGTGCAACGCCCTCAAGGATGCCTCTCCTTGTACAGGACACTCCACTAGAAAAAGAGTATGAGCGCGAGTAATTTTCACAGAACACACACTGACCTCAAATGCTGGTATCATTGAAAAGTGGCAAAGTGCGTCATTTAGCAAATCATAAACTGCCGTGCAAGATCATCAATTTAGTGTACTCTCTTGATCCACACAGCCAAAGTCTGCCTTCCACACCCTGCCATTCAAATTCACCTGCTGGTCAAGCTCAGTGTCGAGGAGGTGGTGGTAGGAGCGGTGCATGGGAAGGAGCTGGGGTTGGTGCTGGGAGGAGCACTCATGAGGTGCCCTTGTGCCAGAGCAGCACTGCCTTGGCCTTGCTGCTGCGGAGCAATACGGGGCAAACATAAGGTTACGAGATTGCGACCTACTGAGGAAAAGGTGTGTTCAAATTGCAGAGAGAGTGACAGCGCGCCGGAGCAGTACTGCCTTGGCTTTGTTGCCGTAGAGCAATGTGAGGAAAAGAATTAGTTACAGAGCTCTTAGCTGTGTTAAGAGTGCTGAAAAGGCACCCAAGGGGTGCCCCTGTGTCAGAGCCGCACCACCCGGGCCTTGCTGCTGGAGAGCAGTACAGGGGAATGAACACGGTCACAAAACAACACAGAGAAAGCTTACGTCCAGCACTTGCAATCAAAGTAACCATTAACAGACCACATACTTGGTGAGGGGGTGTACAGAAGAGCTGGGCACCCTGCTGCTGCTGCATCGCAGGTGGGGTGTAGAACTGGGTACAGCTGGAGCCGGGAGGCATTGACAAAGGAGGGGCCTGGCCGTGCATTGTCTGGCCTCCGCCTCCCATGCCCTGGCGCTGTGCTGAAGGAGGGGGGGGCATCAGCACGATAGGGTCGGTTCCGTGCGACTGAAGTTGCAGCGGGTGGGTGTGGGGCTGACTGTGTGGCTGCTGCTGCTGCTGGTTGTGCTGCCCCTGCTGGTAATGCGGCTGCTGCTGCTGCTGCTGCAGCAAATCGTGGTCAAACTGGATCTGAACTTCTGACCCGAACTGGCCCTGCCCAGGCTGTGAGCTCAGCTGCTGCGTCGCAGGCACGTAGTTGATGGGGAGGCATGTGCCTTCCTCTAGCTGGGGGTGGCTGCACGAAGGTTGTGTGGGCTGTAGATGCAAGGGCGGCTGTGTGGATTGCAGGTGCGAGTGCTGCTGAGGTTGTTGGTGCTGCAAGGGGCGCTGTTGCTGCAAGGGGCCCTGTTGCTGCAGAATGGAAGGGGGCAGGTCGTGGTTAGTAGAAGCGTGCGGTACTCCTACTTGGAGCGGTGGGTGCAGTTCTAACAGAGGTTGCTGCTGTTGTTGCTGCTGTTGGAGCTGGAGCTGCTGCTGGGATTGGGTCTGGGGCTGTTGGCTGTGCTGTTCTTGCTTGGTTGCCACGTGGTTGGGGATAGCAGCAGCACAGGACCCCTTCTCTTCATCAGATGAGTCCTGCAGCTCAATTACCTCCGCCCTGCCACGACTGCCACCGTGACTTTGCTTGCGCGACGTGCGCGACCGCCTGCGTTGTTGCTGCTGCTGCTGCTCCTGTTGATGGTGTTGCTGCGGCAGTTGTCGTTGCTGTAATTGTTCCTGCTGTTGCTGCAGTGGCAGACTGTCCCCTCCTTGTTTTGATGCGCTCGGCCTTAGCAGCTGTGCTTCAGGCGGACCCTGCAGCAGCACCTGGATTGGGTTGATCTGCTGCTGCTGCTGCTGCTGCTGCTGCTGCTGCTGCTGCTGATACTGTGGGTGTCATCGCATGTATTTCAAAATGTTTGTGTATGTATGTGCGTGCGCACATGTAAGAAAGCACGACTGCAGCAATGGAATCCATACACAAGGGTTTTTGCTGCTTACAAGTTTGCAAGCTTTGGATGTGCATGCATGCGTGAGCATGAGTGTGCGTGTCTGTTTGCGTGTATATCTGTGTGCATGCATATGTGAGGATGTATGTGCGAGTGTGGGCGAACGCGTACTTAAACGTGCTGTGTGTTTGCGTCATTGCATGTGCTACTGTTGAACAAATTACACCTGCGCTCGCTCCACCTCTGACATCTGCTGGCTGGGCTCCGCAATTTCCTCCTGCAGTGGGAATATGTTAGACAAGTGTGCACACATAAGTGGAGCATACTGGAAGCTACAGTGCACCTCCAAATAATTGCATACACATCAAAAGCGCTTAATAATTTTACTCAACGCGATCATATGTAAATGTAGGAGCGCACTACTTACGCACAAATTTGCAAATTTGGCATACACATGATATTGTACACACATACATACACTCACATCACACACATATAACAACACGCACATACACACACACTTGCACATACACACCTGCCACAACGGCTTCCTGCTCTTAGGCGGGTCCTGCTGACGCTGTCGCTGCAGCAGCTCCTGGTCCTGCTGCTTCCGCTTCTTTGAGCTGGAGGACGACAAGGCCAGGATGCACACACGATGCGGTGCTGCTGCACCCGTCCCAATGCCCCCTGCAGGTGGGCTTACGGAGATACGCCCGCGTGAGGGGCTGAGATTGAGGCCTGTGCCTGCTCTGCTCCTCCACGCTGCTGATACTGTGGGTGCAACGCTGCCACCTGCTGCTGCTGCTGCTGGTGCAGCTGAAGATGCACGGGGACCTGCTTGACCATTTGCTGCTGCTGCTGCTTGGTCACCTGCTGCTGCTGCTGCTAATACACAAGGGCTGGTAGCAGCACCAGAGGCTGGTGCTGAGGCAGGTTTGGCGGCTGACATGGTGGAAAGGGTGGCAGGGGCAGCGCCTGTGAGCGTGAGTGTGCACGCAAGTGTGTTAATGCGTGTTTGCTGTTACACCCGCACTGCTGCCATCTGCTGTGTAATTGAGCAAGGCTACGTTGGAAGTTTCGAGTAGGCAAACCGCAGGCGTGGCTGAAATCAATGAGCATTTACCCTGACTAAGAAGGTTACGAGTTCAGGATTAGGGTTTCAAGATAGGGTTTCTGAATTTATGGTTAGGTGCGGTGGCGTGATCTGAGTGAGTAAAGACATCCAAAACAGCTTGTGATCTGAGTGTGTTGCTTGGTTCAAACGGTAGTTTGAACTAACAAACATAAAAAGTGTAGGCAGATTGAAGATAAGCAGATGGGCTTAGGGGAGAGGTTGAGGATGATCGAAACTAGCATACTGAACTCACGCAAGCAATAAATAACAAGCAGGACAAACAATATAAGGGGGAATTCACCAGTGCGAGGGACGGGTGGGGCGTTGGCAAGAGGCTGCTGTACGTGGTACGCCTCGTCCATTTCCCGCATGAGCTCCTCATCTGCACTGTTCATTGCCTCTTCCTCTTCCTCCTTTGGATCACAGGAAATGGAGCAGGAAAAAAGAAAGTTAATTGCAAGAAATGCAGCTTTATATCCATCACACACACAAGAGTGAAGCGATATGTGCCACATGTAACACAAAACAAACGAGTTTCTCTTGCAGCTCACTTCCTGCTCTTCCATTTATACATACACAAATCAGAATGGGTCGCATACAATTCGTCCTTACATATATTACATACATGAGCGATATAATGTTCATCGTACTCATAATAATCATCATAAAAGAAGATATTAGAAGCACAGCTTCTCCTACCTACATGCAGACCTCCTTGGTCATTTGAGCTAGAGAGAGAACAATTGTGTGTTTCTGATGAATACTATATCGCTCATGCGTATATTATCCATCATACACAGTGCCCAGAACAAGAGCTGCAGGTCTGGTTGCCAATACAAGGTCGTATACTAAGCATTACTTGCTCTTTCCTCTTACCTCAAACGTGTCCTCCCCATGCCCAACATAAGAGTGAGTACGTGCAGCTGTTGTGCCTCTGGCGTGCTGCTGCTGCTGCTGCTGCTGCTGCAGTGCATTCTGCTGGTGCGGCGAGATAAACGGGGGGTGGAATTGCTGCTGCTGACCTGGAGCCCCCAGCCATCCGTCTCCAGCGCCTTCCTCCCCTTCTCCCATGACCCCTGCTCCCCTTTTCTTTGCCCCCCCGAGGCATTGTGGGCCAGCTCCCAAGCCGACACCATGATGATGCCCATTCACACCCATCATGGTATCAGCACCACCCTGCTGCCCCACCCCCCACCCTGAACCAGCCCCACCTCCACCGGGTACTCCCACCCGATACCCATTTTTCATGCCATCTCCTCCCATCCTAGGCACCCCCCCTCCCAATCCAGAGGTCGTGCTACACACAATTCCATTCCTGAGGCTTCCCCCTCCCCCATTCTCAACTCTCATGTTCCCCACTCCCTCATTCCCCACTGCTGACACTCCCGGGACTGATATGGAGAACCCGCTGCTGCTATTGCTACTGCCATGCAACCCGCCCCTAGGTAGCATTGTGGAAATGCCAGCAGCCCCATTGGCGTGTGCCGGCAGTGACCTTGAGCTGTGATGCACAGCCACACCATTGCTCATGCCTGCACGCCCTAGTTGTTGCATCACAGCACCTGAGCCTGTGGTGTGGCGTGGCATGTTTGGATGGCATGTGTTTTGGACACTGGACGACTGGCTCAAAATGTACTTTTCTCCAAAGCTATGTGTTTTGGTTTCCTATTAGGTCAGAGCAGGATGTTCTGCCATGATCGATAGCTTTTTACTGCATCTCCAGGTCCATGACATACAGAGCACAGCAGAAGTTCACATTACGCCTGTAACGCTTTTGCTCAACAGCTCACATACACCAGACCCTCTACACCAGCAGGTCATGCCAGAAAAAACGTGGAGCGCATATATCGTTACCTGCTGCTGCTGCTGCTGCTGCTGCTGCTGCTGCTGCTGCTGGGAGTGCACATGCACTTGGCATGGGAAGTGAAGGGGGCTGCTGCAGGCTTGAAGGCGGCAGAGCTGGAGGGAGACCACCAGGCACAGCAGGAGCAGCACCTGCACATAAAAGATGGAGGTGGTGTCGCGTTTGTGTGTGTGTGTGTGTGTGCGCGTGTGTTTGTGTGTGTCTGTGCTTGTGAATGTGTGTCGTCCGACCAATTGTGACAAATGCTAGGAAAAGAGATGATGTTTTCAGAGGGGGTCAACGGAGCAAATGTCCAAATATGTGCCCTTTTTGCACTCAAAAGCCAGTCATCCACTGCCCCTTTATTCGATTGGTACCATTTTTGCTTTAAATTGAAGCTGGCACTATTAGTTACATGAGGATGTGCTTGGATTCATGTGGGTCGCTCTGTGTGCAAATTGGCAGGGCTGAAAGCCCACAGTGACCACCAAAGCCCTAAGAAGGTGGCTTTGCATGGGAAAACAGCATATGTTGGCCTACATCACCAACTAGTTACCCGTTTCACTCCATTTCTTTTGCAACGATGTTTTTGATTACAAGGACTCTATATCACCAAAAATCATGTGATTTGGTAATTTGGGTGGCCTGCTAAGATTTTGTGGTTAACAATAGGGTTCACGCCGCAAGCAAACACATTTTTGCCCCAGCTGGCAACATTAAAGCTCAGGTGCTATCAGCAGCTACCTCTGGGTTCTGAGCTTGATTGTTGCCAGCTAAGGCGCCCATACTCAATTCACATTTTAAAAGTACCCCCAATAGGGGCCTCCGTTGACCACCTCTGGGATGTTTTGTCAATTTCAAATAAGGCACAGATTTTGGACATAAGTTTACATGGAGCAAGACAAAGAGCTCGCGCATGAGCACGTAATACAGTGGCACGCGGCGGCACACGTGGCAGGGCAGATACTGCCAATGTGTGCGTACAGTGCAGCGTACACACGGCGTACACGTGTGTGTGTTTAGCACATAGTAGCACACGACAGCATACTTATAGTGCGTACATTGTAGCATGCACATTACGTACACATGTAAGTACAAAAGATCATGCCGGCATGCCTACGTGTTCAAAACTGCTTGCCTGCCGCGGAAGTGCACGCAAGTACGTGCTTCTCCCCCGAATCAAGATTGTTAGGACTCAGTGTGAATGCTCATAAATGCATGTGAGCAATAAGCAAGACATCATCATGCCTGAGCAAGTGGAAGCTTGTAATAAGTTGTCACCTGCTTCTTTTTCCTAAAGCCTAAAGTGTGCATGTGTTAGTATTGCTTCAGTTACTTATGGCGCATCTGTGATTGAACTGATTTGGGCCTCCCTGTTACATTGACTGACCTAGAGCGGGAGCTGCAGACCCTGCCAGCGCTGCTGCCCGTGCCTCTCCAAGAATGTTACGAGGCCCCTCGTTCTGGCTCCGCCCACCTGCGGGGAGCACGCAAAGCTTTTGCTGTAAATGTATTATTGTGCATTATACGTACAAGCAAGAGGCAGGCGCAGTCAAGTATATGAGCCAGGACATATCATCATAGTTTGCAATGCGTGGGTCCTTAGTAGCAGAATGAAGGTTGTCACGTGCGCATAGCATAAAGCAAGCAAGTTTCTGGACCTGCTGTGCAGAGATTTTGGTTGGAGTGTGCAGCTCTCGTACACAGTAATGACTGTTACAACAGGTGCACGTGAGCATTTCTGGTGTTGACAACGAGAAGCTCGTGCCCACCACAAGCAAGCACAGAGAGAAAAAGAGAAAGAGAGAGAGAGAGAGAGAGAGAGAATGCAAGCAGTCTCTGTACAGCCACAGCATTCCTTTTGTGTTCAAAAGTATCAGCAATCCAAACGAGAGAGGCTCACTTGGAGGTTGATTCCACACTTGTACAGCTCTCAAACGGGCAGACTCAAGTGCTTCGACCTGAGGGACGCAAGTACAGGCATGGAGTGTGCATAAATTTGTATCGTCCAAAACTTTCAGATGGTATTAGAGGTCAGCTGCTTGGATCCCTCTGTCAGCCCCTTAGCTTCCTACTTTGGGCAGGGCAAAAGCAACTAATTGCTACAGGCAGCACAAGCTGAAAACATTTAGGCACATTGGTTAGGGGCGCCGTACGTGGTGAAGGACAGCAAAAAAAAGGTGTGGCCTTGTTAAGCACTATCAACGCGTTGGCAGTATGAAGTTGTCCAGGATTAAAACAAACAACAAGTGATCGAAACTTAAATGCAAAGGGTGCTCTCTAAAGAACGGACCACTGAAAACCCTCAAGCTTTATCGACACAGCATCTGAGTTCCATACTTTTTTGTGCTACAAAATCCCCATCCAGCAAGTCACTGCAAATGAAGTAGCCACTTAGATAGCCTTGGTAAATGACCAGCACAAAATGTCAACAAAATGTAGTGCTTCCTTTGGGTCAGCTTGCCCTGCTGCACTCCCGCCCACACATCTATATGCCTATATGCACGTATGCTGATGCTTACACATTCCAGATTCCAAATCACCTTTCCACCAAGGGTAGCAATGTTCTCTGGCTGAAGCATCAGAACTCCACGCTTGACTGTCACATTCTCGACCACCACCTGTCACGGTTATAGTTATAGCACACCGGGTAATCAACCAGCACACTAGAGGAGTGAGGTGAACAAGGGGTCTCAGGTTCTGGAGTTTGCCAGGACCCTCAGGATCCCTGCTGAAACATATAAATCAATGACTAGAGCAGGAACATCCATTTGCAGTCTCTATCGGCTGCCTACAGATGGGAGGCAAGGCAGCAGCAAGCAGGTTGTGAATTGAAGTGAATTTATTGATTCCACGCTCAATTATAACAAGCACTCCCAACATCAACGAAGGAGAAGAAGCCACTTCAGTACAGGGTGTTTTGAGTTTGTTCACCACTGAAAGGGGAAAAAGGTTTGACGGGGACCAGCTCCAATGGAGCATCGCACCACACTCCATACTCGAGTTTGTAAACCAAGCCGTAACGAACCACAAAGAAAAGAGACCGCACTAGTGCTGACGTTAGGCAGAGGCCCCAGGGAGGTTGCAGGCCCCTCAAAGAAAGGACAAGCACCGAAAGGGGAACAGAATGCCTTACCTTTGCACCAACATTGGGCCTTTAAATGAGGCGGGCTAGTTGCACAGCAAAGTTGTGAAGCAAGTGCTTTAGAGACAAAAGATGGCTCCAGCCTTCTAGCCTCTAACAAGCATTCAGTGATTCGTACACACATACATTGATACATATTAGATGTAGCAAGGCAACTTTACATAAACGTTATCCTGCAGTGTGTCATTTAATAATTCATATATATACTGTTCAGACCAATTCTGTACAAATACGTGGTCCTGGCCAACCTACCTTAGTCCCGGCCAGACAGTCCCAGGAGAGGGCAGGAATGAATCGATACTCAATGCCCACCACATGCTGCTGACCTGTAAGAATGCAGAATTGTGGAGATGGAACCCAAATGGACTTTCGTTTGTGAGGCGTGCAGCCTCCTCTCCCACATCCATGCGAGACATTTTATTGCTTGCATACTTTTCTATGGCACGCGGCCAACAAAGCCTACAACCTTGCCTTTGCTGCCCTTTCTAGGTCAGACTTGTCATGAATGTCTTATGTTCATAACACGCCATCAAAGGTTGCAGAAAGTACTCTGTTGCTAGCGTGCTATTCAGATTATGAGCGTTATGGCTCAGCACTTTCACGAGGCAAATTTTTTGTGTGCCTGCTTTTCGCTCACGGATGCAAGTCTCTCAGCTTGAAAGTAAAATGAGGCGTACCATCTGACATGTATAGCTTGAGGCATCTGTGCTCAGTCCCTGGCATGTACCTGTGGTGTTTATTTGTGTGTGTGTGTGTATGTGCGTGTGTCTGTGTGTGTTTGTGTGTGTGTGTGCCTTAAGTGAGGAAAGCATTATGACTTAAAATGCTCTCAACACTTTCAGGGATAAAATAATGCTAGGGACACTGCTATGGAGGTAATAATTGTAAGCCTTCACTTGCTTGGCACAACATTTTGGTAATGATCGCGAAACGTTAAGCCTACATTCCTTTGTCACCCTCCATGAAACCCTTGCTTCACAGAAATCCATTCGCACCTATCCCGTGCTGGGGCTCCCAAGTTGACCACTTCATCGATTTGGAGCACGTATTTGCCTTGCAGCAGTTGGTTATGCAATGCCTGCGTCATTTGAGCGAGTGTGAAGTTTGATGGTAGTGTGACCTTTGAGCAGTTGCCTGTGCATGTTTGTATGTATATGCGTGCAAGTACATGTGTAAGCGTGTAATTATTTGTGAGCGACCAAGGTGATTGTTGGTGCATAAAAAGTTGAGTCTGTGTGTGTGTAGGTGTGTGTGTAGGTGTTTGTGTGTGTAGGTGTTTGCGTGTGGGAGTGTGGGAGTGTGGGAGTGTGTGTGTGTGTGAGAGAGAGAGAGAGAGAGAGAGAGAGAGAGAGAGAGAGAGAGAGAGAGAGAGAGAGAGAGAGAGGGAGGGAGAGAGAGAGAGAGAGAAGATATAAA
>Ga0307968_1001279_pt1 | contig 20371 bp, 29 predicted proteins | sample OrgLakmetagen650_FD_201834 | JGI IMG/M metagenome (GOLD analysis project Ga0307968, IMG submission 201834) | Saline water microbial communities from Organic Lake, Antarctica - #650 | ecosystem: Environmental > Aquatic > Non-marine Saline and Alkaline > Saline | place: Antarctica: Organic Lake...
CGTTGCTGGCACAGCTGCCAAACTGCATCAGGTGGGATGGCTATGGATGGTCTGTCTGTGTATGAATGTGTTGGTGTGCTGAAAGGGGGGAAAGGAGCCATGGATGTGTTGCTGGCACAGCTACCAAACTGCATCAGGTGGGATGGCCGTGGATGGTCTGTCTGTGTATGAATCTGTTGTTGTGCTTATAAGGGGGAAAGGAGCCATGGATGCGTTGCTGGCACAGCTGCCAATCCACATCAGGTGGGACAACTGTGAAAATTTTGTTTGGTTTTAAATGTGCTGGTGTGCTGAAGAGGGGGAAAGGAGCCACGGATGCGTTGCTGGCACAGCTGCCAAACTGCATCAGGTGGGATGGCTATGGATGGTCTGTCTGTGTATGAATGTGTTGGTGTGCTGAAAGGGGGGAAAGGAGCCATGGATGTGTTGCTGGCACAGCTACCAAGCTGCATCAGGTGGGATGGCCGTGGATGGTCTGTCTGTGTATGAATCTGTTGGTGTGCTTATAAGGGGGAAAGAAGCCACGGATGGGTTGCTGGCACAGCTACCAAACTGCATCAGGTGGGATGGCTATGGATGGTCTGTATGTGTATGAATGTGTTGGTGTGCTTATAAGGGGGAAAGGAGCCATGGATGTGTTGCTGGCACAGCTACCAATCTGCATCAGGTGGGATGGCTGTGGATGGTCTGTCTGTGTATGAATCTGTTGGTGTGCTTATAAGGGGGAAAGGAGCCACGGATGCGTTTCTGGCACAGCTACCAAACTGCATCAGGTGGGATGGCCGTGGATGGTCTGTCTGTGTATGAATCTGTTGGTGTGCTTATAAAGGGGAAAGGAGCCACGGATGCGTTTCTGGCACAGCTACCAAACTGCATCAGGTGGGATGGCTGTGGATGATCTGTCTGTGTATGATCTGTCTGTATGAATCTGGTTGTGTATGATCTGTCTGTGTATGAATGTGTTGGTGTGCTGGTGTGCAGCATGGGTGTGCTGCTGGGACAGCTGAAAAGCACACCTAAAACATACACTTGAAACACAGCACTGAAATGCACGTTCGACACAAAATACTGCAGAATCACTTAAAAATGAAAGACCTCTACAGCACAAAACACGGCAATAAAAAACACCGGACTACAACACACCGCACTGTACTACGCTACAGCACAACAGCACAGCAGCTATTTGCTAAGATGCTTCCTAAGATGCAGTTCTTGACATGTGCCACAGTACAAGAAGGCTGCAGGTCTCAGCATTCCAACTTCTTCTGTAAGCACAGTGAGTGTGCTATTTTGTAAAGAAGGAGGCATTGATGTGTGGCATGGACAGCCTTTTTTGTACATACACATGCGTGTGCTTGTTTGAAAAGAAGGAGTCGTTGATGTGCTGCATGGATAGCCTTACGTGTATGTACACATGCGTGTGCTTGTTTGTAAAGAAGGAGTCGTTGATGTGTGGCAAGGGCAGGCTTACTCATACGTACACAGGTGTGTGCTTGTCTGTAAAGAAGGAGTCGTTGATGTGTTGCGTGGACAGCCTTACTCATATGTACACATGTGTGTTCTTGTTTGAAAAGAAGGAGTCGTTGATGTGTTGCGTAGACAGCCTTACTCATACATACACATGCAATCACAAGTTCACATGCGCATACACACACACACAGCTACAAACACACACACACATGGTCACAAGCACACACATACATGTGCACACGCATGCACACACACACATACACACACATACTGTATGTGACATACACATGCACACACACATATTTCCTTGAAGTGCCGTACTCGCAGACTCAATTGCAGTGGGCCGTTTTTTGCAGGGGGGACCGGCAGAGGAGGACGCAAGTGACTCACTCACACACATACACACATACACACACACATACAAACACACACACACACACATGCGCACACACATTTCCTTCCAGTGCCGACCTCGTAGGCTCATTGCAGTGGGCTTTTTTTGTGCTGGAGGGACCGGCAAAGGAGCACGCAAGTGACTCACTCACACACACACACACATACACACACACATTTCCTTCCAGTGCCGACCTCGCGGACTCCATCGCTGTGGGCTTCTTCTTTGCGGGTGGGGGCGGCAAAGGAGCACGCAAGCGACTTATACGCGCACTCAGTGACGTGCCAAGGCTGGCAGGCTTGGGGGCTCTTGTGCCGTACCTTGCGCGCGTGTCAGCAGTGGTGGCACAGGTGAGGGTGTTAGTGGTAATATGATGATATAACGCAGGCTGTATGAGCTGTGCTGTATGAGCTGTGCTGTAAGAGCTGCAGCGTAAAAAAAGGCTGCAAATGTGGCACAGGTGAGGGTGTTTGTGGTATTATTATAAAATATAACGCAGGCTGTATGAGCTGTGCTGTATGAGCTGTGCTGTAAGAGCTGCAGCGTAAAAAAAGGGCTGCAATTGTGACACAGTTGAGGGTGTATGTGGTAATATGATGACATAACGCAGGCTGTATGAGCTGTGCTGTAAGAGCTGTGCTGTAAGAGCTGCAGCGTGAAAAAGGCTGCAATTGTGGCACAGGTGAGGGTGTTTGTGGGAATATGATGATATAACGCAGGCTGTATGAGCTGTGCTGTAAGAGCTGCAGCGTAAAAAAAGGCTGCAATTGTGACACAGGTGAGGGTGTTTGTGGGAATATGATGATATGACGCAGGCTGTATGAGCTGTGCTGTATGAGCTGTGCTGTAAGAGCTGCAGCGTAAAAAAAGGGCTGCAATTGTGACACAGGTGAGGGTGTTTTAGGTAATATGATGACATAACGCAGGCTGTATGATCTGTGCTGTAAGAGCTGCAGCGTGAAAAAGGCTGCAATCGTGGCACAGGTGAGGGTGTTTTAGGTAATATGATGATATACCGCAGGATGTGTTAGTGTTGTAAAAGGTTCGCCGTGAAAAAGGCAGCAGTCAGGACACACTTTAGGGTACCTGTGATGATGTGATATTCGATTCTGATGTGATAAAAAATATGATAATCAACACAAGCTGTGCAAATGCCGTTAGGGATGCAGCGTGACTGCTACAATGTGTGTGACATGTGGCAGCATTTGTGGCACAGGTAACAGTGTGATTAAATAATGATCTAAAGCACACTGCATGAATGCCGCAAGCAATGCAGAGTAAAACAGGACATAAGGAGCAACCACCAGACACATTCTATTAAGGATGTGTCGTATTGTCATCTGGGGCATTCATTACGGTAACATACGCGTTGAATACAACATACGCGTTGTTTTTATTGTACTTTTCAGCATCGTCAATATTTGCAACCTTATGATATGGCCCCAATCGCTTAACACGGTAACTTACACGTTGAATGCATTACGGCGTAGCACATGACTTCGCCGTTCGACATGTCCCTGATTTCAATATTTTCTTTTAGGAACTTGAGGACACCTCACGCCAATATGTGGCGTGACTTTGATCAGCGTATTACGTCATGCAAAGATGAGATCTTGTAGGAATTAAAATGCATCTCACGCCATTCTGCAGTGTGACTTTTATCAATGTAACACATGCAAGAATGGTGCACTATGGACTGTTTTGAATGGATGGATGGATGGATGGATGGATGGATGGATGGATGGATGGATGGATGGATGGATGGATGGATGGATGGATGGAAGCAAGAGTACGTGTATTCCATGCTACTTAGCTTTCGGGCACAGGCTACATCTTTCTTTGCAATTACTTTGCACCTAGAATAATGAGCATAGGGGGAGTTGTACGCGTACCTTGCGTCCGTGGTCGCATTTATAGCACGAGTAAGTCTCATTTCATGCTTTATTTAAGCAGAACTTGACGTCCCTGCTGCTGCAACTCATTAGTGTCGGTCCCTTAATCATGCTGTGTCATCACTACCAGCGTCAGTCTCTTAATCAGGCTGTGTCATCACTACCAGCAGAGTCTTTTGTTCTCTTTTCATAACGTAACGTCAATGGGTGTTTCTGGGTTCACTAGCAGCAGCAAGCGGCTAGCTCAAAGGAGTTTTCTCCGCATCCCACTCACACCAGAAATCTACTGAGTACTCTGCAGCTCAAAAAATACTCAAATTCTTGGAGGCGATTGTAACCAAATGTCAGTTGGGACTGTCTTGGCACAGCTTGCGCTGTGCAGCAAATCTTTCTGTGCTTGGTTGTGGCCGCATTTTTAACACCCCTCCTGCATTTTAAGAAATCGAGCCAGAATAGAAATGGAACACATTGAGACGTTTCTACACACACACACACACACACACTTATCAGGTGTTCCCGGATGTTGCGGCGGGAGTGGTTACTAGTTTAGAGGAGGAGTTTGCCTTCCTGCTCACCAGGAAGGATGCAGCGTCAGCAACTCTAGAAGCCCGTGTGCGGGTAAGTGGCTTGCGGGAAGCGTTAGCGACTCTAGAAGCGACTCTAAAAGCGTGTGCTGGGGAAGGTAGCTTGCAGGTAGCGTTAGCGACTCTAGAAGCGACTCTAGAAGCGTGTGCTGGGGTAGGTAGCTTGCGGGTTGCGTCCGCGACTCTAGAAGCGACTCAAGAAGCGACTCTAGAAGCCCGTTTGCGGGTAAGTAGCTTGCGGATAAAGTAGCTTGAAATGCAAAGCCATTCTTGGGCTGGCCACATCTACCATGCATCACACATCTAGGGTTGGCCAGAGTCGTATATACACCGTATATTTGGTGATTTCCCCGCCAAAAACTCCGTATACACACGGTATATTTGGTGATTTCCCTGCCAAAAACTCCGTATATGCACCGTATATTTGGTGATTCCCTGCCAAAATCCCGTATGCACCAAATATGTATGGTTCTGGCCAACCCTACGCATGTATAACGTGGGTATGTTGTGGGGGCTGTGTAGGCCTTTAATCCCACTTGCATTTGCCACACAATTGCAATGTATGCTATGACCATGGGCTGTGATGTGTGTTTGGTGTGTGTTTGTGTGTGTGTGTGTGTGTGTGTGTGTGTGTGTGTGTGTGTGTGTGTGTGTGTGTGTGTGTGTGTGTGTGTGTGTGTGTGCGCGCGCGTCTCTGTACGGAATGCCTGACTGATGAAGCTGGCCCTAAAGATTGTAATGTGTGTTTTATACTTGACGATTGACAAGTGCTTCAATTGTCAACTGCATCTGTTTCTGGATTATAAAGGTTGACAAATGTCTTGACCCTGACGTGTGATTTATAATCATCACAATGTGAAGCGTGATGTTTATATTCATTACGATGTGAAGCGTGATGTATATATTCATTACGATGTGAAGCGTGATGTATATATTCATTACGATGCGTGGCTCTGCTGAGGCTGCCTACTATAAGCAGGCCCTCCAGGGCATGATATTTTGCAGTGGTGTACCTAGGTCCTGCAAGGTTCTGATTTGCAGGATAGGGTGCGGGATCGGAAGTTGAAAAAAAAATGGAAGTTGCTTACGCACAAGGGCCTTAGCAGGTATCGTAGGCCACAGCAACCTGTATGATCAAAGCTCCCCAATGCTCCACGAAAGCCTTATTCTCTGCAAGCCTCGTGAAGGTTGCATGTGCTGAGTCCCTGCAAGTTTGGCATTCAGATGGTGAAACGTGTGCAGTCCTGCTTGCCTGCACCAGTCCATGCAGGGCTTGTAACACACACACACACACACGCACACGCACACACACACACAAACACACACACACAAACACACACACACACACGCACGCACGCACACACACATACACACGAACACACACACATACACACACATACACACATACACACACACCAAGGATGTGTTTCAAGAAGTGATGCTCAAGGTCTTTTGCAGGAGAGCAATCTGACAGATCAAATTTGTGCAGCGCTGCTTATCTAGACAAGAGCATACGTTGCAGGACTGCTGTGTACAATGCTGTTTTGGCTGAGGCCTTGCAGGGCTTCCTGGACCAGACTGTGTGTGGATTAAATTGTGTGTGTGGTTGTGTGTGTGTGTGTGTGCGTGTGTGTGTGTGTAAGTGTGTGTGTGTGTGGTTGTGTGTGTGTGGTTGTGTGTGTTTGTGTGTGCTTCTTCTCTCCCGCAGAGCAGCAGACCTTGCAGAATGCATGTATACCACTGTAATATGTCACGCCCTGGAGGGCCTGCTTCAAGTAGACAGGCTCAGCAAAGCCACACATTGTGATTATTTTATACATATACATATATACACCATGACAGCCTCAGCAAAGCCACACATTGTGATTAATATATACACATATATACACATATACACCATGACAGCCTCAGCAAAGCCACACATTGTAATTAATATATACACATATATACATATATACACCATGACAGCCTCAGCAAAGCCACACATTGTGATTAATATATATATATATATATCATGTGTGTCTCTCTCTCTCTATATATATATACACACCATGATAAGGCATAAGTTGCCAAAGCAACAGGTTTAGGGTCTGAGTGTGCGTTCTAACGCAGCTTCTGTAATTGAGATGCGTTCGAACACTGCTACTTAATTGTAGGGTTGGCCAGAACCCTATATATGCACCGTACATGACCGTGCATTTGGTGGTTTCCCTGCCAATTACACCGTATATACACCGTTTATATAGGGTTCTGGCCAACCCTTTTTATTTGCGAGAGGCAACTACAAACGATGGCCAAGGCAGGCATTGTATGTTTGTTTTAAATGTGTCTCAGAAAATCTCATCTGTTTTAAGTATGTCTCAGCCAATCTTATCTGTCATGAGTATGTCTCAGACAAATCTTATCTGAGGCGACTACAAAGCAATGGCCAAGGCAGACACACTCGTCTGTTGTTGCGACTAGTCTGAGTGTGCGGTCCAACGCAGCTTCTGCAATTGAGATGTGTTCAAACACTGCGACTTATTTGCAAGAGGTGACTACAAAGCAATGGACAAGGCAGACACACTCATCTGTTGTGCGACTAGTCTGAGTGTGCGGTCTAACGCAGCTTCTGCAATTGAGATGTGTCCAAACACTGCTACTTATTTGCAAGAGGTGACTCCAAAGTAATGGCCAAGGCAGACGCACTCGTCTGCTGTGCGACTAGTCTGAGTGTGCAGTCTAATGCAGCTTCTGCAATTGAAATGTGTCCAAACACTGCGACTTATCTGCAAGAGGTGACTACAAAGCGATGGCCAAGGCAGACGCATGTTGTTCGCCAGCACAACACTGTTTGCCCCCCCAAAATCAAGATCACACACACACACATACACACACACACACAAACACACACACACGTACACACACACGTACACACACACAAACACACACACACACACACATACATACATACATACACACACATTTACTCCCACACATACATACATACATACATACACAGGTGGTGCGTTACTTGGGCGAGCTATGCAAGTTTCGACTGTATCCAGCTGGCGCGCTGATGGGTTGCTTGAAGGTAGGCGAGACTGTTTGTGTAGGGCTGTCCAGAATCACAAATACATATACATGTACATATACATGTATGTTTATTTTTACGGTGTATTTGGGCTATGTGTAGGGGGAAATTACCACATGTCAATGTGTGTACGGGGCGTGATGATCTAACATCATTCACTTTCAATGTGTGTACAAAGCGTGATGTCTAGCATTGTTCACTTTCAATGTGTGTATAAAGCGTTATTATCTAACATCGTTCACGTTCAATGTGTGTACAAAGCGTGATGATCTAACATCATTCACTTTCAATGTGTGTATAAAGCGTGATGATCTAACATCATTCACTTTCAATGTGTGTATAAAGCGTGATGATCTAACATCGTTCACTTTCAATGTGTGTATAAAGCATGATGATCTAACACCATTCACTTTCAATGTGTGTATAAAGCGTTATGATCTCACATCGTTCACTTTCAATGTGTGTATAAAGCGTTATGATCTAACATCGTTCACTTTCAATGTGTGTATAAAGCGTTATGATCTAACACCATTCACTTTCAATGTGTGTACAGGGCGTGATGATCTCACACCATTCGCTTTCAATGTGTGTACAAAGCGTTATGTCTAGCATCGTTCACTTTCAATGTGTGTACAGGGCGTGATGATCTCACATCATTCACTTTCAATGTGTGTATAAAGCGTTATGATCTAGTCGTCTGTTCCAGACCTGATGACTGCACCTGCCTCATCCTGGCGTTTTAAACAAAAACCAAAAAACTATGCAGGCAGTGAAAACCACTCCCCACAATTGTTAAGGAGAAGGAGATCCTTTCTTGCTCCCTGCTTAATGTCAACACATTGAGTGGCTACTTTCTTTCACCCAATTGAATGGCTACTTCCTACCCACCCATTGAATGGCTACCCAATTGAATGGCTACTTCCTTTCACCCAATTGAATGGCTACTTCCTTTCACCCAAGTAATCACCAACTTATTACGTGCAAGTTATCACCAACTATGATAATGCGCAGGATCTAATAGAAAAGCTCTCTGGCGCCAGCTAGTAGAAAAGCTAAAGCTAATAGAAAAGCTCTCTGGAGTCAGCCCTGAATGCGGCAACCCTCTCCTTCTCTCCTTGCTCTGATGTTTTCAGCCAAATCACTGCCGGCGTTGGGTCTAATGTATAATTTGCTTCGCCAGACCTGGTTGCACCTTGGTTTTCCTTTTTTTTTTGTGTGCTCTGCAAATTCTAAACATTTAGAAATTGATTCACTTCCATCTGCTCTGCAGGGTCTAGAGGACTTTTAGGACATTTAGACATTGATTCACCATCACCTGCTCTGCAGGGTCTAGTGGAATTTTTTGTGTCCGAAATTATCCACTTTCATCTGCTCTGCAGGTTCTAATGTCCTTTCAAACAATTTAGACATTGGTCATTGCTACCTGAAGACATACAGAAACTCTCAACTGTCAACCAACAAACTGCTCTGTCACACGATTCGTCGCTGCCACTGACTGAACGTGACAACATTGATCACTGTCACCTGCTTGGCAGGGTCTAATGGACGAGTTTTCTGGTCCTAACGTGGACGCTGCAGCAGCATTGGTGGAGTGCGCTGGACGGTACCTGCGGCGTAGCCCTGAGAGCCGCGTACGAGCAGAGAACCTGATGGAGGTACGCCTACATTCACGCCGCGATGTTTGTGCAGATGCAGTGCATTCGCGCATAACACACACAAAAAATAAGAAACTGTTGGAGGCGTACCTCCATTCACGCCGTGATTTTTGTGCAGATGCAGTGCATTCGCGCATAACAAGCACAAAAAAATTAGAAACTGATGGAGGTGCGCCTACATTCACGCCGCAATGTTTGTGCAAATGCAGTGCATTCGCGCATAACAAACACAAAATTATATAAACTGATGGAGGTGCGCCTACATTCACGCCACGATGTATGTGCAGATGCAGTGCATTTGCGCATAACACACACACAAAAATTAGAAACTGATGGAGGTGCGCCTACATTCACGCCACAATTCATTTGTGCATGCCATTGCAAATACCTGCAAGACGTAGGATTAATGACCTGATCAGGTGCACTTCCATTCACTTTCCACTTCACATTTTTTGTGTGTGCCAGCGCATACCTGGAACGCATGTGTAGCAGAGAATATGATCAGGTGCATTTCTATTCACTTTCTTCTTCACATTTTTTCGCATGCCAGCGCATATACCTGAAAAGCATGGGGCAGATGATCTGTTATACGAATAAAAATAACAGCAGAACCTGATGGAGGCATGCCACCATTCATGGCGCTCCTTTGTGGCTCAATTTACATTACCTGTATCCTGTATGCGCTAGTGCGTAAGTATGTGTGCGTGCATATGTGTGTTTGTGAGTGTGTATGGTTTCTGAGTGTGTATGGTTTGTGAGTGTGTATGGTTTGTGAGTGTGTATGGTTTGTGAGTGTGTATGGTTTGTGAGTTTGTATGGTTTTTGAGTGTGTATGGTCTGTGAGTGTGTATGGTGTGTATTGTTTGTGAGTGTGTATGGTTTGTGCGTTTGTATCGTTTGTGAGTGTGTATGGTTTGTGAGTGTGTATGGTGTGTATCGTTTGTGAGTGTGTATGGTTCGTGAGTGTGTAGGTGTGCATCGTTTGTGAGTGTGCATGGTGTGTATCGTTTGTGAGTGGTTCAAGTGTATGTGTGTGCATGAAAGGTGTGCAAGCCCATGGCAGATACCAATTTCAGATGGTAGACGCATGGAGAAAGTACACACACTGAGAGGCGATGCATTATTCATCTAGGGGACCTTGCTCTGCCTGTAGCTGAAACACAACGTTTTGCTGCATCGCTCGGTCTACAGCACCAGTTAACGCTTGCATTTTAAATCCCCTTGTCACGGTCTACAGCACCAGCTAACGCTTGCGTTTTGAATCCCCTTGTCACAGTCTACAGCACCAGTCAACGCTTGCATTTCGAATCCCTTTGTCACGGTCTACAGCACCAGTTAACGCTTGCATTTTCAATACCCTTGCTGTGTTCCCTTCCACTGTCAGTGGATACTTGCAAGGCAAGACAGGAAGCAACAGATGAAGAAAAGTTGTAGAACATCCAGTTGAAATATATAGTCGAGGGGATAAATAGTCGTCATCTCTTTTATGTACACCTTGCAGCTGTCTACCGCGTGCCTCGCCGCTTCCCTTCCAATGGGCTTGCACACACACACACACACACACACACACACACACACACACACACACACACACACACACACACACACACACACACACACACACACACACACACACACACATGCGCGCGCGCACACGCACACATGAACACACACGCACACATGAACACACACGCACACACACACACATGAACACACACACATGAACACACACACACACATGAACACACACACACACACATGAACACACACACACACACATGAACACACACACACATGAACACACACATGAACACACACTCACATGAACACACACACACATGAACACACACACACACATGAACACACACACACACATACACATGAACACACACACACATGAACGCACACACATGAACACACACACATATGAACACACACACATGAACACACACACTCACACACACAACACACACACACACACACACACATGTACACACACACACAGGTCATGATGCGGCTGAAAGGCGTGCGGCACTTGGACAACCGCCAGGCCGCTCTTGTGGAAGGCGCGTTCTACGCGGCTACTGCACCCAAAGGTGTGTGTCATGCAAAAATAACTTGATTTCAATAAAATCGGGTTGTTCAGAGTCATATATATACGGTGTGTGTACGGTATTTTTGGCAGGGAAATCACCAAATATACGGTCATATATGGTGTGTATATATACGGTTCTGGCCAACCCTTCTTATCTGGTGCCTTTGCATACTTTATCGGCACAACCCTGCACACACGTGCCGCACGCGCATAAGGCACACACATTTCTAGGGTTGGCCAGAACCAAATATATACGGAAATACGGTGTATATAAAATATAATTAGCAGGAAAATCACCAAATACCAATGTGGTCATTAACGATGCATATACGGTCATATACGGTTCTGGCCAATTCTAACATTTCTCATTGCACTGGGGGTATAAATTCTACCCAACCTAAAATTACCGTCCACTTCTCCCTTCACAAACAGCTCTGGTGCAATTTCAGACTTGCACACTCCCACATGCGCATCATTCACCCACATCACATGCAAACTTGTCTTATTGCACAGGGGGTGTGAATGCGGCACGCCGAAAGTGTCGTCCTTCCCTCCAACAGTACATTCGACACCTCAACATACGCATACTTCACCCACACATCAGACGCAAACTTGTCTTTCGCACAGGGGGTGCAAATGCCGCACGTCGAAAGCGTCATCCTTCCCTCCAACAGTACATTCGACACCTCAAGATACGCATACTTCACCCACACATCAGACGCAAACTTGTCTTTTCGCACAGGGGGAGTGAATGCCGCGCGCCGAAAGCGTCGTCCTCCCCTACAAGAGTACATTCGGCACCTCAACATGAGCATGCTTCACCCACACATCACACACAAACTTGTCTTTTCGCACAGGGGGTGTGAATGCGGCACGCCGAAAGCGTCGTCCTCCCCTCCAACAGTACATTCGACACCTCAACATACGCATACTTCACTCACACATCAAACGCAAACTTGTCTTTTCGCACAGGGGGTGTGAATGCCGCACGCCGAAAGCGTCGTCCTCCCCTACAAGAGTACATTCGGCACCTTATCTTTGTGGACCTGAGCGAGCAGTCCATAGCGGACGTGCTCAAGCGACTGCTGCGCTTGCCATGGGCCGAGTGTGAATGGTGAGCTTGGGTTGTGCAGCTACCTTGCATGCGCTGTGTATAGGTATTATTACGTGCATATTTGTCTCGTGAATTTGGCAAGCATGTTCTGGCAGAGGGCATGTGCATGCATATGTGTTTTGTAGATTTGGCGAGCGCATCCAGACTGGAAAATTGCTGCGCTCGTTTTGATTGGTAGGTGAACAGTGTGCGCTTGGGAGATTATTGTCGTGCATGCATTCTTGCTTGGCGTAAGCATCCATGGCACGTAGTCCTACAATAAGGTTTTCTGTTTTCATGTTCACCTCCAAAGGCTTGGGTTCCATTATAACCGCACAAGATGCTGCCTTGATTTTGTTTCAATTTGGACGTCAGTGTGGTTTCATGCATTCTTGCTTGGCGTAAGCATCCATGGCACGTAGTCCTAAAATAAGGTTTTCTGTTTTCATGTTCACCTCCAAAGGCTTGGGTTCCATTATAACCGCACAAGATGCTGCCTTGATTTTGTTTCAATCTGGACAGCAGTGTGGTTTCATGCATTCATGCTTTGGCTTGAGCATCCATGGCGCGTAATCCTACAATTAGGTTTTCTGTTTTCATGTTCACCTCCAAAGGCTTGGATTCCATTATAACCGCACAAGATGCTGCCTTGAATTTGTTTCAATTTGGACGTCAGTGTGGTTTCATGCATTCTTGCTTGGCGTAAGCATCCATGGCACGTAGTCCTACAATAAGGTTTGCTGTCTTCATGCTCACCTCCAGAAGCCTGGGCTCCATTAAAACCCGCACAAGATGCTGCCTTGATTTTGTTTCAGTCTGCACTTCAGTGTAGTTTTGTATCAGCCTGCTCCACCTAAAATCGTGCGCTTATGTATATTGTACATGTTTTATTATTTATTGATTTGTGGTGTTCCCAAACCCTTGCCTGCCATCCCATTTCAAACAACGCGCATTTAGGCCTTGATAGACTGATGCTGTGCTGCTGCTCCAAGCTCAATCATGTGATTTGAAATTCGTGCACGCAGAGCTTCTGACTTTCACCCCTGCGTGACCAGACAAAAGTGCCGCATCTTGTCGTTTCTTTTTGCGGCACTGCACTGCAGCGGTGTGCGCTCAAGTGTGTTTTGAAATTGATGCGTGGTCAAACCTCACATCCTATACCAGTGGTCTAGACTTAGAGTTTCACTGTCCTAGATTGCCCTGCCATCTTAGCTTACTTAATCAGTACATCCAAACTTTGCGTTGCTCATTGGCTAACGCAACAAAGTGCTGGACTGCATCTAAAGGTAAGGTATCCTTATCCTTACCTTACCTAAACTGCATCTAAAAATCATTGCGCGGCCACAACATCGACAACCTGCCCCTTACCATCTCCTTGTGCTTAATTGGCCCTTTGCTTCAACATTAAGTACTCTTTCTATACTAGAGCGACATGCTGAAGTGCAGCTTGAAAGTGGTGCGCGGCCGAACCTCAAACCCTCCTTTTCATTTCTCGTATCCCACCGCAGCTACGTGCTCAAGTGCAGTTTGAAAGTGGTGCGCAGCCGAACCTCAAACCTTCCTTACGTGCTCAAGTGCAGTTTGAAAGTGGCGCGCGGCCAATCCTCAAACCTTCCTTTTCATTTTTCGTATCCCACCGCAGCTACGTGCTCAAGTGCTGTTTGAATGTGGCGCATGGCCAAACCTCAAACCTTCCTTTTCATTTTTCGTATCCCACCGCAGCTACGTGCTCAAGTGCAGTTTGAAAGTGGCGCATGGCCAAACCTCAAACCTTCCTTTTCATTTCTTGTATCACACCGCAGCTACTTGCTCAAGTGCATCTTGAAAGTGGTGCGCGGCCAAACCTCAGACCTTCCTTACGTGCTCAAGTGCAGTTGGAAAGTGGTGCGCAGCCGAATACCAAACCTTCCTTTTCATTTTTCATATCACACCGCAGCTGCGTGCTCAAGTTCAGTTTGAAAGTGGTGCGCGGCCAAACCTCAAACCTTCCTCCCATTGTATCCACTGGTGTCAACTCCCCGCTTTACCTGCCAGTTCAAACCTGTTCATTTGTTTACATACCGCAGCTACGTGCTCAAGTGCATCTTGAAAGTGGTGCGTGGCCGAACCTCAAACCTGCCCTTGGTCATCTCCCTGGCTTACGGATTGGCGCAGTACTACGAGCCCTTTGGGGTTGGCCTCGTGGATGGGGTGCTGGAGAACATTCGTGCCGCCTTAGAAACGCCCTACTTGTCCTCCTACCAGGTGCATACGCTTGTATGTGTGTGTGTGTGTGTGCATATGTCGTCTGTGTGTGTGCGCGTGTACATGTTGTCTGTGTGTGTCTGTGTGTGTTTGTGTGTGTTTTTGTGTGTTTGTTTGTGTATTTGAACCTAACGTTTTGAGGAAAAAGGCTCTTTGTGCACACAAAGCATAACCACAGCACATACCGTGTATCCATAGCACCAAACCTTACGTGTCATCGCAGCACCAAACCCAAAGTGTGACTGTAACATCAAAGCAGCTAAAGTGTAACACTAAACCTAAAAAGTGGACTTAGCATTAAACCCTACGTGCCATTGCAGCACCAAACCCAAAGTGTGACTGTAACATCAAAGCAGCTAAAGTGTAACACTAAACCTAAAGAGTGAACCTAGCGCCAAACCTAAAATGTGACCCTAGCACCAAACCCGATGTGTAATTGCAGCACCAAACCCAAAGTGTGACTGTAAGTGTGACCCTAGCGTCAAACCTACGAAGGTGCCACTCAATGGGAACTGGGGAGCAATTGAACAAGTGTGTAGGCAGGTAATGCTTCTCTCCACTGTCTCGACAAATCATGGTACCAGCATGGATCACAGTTATGAGCCATGTCACGGCCAGAACCATATATATTATATTACATCTATACGTTGTATATACAGCATTTTTGGCAGGTGTGAGCCATGTCACGGCCAGAACCATATATATGTTGTATAAACAGCATTTTTGGCAGGTGTGAGCCATGTCACGGCCAGTAAAAGCATGGATTACAGTTATGAGCCATGTCACGGCCAGAACCATATATATGTTGTATATACAGCATTTTCGGCACGCCTCACACATTCACAATGGGATCTACAGAGGCGGCTGGCAGACGTGCGCCTGCTGGCCGAGCTGTAGAACTACATGCTGTGCAACAATAGCACTGCAGTAAGCACCTCACGCATCACACCTCACACATTCACAATGGGATCTACAGAGGCGGCTGGCGGACGTGCGCCTTCTGGCCGAGCTGTACAACTGTATGCTGTGCAACAATAGCACTGCAGTAAGCACCTCACACATCACACCTCACACATTCACAATGGGATCTACAGAGGCGGCTGGCAGACGTGCGACTTCTGGCCGAGCTGTACAACTACATGCTGTGCAACAGTGCGCCAGTGTTTGAAGCGCTGCACCTGCTGCTGGCTTTTGGGCATGGCAGCACGGAGGAGCAGCATGTGGACCCTCCCAATGTGAGTGTGAGGGTGAACAAAGGGTACACAGAAGGGATGTACAAAGGGCTTGCTTGAAGGTAAATGTCAGTTGTGTGCAGTCGGCCATGTGCAGCACAGAAGAGCAGCATGTGGACCCTCCCAATGTGAGTGTGTGGGTGCACAAAGGGTACACAGAAGGGATGCACAAAGGGCTGGCATGAAGGTAAATGTCAGTTATGTGCAGTCAGCATAGTGCAGCACGGAGGAGCAGCATGTGGACGACCCTCCCAATGTGAGTGTGTGTGGGTGCACAACAGGTTACGCAAAGGGGTTGTTCAAAGGGCTTGCTTGAAGGTAAATGTCAGTTATGTGCAGTCAGCCATGTGCAGCACGGAGGAGCAACATGTGGACCCTCCCAATGTGAGTGTGAGGGTGAACAAAGGGATGGACAAAGGGCTTGCTTGAAGGTAAATGTCAGCCAAATGCAGTACGGAGGAGCAGCATGTGGACCCTCCCAATGTGAGTGTGAGGGTGATAAAAGGGATGTACAAAGGGCTGGCATGAAGGTAAGTGTCAGCCATGTGCAGTCAGCCATGTGCAGCACGGAGGAGCAGCATGTGGACCCTCCCAATGTGAGTGTGAGGTTGAGCAAAGGGTACACAGAAGGGATGTACAAAGGCCTGGCATAGAGGTAAATGTCCGCCATGTGCAGCATGGGCTGAAAAGGGGCACGCTGTGACGGCGGTTCAATGTAGAGTTTACTGTTTTGATTTTTATTTGATTCCGTTGAGAATTGGTGTGTGTGTGTGTGTGCGTGTGAGTGTGTGTGTGTGTGTGTGTGTGTGTGTGTGTGTGTGTGTGTGTGTGTGTGTGTGTGTGTGCGTGTGAGTGTGTGTGTGTGTGTCCTGCATCCTCAATTGCAACCTGAACTGCATTTGCAGAAACATTTAATGAACAGTTTCTGGACCTTCAGGCTAATGTGTCTCTTTCTCACGGAAACAAAAAACACAAAAATTACTGCGTCGAAATTTGGGCGGGCGGAGCCCTTCTATCATAATTAGGAGGAATTGGGCGTACGCCCAATTCCGGAGCTGTAGGCTAAATAGATAGTAACATTTATGAGATAACTTAGCAAGCCTACTTGCTTGTATGTGCAGGGTAATATGTGCAGGGCTACATTATCATCTATCTCGACGTGGCCCTGCTAAAAGTCACAGGCATGCCACAATGTCAAAAATATCCATCGAACCTCTTCACTTTCACAAGAATTTTGATCCGCATCACTCAAATGTTGGGTCTTCCTGACTAGTTTTGGCCAAACCATAAAGCCGCATCAAGCTGCCATTAACAGATCAGTCCAAAGCATTGCGTGACAGTTTTGATCAGCATCACTCAAATGCTACTTCTTCCTGCTCAGGATTATTTCCGCATTCGTCTCATCTTGGCACTTCTGGAAGGCTGTGGGCAATACTTTGGAGGGGGGCCCGCCGGAGCTCGACTCGACCGCTTCCTCACCTTCTTCCAGGTGTGCGCACATTTGTTTGTGTGTTTGTGTGTGTGTGTGTGTTTGCGTGCGTACGTGCGTGCGTACTTTTTCCGTGTGTGTGTGCTTGCGTGCATGCATTTGTCGTGAAAATGTTGTTCCTCAGGACTCCCGCAAGGCTCAGATTGTGAACACACGGATGTGCCCATAGACAACATTGTGAACAAAATTGTGAACAACTTTGTGAAAAACATTGTGAACAACATTGTGAACAACATTGTGAACAACATTGTGAACAACTTTACAAACAACTTTACAAACAACTTTGTGAACAACATTGTGAACAACATTGTGGACAACATTGTGAACAACATTGTGAACAACATTGTGAACAACATTGTGAACAACATTGTGAACAACATTGTGAACAACATTGTGAACAAAATTGTGAACAACATTGTGAACAACTTTGTGAACAACACTGTGAACAACATTGTGAACAACTTTGTTAACAACACTGTGAACAACATCGTGAACAACATTGTGAACAACTTTGTGAACAACATTGTGATCAATTTTGTGAACAACATTGTGATCAATTTTGTGAACAACATTGTGGACAACAGTGTGAACAACTTTGTGGACAACTTTGTGAACAACTTTGTAAACAACATTGTGAACAACATTGTGAACAACATTGTGAACAACATTGTGAACAACATTGTGAACGACAATGTGAACGACAATGTGAACGACTTTGTGAACAACTTTGTTTACAACATTGTGAACAACTTTGTGGACAACATTGTGAACAACATCGTGAACAACATTGTGAACAACATTGTGAACAACATTGTGAACAACATTGTGAACAATTTTGTGAACAACTTTGTGAACAACATTGTGATTAACTTTTGTGAACAACTTTGTGAACAACATTGTGGTCGTGCCCATGGACGACATTGTGAACAACTTTGTTTACAACACTGTGAACAACATTGTGAACAACTTTGTGAACAACACTGTGAACAACATTGTGAACAACTTTGTTAACAACACTGTGAACAACATCGTGAACAACATTGTGAACAACATTGTGAACAACATTGTGAACAACATTGTGAACAACATTGTGAACAACATTGTGAACAACTTTGTGAACAACATTGTGAACAACTTTGTGAACATTGTGAACAGCATTGTGAACAACACTGTGAACAACATTTTGAACAACTTTGTGGACAGCATTGTGAACAACTTTGTGAACAGCTATGTGGTCGTGCCCATGGACAACATTTTTAACACACGGTGGTGCCCATAGATGTGCACTGTGATGTGCAAGATGCTGTACTAATTTTGTGTGTACACAGCTGTTTGCTCTTTTCTTTTCTGCACCTGTGCGCAGGCGTACTGCGTGTCCAAGGTGCAGCCCCTGCCCATGGACGTGCACTGTGATGTGCAAGATGCTGTACTAATTTTGTGTGTACACAGTTGTTTGCTCTTTTCTTTTCTGCGCCTGTGCGCAGGCGTACTGCGTGTCCAAGGTGCAGCCCCTGCCCATGGATGTGCACTGTGATGTGCAAGACGCTGTACTCATGTTGTGTGTACACAGCTGTTTGCTCTGTTTTAATCTGCGCCTGTGCGCAGGCGTACTGCATGTCCAAGGTGCAGCCCCTGCCCATGGATGTGCACTGTGATGTGCAAGACACCATAGGGTCGCTGCGGCCTCAGCTTAAGTGGCCTGCAACAATACAGGTGAGGTGACCTGCAACATTACAGGTGGCCTGCAACGTTACAGGTGAGTGGCCTGCAACATTACAGGTGAGTGGCCTACAACATTACAGGTGGCCTACAACATTACAGGTGAGTGGCCTGCAACATTACAGGTGAGTGGCCTACAACATTACAGGTGGCCTACAACATTACAGGTGAGTGGCCTGCAACATTACAGGTGAGTGGCCTACAACATTACAGGTGGCCTACAACATTACAGGTGAGTGGCCTGCAACATTACAGGTGAGTTACAGGTGAGTGGCCTGCAACATTACAGGTGAGTTACAGGTGAGTGGCCTGCAACATTACAGGTGAGTGGCCTGCAACGTTACAGGTGAGTGGCCTACAACATTACAGGTGAGTGGCCTGCAACGTTACAGGTGAGTTTGGACCACTTTTGTTTTGGCATGCAATTGAACATAAGAGTTTAAGTTTCGCTCATTATGGCCTAAAGCTCAAGTGGCCTGTGGCACACAAACACACACCGGCACACACACACACACACTGACACACACACACACATGCGCACCCACACGTACACACACAGGAAGCCTTTGCTCGTGTGTCTGAGCTTCTGGAGGCTGAGGCTGCTGCTGGAGGCAGAGATGCCATTGAAGCTGCCGAAGATGAAGAGGAGGAGAGGCAAAGGAGAACAGGGGGAGGCAGGGCAGGTGCGTTTGTGTGTGCGTTTGTGCATTGGCAATTGGCATGGGTGTTTGGGGAATTTTGGGGGTATGCTTCCTTTTTGCAAATACAATGAACATAGGTAAGCGTAAACAAAGATGTGTTTTTTTTGCAGCACGGTGCTCACCAATGAGGTGGTTGTTTTTGCTATTAGGACGGGCAACTCATGTGGTATGGTTAGGGTTGGCCAGAACCATATATATACGGTGTAAATACGGAACTTTTGGCAGGGAAATCGCCAAATATACGGTCATATACGTTGCAGTTATACAGTTCTGGCCAACCCTTCTCACGTAGCATGGTGTAAGAGGAGGCATGCAACCGTATTTTATAATGAATTGTCTAAATCAAAGTCCAGCATTATTCCTGCTATATTTTTAAGGGATTGGGTGGCACCATCTACAACAACCACACGCTGGAGCCTAGAATGGAGCTGGGCCTTGATCCTCAAAGAATTAAGAAACTTGCTTCCAAGCTTCATGTTCATTCTGTCAATTACGCTGCCAAACTTGCCCATACCAGACGTGCCCTTTCCAGCACTATTCTCAACTGTCACAAAGAGATGGTCTTAGGTCAAGTTTGCAATCCTCCTGATCCCCATTGGTCTTTATCTTTCTATTTTGGTGGAGGACGGTACCCGGTACCAAAGTGGCTCTTTTTTGGGGAGTGATTTTTCACTGCCTGCGTAGTTTTTTTTAGCAACGGCAGCAGTTTGAGAAGTGTATGTTTGTATGC
>Ga0307968_1001285_pt1 | contig 20325 bp, 20 predicted proteins | sample OrgLakmetagen650_FD_201834 | JGI IMG/M metagenome (GOLD analysis project Ga0307968, IMG submission 201834) | Saline water microbial communities from Organic Lake, Antarctica - #650 | ecosystem: Environmental > Aquatic > Non-marine Saline and Alkaline > Saline | place: Antarctica: Organic Lake...
TGTTCTATACAGTGTATATTTATAGGTCTATACGGTGTACATATGATGTCATACATTTATAGGCCTATACGGTGTACATACGGTACCTTAAGCAAGAATACCACCACATTATGGTCATATACAGTGCAAATATACGGTTCTGGCCAACCCTTCGCAAAAAGCAGAATTGCCTTGCAAGGTTTTAGAGAATGTTCATGCACCCTTGGCCTCTGTCCTCTCTAGTTGTGCCAGTTCATGGTAAATACGAGGTTTAGAGCTCCATGACTTAAACGAGTCGCCATCTTCGGTTCTTTTGTGGGCAAAGTTAAAGGGGGTTATTTATATGGTGCTACGTGCCATATTATGTGCTGAATGCAAACGTACAGTGCTGTTCCAAAAACTGTTGCGCACATGAGCAAGGCTGGCCAGTTCCGGATTCGTACACAAATATGTATGTGTCTGTGTATCATAGGTTGTTTGGCGGTTGCCGTTTGACTATAACTGTCTTACGCACAATCTGCACAGGCGTCAAGCTACAGGAGAGCGGGCAATCACGAATTTGCCTGTGCTCGGCGCTTTTGAATCTATGACAGCATCTCACTCGATTATCCAAGCCGTATTTTTTTCTGCTTGGCCTGTGTGCAGAGCGTGAATGAGATCATCATGTTTGGCGGGGAAATGACAGAGCTGGAAACAGGAAAGGTGAGGCTTGCGCACACCTTTTCATCATCAACAAATGCATTTCGAAATTTCCCCACAGTTACAGATACAAAAGTGTCGTGGTCATCCGGGCCTTTTTATATGACTTAACTTTTAGTGCATGATAGGTGATCCATACCTATTTCCAGATGTAAGTTTACGAGAGACGTCTACACACTTGGGCTGAAGCTAAGACTTAAGCCTGAGAGCTTTCAGGGATCACTCTCCCTCGAGACTCGAAGTATGAACTGGCGAGTATCACTATCATAGGCCGAAACAGTGGTGCATTTTGAGTATGTTAGAAGCATGGGGGTGCGCCATGTCACTTTCAAGTAGTAGGAACTGGGGGGTTGAGGTACGCAGCATACGAAAGGAGGATGCAAGCAGCAGGTAGTGTTACCACCCTCCACGCTCCACACTTCTGAGCATCATGCCATGAATATTATGGTGCACCTGTGGGTACTTCATTAGTGCCTTTGTGAAAGAAAAGAAAAGAAGAGAAAAACTACGCAGGCAGCAATACACTCCCTGCAACAATTAAGGAAAAGGAGACAAGTGCCTTTGTGCGTAGCTGATAGCTGATACCCTTTCATTTGGCCGTGGGCAGTAGCACTGAGAACAGTAGCACTGAGAACAGTAGCACTGAGAACAGTACCCTTTCATTTGGCCGTGGGCAGTAGCACTGAGAACAGTCGCACTGAGAACAGTAGCACTGAGAACAGTGGCATTGAGAACAGTGGCACTGAGAACAGTGGCACTGAGAACAGTAGCACTGAGAACAGTGGCACTGAGAACAGTGGCACTGAGAACAGTGGCACTGAGAACAGTGGCACTGAGAACTGTGGCACTAAGAACAGTAGCACTGAGAACAGTGGCACTGAGAACAGTAGCACTGAGAACAGTAGCACTGAGAACAATAGCACTGAGAACAGTAGCACTGAGAACAGTAGCACTGAGAACAGTAGCACTGAGACAGTAGCACTGAGAACAGTGGCACTGAGAACAGTGGCACTGAGAACAGTAGCACTGAGAACAGTAGCACTGAGAACAGTAGCACTGAGAACAGTAGCACTGAGAACAGTAGCACTGAGAACAGTAGCACTGAGAACAGGATGGGAGGTTCATGAACCAACAATTTAGTGCTACATACATCTCCACTTAGATCCAGCTCAAGACATTGGTACTCTGACTGTATTGATGGGGGGATATTGCCAGCTGCTTCAAACACAAGCACTCGTTCACTAGTGCGCACACATGTGCAACTAGACGCCAGTGCATCATAACACCGAACTTTACAGAGTTTACAGATCAACTAGATGCCAGTGCATCATAAGATCAACTAGACGCCAGCGCATCAACTAGACGCCAGTGCATCATATGATTAACTAGACGCCAGTGCATCAACTAGACGCCAGTGCATCATACGATTAACTAGACGCCAGTGCATCAACTAGACGCCAGTGCATCATATGATTAACTAGACGCCAGTGCATCATAAGATCAACTAGACGCCAGTGCATCAACTAGACGCCAGTGCATCATACGATTAACTAGACGCCAGTGCATCAACTAGACGCCAGTGCATCATACGATTAACTAGACGCCAGTACATCATACGATTAACTAGACGCCAGTGCATCATAACACCAAATCTTAAGATTGCGCAAGCACGGTTGCCGATTGCGTTGCGGAACCTTTCTGAAAGCACAGTACATCCTTGCCTGTTCAGGTGCGAGTTTATAACGACCTGTACCGTTTTGACGTCGGCAAGCAGCGCTGGTCCAAGGTTTTGAACCCTAGCAGGTGGGATACACGCACACGCACACGCACACACACACACACGCACGCACACACACACACATACACACACACACGAGGTTTTAGCAGAGCCTTTTGGGGTCAAATGAAAGCTTTAGTGAGTAGCATACGTGAGAAGGGTCTGCCTCAATCAAGCTATCTGGTAACAATCTCCTGATCGTGTGCTTGCACAAGCCAATGCCATTCTGTGCTTCAACTTGTTTTTCCCCATAATAGCTAGTGCTGCATCAGTACAGGATTGCCATCTGCAAGCATACATCATCTTCAGGGGATGCCAGAACCGTATATATATATATATATACACCGTATATGAATGTAAATTTGGTGATTTCTCTGCCAAAAATACCGCAGGTACACCGTATATGTATGGTTCTGGCCAACCCTTATCATCTTTAATCCTGAGCAGCAGCGGTCGATCACTGCACATTGCCTGTTGCATCCTTGTCCCCCCACTGCACTGCCTCGTAGCACTCATCATGCACACGTGATAAATGAGAGGCACTGCGCTGCCTAATCCTCGTAGCACTAATCATGCACACGTGATAAGTGAGAACTCCCACTCCAAATTACTAAAATCCTGCTTTTGAAGAATGACATGTGGTGTCTGATGAAGAATGATTGGTTTATTACCCTTCCAACCGCGCGTCTCTCCCTCCCTTGCAGTCCTGCCCCTAGGAGCGCTCACCAAGCTGTGATCCACAAGGGTTTCATGTACGTATTTGGAGGGGAGTTCACTTCACCCAACCAGGAGCGCTTCCACCACTTCAAGGTGTGTGTGCGTGCGTGCGTTCGTGTCTGCGTGTTTGCGTGCATGTGTGTCTTTAAAACACGAGTTATAACTAGGGTTGGCCAGCACCGTATATATTCACCGTATATGACCGGTTTCCATGCCAAACAATCCGTATATAAACCAACCTAACCCTAAACGTTCCGTGGTTATTTCCTTGCTAAACATTTTGTAATAAACCAACCTAACCCTAAACCCTATATGTATGGTTTTAACCAACCCTCGTTGTAACGCCTGGATTTAAATATATAGCAGCTTATTATGGCCCCTCTGTATGAAAGTGTGACTTCCTAATCTAGTAGCAGCCTAGGCTGTGTCATCCGAACAGGAGTTGTGGCGCCTGGACATGAGAGCTGCGTCTTTTTTGTGAATGGCACAAGCGCCTAACAACTTGACGTCACACACCTGCTTCGTTTACACGCTGCTCCGTTCACACACTGCTACGTTCACACGCTGCTACGTTCTGTGCAACACAGGAGTTGTGGCGCCTGGACATGAGAGCTGCGTCATTTTTGTGAATGGCACAAGCGCCTAACAACTTGACGTCACACGCCTGCTACGTTCACACGCTGCTACGTTCACACGCCTCCTACGTTCTGTGCAACACAGGAGTTGTGGCGCCTGAACATGAGAGCTGCGTCTTTTTTGTGAATGGCACAAGCGCCTAACAACATGACGTCACACGCCTGCTACGTTCACACGCTGCTTCGTTCACACGCCTCCTACGTTCTGTGCAACACAGGAGTTGTGGCGCCTGGACATGAGAGCTGCGTCTTTTTTGTGAATGGCACAAGCGCCTAACAACTTGACGTCACACGCCTGCTACGTTCACACGCTGCTACGTTCACACGCCTCCTACGTTCTGTGCAACACAGGAGCTGTGGCGCCTGGACATGAGAGCTGCGTCTTTTTTGAATGGCACAAGCGCCTAACAACATGACGTCACACGCCTGCTACGTTCACACGCTGCTACGTTCACACGCTGCTTCGTTCTGTGCAACACAGGAGTTATGGCGCCTGGACTTGAGCACATGGGAGTGGGACCACCTTCCAGGCAAGGGGGGTCCCAGTGCTCGCAGTGGCCACCGCATGGCACTGTACAAAGGCAAGGTCGTCATGTTCGGGGGCTACTACGACACGGGGCGAGACATGAGGTGTGTGATTGTGAGTGTGTGTGTTTGTGTTTATTTTTATACTTGTGTTTTGTGTTGGTGTTTGTGATCTTGTGTTCGCGCGTGTGTTGTGAAGGCGTGTGCATGCCGTGTTGTTATGGGTTGGTGTTGCAGCAAGTGAGGCTGACCAGTACACTGTTTCTGTCCACGTGCTTGCCACCTACAAAAGCAAGCAAGGGGCAAGGACGCCAGCCTATGCACTCATCTTGTTTGGTTTCTGCCCACGTGCTTTCCACCTACACAAGGCAGTAAGGGGCAAGGTCGCTTGCTTACGCCAAACTAGCACATGCACTCATCTTGTTGGGTTTCTGCCCACGTACTTGCCACCTACACAAGCAAGCAAGGGGCAAGGACGCCGGCCTACGCACATGCACTCATCTTGTTTGGTTTCTGTCCATGTGCTTGCCACCTACACAAGGCAGTAAGGGGCAAGGTCGCCAGCCTACGCCAAACTAGCACATGCACTCATCTTGTTGGGTTTCTGCCCACGTGCTTGCCACTTGCACAAGGCAGTAAGGGGCAAGGTCGCCAGCCTACGTCAAACTAGCACATGCACTCATCTTGTTGGGTTTCTGCCCACGTGCTTGCCACCTGCACAAGCAAGCAAGGGGCAAGGACGCCAGCTTACGCAATACTAGCACATGCACTCATCTTGTTTGGTTTCTGCCCACGTGTTTTCCTCTTAAACAAGCAAGCAAGGGGCAAGGAAGCCGGCCTACGCACATGCACTCATCTTGTTTGGTTTCTGTCCACGTGCTTGCCACCTACACAAGCTAGTAAGGGGCAAGGACGCCGGATTACGCCATACTAGCACATGCACTCATCTTGTTTGGTTTCTGCCCACGTGCTTGCCGCCTACACAAGCTAGTAAGGGGCAAGGTCGCCGGCCTACGCCAAACTAGCACATGCACTCATCTTGTTTGGTTTTGCACACCCACCTGGGAAGCTCTGTGCAGGTACAGTGAGTTATAGGAGCTGGACCTGGGGGTGCTCTCAAATAGAGGCCTGTAGAGGCCACCTTCTTCCATAGCACAGGCACATACATACAAGCCTTGTTTTGCACCCCCACCTGGGAAGCTTGCGCACCACACGGGAAAACCACTGTGCAGGTCAGGGTCGTTCAGTTCAGAGTTCCGTCAAAAGTTCGGGTCTGCGAACTTTCACGAACTTTATCAAACCCTTGCTCCCAAAAAATCGAACCGTACAACTCTGGTGCAGGTACTACAACGACTTGTGGGAGCTGGACTTGGGTGATCTGAAATGGAGGCCTGTTGGGGCCGCCCCTGGAACGGTGGCCTTGTGGCCTAGTCAACGCAGCGGGTGCCAGCTGGCACTGCACGGGGACTTGCTGTTTGTGTACGGCGGCTACTCCAAGGTGGGTTGTGTGATGCAGAAGTATGGGTGGGTGGGTTTGCACGGGGACTTGCTGTTTGTGTACGGCGGCTACTCCAAGGTGGTTGTGTGATGCAGAAGTATGGGTGGGTGGGTTTGCACAATGGCTAGCTGTTTGTGTACGGCGGCTATTCCAAGGTGGGTTGTGTGATGCAGAAGTATGGGTGGGTGGGTTTGCATAGGGGCTAGCTATTTGTGTACGGCGGCTACTCCAAGGTGGGTTGTGTGATGCAGAAGTAAGGGTGAGTGGGTTTGCACAATGGCTAGCTGTTTGTGTACGGCGGCTAATCCAGAGCGGGTTGGGTGATGTTCAAATGTGGGTGGGTTTGCATGTTTGCATGGGAGCCCGCTGTTCGTGTCTGGCAGCCACTCTGAGGTGGTTGCTTGCACATGGGCTAGGGTGTGGATATATGAGCGTGACGTGACCTGCTGAGTTGTGCATTCTTGTTTGTTATATGGTGCATCCAAACGCTGCACATCCCTTTGATCATTCGTGCTTGCTTCTGTTGCAAGATGAAGGCAGTGCCCGCTGCTCCTGCTTTTCTTGCAAGATGGCATATGTGTAGGGTTTGCCATTATACATATATATACCATATAGGTATATATGTACGGTGTATATTCGGTACTTTTGGCAGGGAATTCACCAGATAAATGGTCAGATACATTGCATATACAGTTCTGGCCAAATTTATATATGTGACAGCTCTGGATGCTGCTCGAGACGTGTCATATTTTCACAAATGTGTGTGTAGAGCCGAGATGATGAGGACCCTGAGCTGGAGCACGGGAAGGTGGTCGATGACATGTGGGCCTTGAACCTCACAAACTACACGGTGAGCTACGTTGGCTATCCGTTGACATTGCATTGGCTATGGCTTTTAGATGACATGTGGGCCTTGAACCTCACAAACTGCACAGTGATGGCTCTGAGATAATATGTGGGCCTTAAATCTTTCAAACTACACAATGAGGTACATCAATTGATTGATGATGCATCGATTGTGGCTCTTGTAGGGGTGAAAGGTTGGTAGCCTTCTCCTTGACCACCTTATTGCCAAACAAGCACTGTGCTTTGTACTTTCATCCGTTGGTCAAAGTGGGTGCACTACGCGCATCTGCCTTTTCAACGTTGAACGCACCCTTTACGGGCACCCCTCAGTACGTGTTTCATGCCCCAGTGTCTTGGCAATTGGTGCAGTGTTGGCCGCTTGAAGTAATCCATCGGCTGGTCAGTAAAGCTGGCTCAGTACTTGCACTCTGTGCCTGATGAAACAGTGGGCTCAAAGTAGGTGACGGGGCTCCAACTTATTGGGACCCTTCTGCTCTTAGCCATATAAATATTTGCATCGACGGGACAACTTCCTTGTCCTGCAGTGGAAACATGAAGTACTGCAGTCTTTTCTAAGCTTGCCCAGTTTAAGTGGGTGAAGGTTTGTTAAGCTTGCCCAGCTTAAGTGAGTGAAACTTGCCCAGCTTGCCCTGCATAAGTGGGTGAAGCTTTCCTAAGCTTGCCCAGCTTAAGTAGCTGAAACTTGCCCAGCTGGCCCTGCTTAAATGAGCGAAGCTTTTCTGAGCTTGCCCAGCTTAAGTGAGTGAAGCTTTTCTGAGCTTGCCCTGCTTAAGTGAATGAAGCTTTTCCAAGCTTGCCCAGCTTAAGTGACAAGTTTTTTAAGCTTGCCCAGCTTGAATGAGTGGAGTTATTTCTAAAATTGCCCAGCTTAAATGGATGAAGTTTTTCCAAGCCTAAGTGAATGAAGGGGGGACAGACAGCACAGTTTGTGCACGCCCTGTGTCCTTGAGCACTTGAGCAGCACAGTTTGTGCACGTCCTGTGTCCTTGAGCACTTGAGCAGCACAGTTTGTGCACCGCCCTGTGTCCTTGAGCACTTGAGCAGCACAGTTTGTGCACCGCTTTGTGACAGTGCACCGCCCTGTGTCCTTGAGCAATTGAGCAGCACAGTGCTCTTGCTACACACACCAGTATTGCTGTGAAAGCGAGTGAGCAGGATGGACATGGATTTCACCATGCTGCGATACGAGTTGCGACAGAGCTAGGGTTGGCCAGACCATATATATATATATATATAGGGTTGGCCAGAACCTTACATATACACCGTATATGTCTGTATATTTGGTGATTTCCCTGCCAAAAATACCGTATATACACCGTATATATATGGTTCTGGCCAACCCTATAAATAATACATACGGTGTATATGCATTATTTTTGGCAGGGAAATCACCACATATCACATATACAGTCATACACATTGCATACATACGGTTCTGGCCAACCCTAGATACAGCTCTTACCACGACACACACACACACACACCACACACACACACACACACACACACACACACACACACACACACACCATTCCTACTCTGCAGTAGGAGCGCCAAAAAACGAGCGCAGGCACGGCCTCATCTTCTGAACTGCGCGTACAAACAAGTGGCTTCCTGCCGACGTTCCACTTGCTTTACCTGTTGCCTGCTTGTAGTGGGAGCGTGTGAAGAAGGCGGGCATGGCACCCAGCCCTCGTTCCTCCTTTTCTATGGTGGTACATAAAGGCCGGGCTTTCCTCTTCGGAGGCGCGTCAGACAATGAAGCAAAGGTGAGTGCACCGCACTTGTGTACTTGCGTTATGTTGGGAAGTAAAATTTGCAAGGTTTCAATGGTGGTACACAAAGGTCGAGCTTTCCTATTTGCGCGTCAGACAATGAAGCAAAGCTGATTGCACCACACTTGTGGACTTGCATTATATTAGGAAAAAAAATTTGCAAAGTTTCAATGGTGGTACATGAAGGTTGGGATTCCTTTTTGGGAGTCGCGCCAGAAAAGGTGAGCACACCGATTTTGTGGATCTCCATCAAAGACGCAGATGTTAAGAAGTTAAGAAGGGAGAAGGTAAAAACCAGGGATGGGTCATACGGACTTCTGAGACGTTCCATACGGTGTAATACGCTATTAATACGCAATACGCGTATAATACAAAAACGTATTTATGCTATTTTGGGGGGTACCCTGGGCTTGCATCAACCACCCTCCAACCACCACGAACTCGCCTCAGCCTCCAGAACATTATAATGCCTCCTGGTAACGACCCTGAGTGGCATTGTGTTGTTGTTATGGGACAGAAGGGGCAGATTTACGAGATGCCAAAATTCCGAGATTTCAGCAGCGGCGCCCCCCGCATCCCCGAACACTTAATGAGGCAGAATTCCAGCGTAGGTGTAGCAGCATGCAAAGCTGACCCAGCAGGAATCCTCAGGGCGTAATCGCAGCGCTCGCTAGCAATAGGAGAAATTGCCGACGCTAGCGCTCAGAGGGAGGAGCATGCAGGTAAAGAGAGGCACCTGCACAGGGCTACAGCAAGCACATCAGCAGCAGCATCTACACAGTCATTGGACACCTGCAGCAAGAGGGCAGTGACCAGGGCTTGTGCGGATGCAGCTGTTGCACAATTCATCTACGCTACAGGCACCACCTTCTGGGTTGTGGTAGCAATAAGCAAGTTATCATGCTACGTTCTGAGGGGCTGGGAGTTCCTCTGGGGGGCTCTAGAGGGCCTGGGAGTGCTTCTGGGGGGCTCTGGGGGGCTTGTGGCTGCAAAATTCGTTTAGTGCCCAAAATCGTATTATACGGAGCAATATGAAAAATACGGTTAAATACGTGATGAATACGATACAACGTATAATACGCCTACGTCGTATGACCCATCCCTGGTAAAAACTTGTTGGTTGTTGGGGGATCTCAGCAGGGGGGAAATGATTTTTTACTTGATTTGAAACTTTAGTTGCAGGCATTAATTACAGATCCTTGCATTAGATAAAGAGCCACTAAGTGCCCGGTGCTCTACATTCCCTTGGCCACAGCAGGAAACAGGAGAGAAGAGAGGTGCATAACCCTCCCTTGCAAACTCTCTCAAAATGAAAGAACAGCATCAAATGTTCATGTTTTTTCCGTTCTTTTCGTGGTTATTGCCTGGTTGTGCCTGATTGATCACACCATCTGCGTCTGTTTCTTGTCATGATTTCTCTCCGTGCATGTCCGAAACCTTATTTGCATAAAACACACGTATATCCAGTGTAACAAGTAAAGTGCACTGTATATCCAGTACAACAATTCAACAGTACACTGTATATCCAGTACAACAATTCAACAGTGCACTGTATATCCAGTACAACAATTCAACAGTGCACTGTATATTCAGTACAACAATTCAACAGTGCACTGTATATCCAGTACAACAATTCAACAGTGCACTGTATATCCAGTACAACAATTCAACAGTGCACTGTATTTCCAGTACAGCAATTCAACAGTGCACTGTATATCCAGTACAACAATTCAACAGTGCTCTGTATTTCCAGTACAGCAATTCAACAGTACACTGTATATCCAGTACAACAATTCAACAGTGCACTGTATATCCAGTACAACAATTCAACAGTGCACTGTATATCCAGTACAACAATTCAACAGTACACTGTATATCCAGTACAACAATTCAACAGTGCACTGTATATCCAGTACAACAATTCAACAGTGCACTGTATTTCCAGTACAGCAATTCAACAGTGCACTGTGTATCCAGTACAACAATCAAGATGAGCCTCTTGATCCTACGCCCTCAATGTACTTGTTAATGAAACATACATATTTAACATTAAATGTGAATTGCTACCTTTCAAAACGTAGACAGCAGGCTTAGGGGCTGTTCCTGTCAGACGGTCATACTCTCGTTGTTCCTTTATGTATATTTGTCCTTCTTCCCCCTTCTACCTGCTCATTTGAGGAATCGTCACTTTTTCTCTGTCCACAAATGAAATGCTTGGAGTTCCAAAGGCTGAACAGCCACTTGACTTGAAACTTTTACTTCTTCAAGCCTCAAAGTCTATGTGTGCCCACCTTTTTAAACTCAGGACGGATTAGATCTGTGCAGCGAGTTCCACAACGACCTGTATACCTTCAACCTTGAGAAGAGAAGATGGTAGGTGACATGGGAAATCAGATTTATCTGGTTTTCTCAAAAGTCCAGGTTTTTAACCGAGGGAAAAGTCACTGATGCCTTGGTGTGTAATGGAAAGTGTGGATAGCGTGAAAAGGCAGCGCAATCACATTAGGCCATCGGTCAAAAAGTGCAACTGCTAGGCTGCGTATGTAAAGCACTGTTTAAAATGTGAGGAGTATTTTTTGTAGCACCACAGACTTGTAGCACCTACAAAAAATAACTAGCAGCAATTAACACACGTTCACTTTGCATTGCTCGCAGGTTTGCATCAGAAAAAAATGCATCTGAAAAAAACAAGTAGCAACTAAAGCACGTACACTTTGCATTGCATTGCTCGCAGGTTTGCATCAGAACTTAGACCGAGAAAAGACTCAAGCTGTAATGGAGGGCAAGGTGGGAGCAAGGCACAGGCTGAAACAAGCACCAGCAGCGGTGGAGCCAGCGCCACTAAGAACAGTGAAAAAACGACAAGAGAGGACAAGCAACCTGAGGGTAAGAGTGTGTCTGTTTGTGTTTGTGTGTGTATATGTTGTGTAATTGTGTTTGTACGTGTATATGTTTGACATTTTATTTGTGCGTGCCATGTTTTTGCTGGCACATACATATGTTGGAACTCCTTGTACTAGCGTGTGTGTGTGTGTGTGTGTGTGTGTGAGTGTAATTGTGCCTTCACGTGTATTTGTATGACAGTATTGTTAAAGCTGGGAAAACTTTGCGCGCCAGTTGCTTGCTGGTATCTACAGATGTTGGAATTCCTTGTGCTAGCAATGGCCCAGAGGTGGCTATAGAACGTTTATTAGAAATTTGGGGATGGGGGTCGATTTAAGATGATGTATCTGTTTTTAATCTGAATGGAACTTTGTTTTGCCCCTGTAGCCTCCCCTTGAGGATTAAGTTTGCCAAAATGCATGCAAAAGGGCACGATATAATTCCTTCCATGTGCACAAGGATCCCTGTGTTTTCCTTGCAATGAGAAATGCTAAGAAAGACTGGCCCAAACTCAACCCTACTCAACCACAATGCCCAATCTGTTATAAAGAATAAGAGCAATATGCAGGCAGTGAAAGCCACTCCTGCATTAATCAAGGAAACGGAGCCTCCGCTACTACAAGTTGTTCTAATCGTTCTAATGGTTCTAATGGTTATAGTGGTTCTAATCGTTCAAGTACTACAAGTTGTTCTAATTGTTCTAATAATTCTAATGGTTCTAATGGTTCTAATGGTGCTGGCTGCACTCCAGGGTTGAGTCCAGCTGTGGAAGCCTTGCTTGCAGCAGGGAAGGACCCCAAACATCCGTTGTATAAGGCAGCCACAAAGATCCAGGCTCAGTTCCGCGGCCACATGGTGAGTGTCCGTTGTGGTTGGTGGCATTTTGCTCGCGTGTTTTTTGGCGCAGCTGTTGTCCCCCAATGGGGGGCACAAACATGCGCGCACACACACACACACATACACACACATACACACACGCACACACACATACACACACGGACAAGCACACACACGCACACGCACAAACACACACACATTCACACATACACACATATACACACACATACACACACGGACACGGACACGGACACGCACACACACGCACACGCACAAACACACACGTTCACACACACACATGTACACACACAACACCCACGCACACCTGCTGGTGCTCTAATCGCGAGCATGGGCGCTGAGAGGTTAACGACGACTCACATCGTTGGCATAGGTTCTCCTAAGATGCCGCTCATTTTGTAAAGTAGTCACGTACTTGATGCCGCTGCCCAGTACCGGAAATTCCAGTTACTTGCTCAAACGTGGGTGCAGCCATAATAACCCACTAAAATTAAAATATAATTACTGCTCAAACGTGGGTGCAGCCATAACAAGCAACTATCATCTGCCTTGCCTCTCACTGCTGGCATGCTTCCCACTGCTGGCATGCTTCTCACTGCTACCTTGCCTGTCACTGCTGGCATGCTTCTCACTGCTACCTTGCCTCTCACTGCTGGCATGCTTCTCACTGCTGGCATGCTTCTCACTACTGGCATGCTTCCCACTGCTGGCATGCTTCCCACTTCTGCTTGACTTCCCGCTGCTGCCTCTATTCGCATCACTTCCTCCACCTCTCACTGCTGCCTGACTTCCCAATGCTGCTTGCTTCTTGTTACTACGTGCAGGTGCGCAAAGCGTATTGAGTGTACCCTCTAACTTCTCACCACTGCCTGACTCCTCTCTTCTCCTGAGAGTTCGAACAGGCAGGATACTGGATAACATGCTCGGTAGTTATGCAGGCCGATTTAATTATAAAAGTGTCGTTAAAAAATGCCTCTTGCTCTTGTGTGTAGGTGCGCAAAGCTTACCGAGTTTACCGTCTGGGAGGGGCTGTGAGCGAGCTCTTGTATAGCCCTGCCGCTTACGGCTTGGACATGAGTACACGCAACATGCCTCGCCCAAAGGCTCGCATTGCTGCGCAGGTAGGCAACACGAAAACTCCAGTCTTAGCAGGTCCAAGCCAGATGCGTGTGAATCACGCCTGCGTGTCAAACCCTCAAAGCAGGCACTGGATCAGCCGAGAAAGTACCCCTGGGGCTTCAGCGGCTGCCCGTACGGGAGGGTATACTTCTTAAGGGAACCCTTATTGAATATTGTTCTCGCTTTGGGGCTCAGTGCGCATTAGGCGTCTTTAAGACAGCAAATCCTTTCTAAAACTGTCAGTGATGCTTTGAGGTTGGGCGCCCAGGACAAAACCATGAACACACTATCCCTTCTCTGCACAAATACACAGAGGCCCCACCACGTCTAGTTGCCACGATTTGCTTAATTTGTGTATTACTTGTACACACACACACACACACACACACGCACACACACACACACACATATATAAATGATTTGGTACCTGCTACTGCATTTTCTGCCTTGTTCGTGCTTCAGGCATGCGTGCTTGGCAATGTACTGTGGCTCTTTGGGGGCACTATTGAGATTGGAGACAAGGAGGTCACTTTGGACGACATGTGGTCCCTCGATCTGAACAAGCTTGATGGGTGAGTGACCTCAAGGGATTGGTGTGAGGGAGTGTGAGTAACAGATTAAGAAGTGATGTCGTTATGGTGAGGTACAAGCGCTAACCTGGAAGTGTTCAAATAAGTGTTCAAATAAGTGTTCAAATAAGTGTTCAAATAAGTAAGGGGAGAAAAGGAAAATTTGCGCTACTTGCATTCTGATCTGCATCTCTACTTGCGTCGTTCTGTCTTTCCTACTTGCAGTATGCGTGTTTTTAGCTGTTATTTCAGTTATTTCCTCCTGTTTGTCAGCCATTCAAAAATGCCCCTGTGCTTGTGGACTTGCATCTCTTTACGCTAAGTTAGTCCTGCGTGGCAGCCAAAACCAGACTACTTCCTTAATTAGTGTATTGGGGTCCTTGCTCGTTTGCTTTTTGAACAGGTGGGACCTTATCAAGGAGAACACAGTGGGTGAGGAGGCCTTCAATAAGGCAGCAGGCAGCAGTGATTGGGAGACGGATGATGGAGGCAGCGACAGCGACGACGATGCCTCATAGCAGAGGAGATTCTTTGTGTTGTCACTCTTTCAATCACATAACTCGTTGTTTTCTTTGCTCCCTCCCTGTAACAAACTCTACAAGATCGGTCGGACCTGTTGTCAGCATAAACTGTTCATTACTGCACAAGGTTGCCGACACTCAGCAGTACAACTGAGCACGGCTGAATGTGGCTGAAAACATCCGCGCGGCTGACATAAGCCGCAAGCGGCTGCAAGCGGCAAAAAAACTTCCAGTTGCGCTTCAGCCGCATCAGCCGCTTGCAGCCGCGAGCCAAAATATTCTGACGTTGTGTTCTGCACCAGCCAATGGATGCAGAGACACACAACATTCCACCTGGAGAGTACAAATAAGAGAAAATTTTCAGTGTATTGGGAGGCAGAAGCCTGCACATCACCAGGAATATTGCTCGGATATTTGTGGGGGTTGTGATATAATGTCTCGCCTCATCTGTATGATTTTTGTTGCGGAATTGATTGCATGTAGGCTTACTCTTTCATAAGTGCTGTGGCATGTAGATCAGTAGTAATTCCGAGGCTGTGGATTGGGTTAATTGTGTGGCTGCTGTATATGGTGCCTGTTGCTCCTAGCTAGGATGGTGTGAAGGTTTTTGCAACGTCCGAGTAAGCGAGGCATTAGCAGCTTATGTTGTTCTCGTGCCTTTTCTGCTTGTTGAGTAGGGAAAGTGTCTACACAGTACTTAATTTCGATCAGATGTATATCGAGTTTGGTTGTATGTCTCTTGGTTTCATAACCAGGGAAGTATGGATTGGCAGCGACATATGGTAGGGGAGAACGGTTCTATTCCGGCTCGTATCCACCGAACTGCTGGAGGGGGATTTTAACACTTGTGCCAATACCAAGAGAGACAACACCAAGGGAGACACTAAACTGCCTAAAAGAGCCCTCCTAGGAGAGAAACAAGACAAGCATCTGAGCCGTTGACACCCATACCTGCCAACAAAAACTGAGCTTGCCACACAAAAAGGGGCAGGAGAAACAGACACACTGGAACCACAAAAAACAGGAAGGAACAGGTAAAGGGCAGCAAGTTGCTGAAGTCAAGGAGAGCAAGGGCTTAAAACTAAGCTGCCAACTAGAGTACTTCTGCGAGTACTCAGCAGTTCCTGATGTGCAAGCACCATTTGTTTTGCCAGTCTAATGGTTTTGAGCAAAAAGGTCATGAAAGAAAAAAAGGCTACGCTAGTAGTGGTAACACATCTAGCACTGATTAGGGAAAGAGACAATTTCCCCACCATAAATCAGAAAAAGAAAGGAAGTCTGCCTGGAAAATCCTCTTACCCGGGAAAAAAACAAGCATAAATTCACACGTTGAAAAGCAGAGAGAGCAGGTACACGTAAGAAAAGGAAAAAAAAGAAAAGACTCCGCTGGTAGTGATGACACAGCCAGCATGATTAAGGGAGGGGGTTATTTTAAGTGCCCGCACCAGGCAAACCATTAAAAAGAAATTAATGTGGGTCAGGGGGGTTGTGTGCCGTAGCACCCGGCCCCAATCCTTGACTGTTGTTGCTTGTATTATATTGCAGTGCATACCTTGTTTTTATGAGTGCAAATGCATGTCTGATGGAGTGTTCATTCAGTTTGTGTGTCAATTTTTTAAATCTTATGGTAATCCAGATAAAGGTCTGCCAGTAGTTTGTCTGTATAGTCTTTGTAGACAGTTCCCATAGCTCCAACGAGGATCACGTGAAGCTTGACTTCCCTTGGGTTTTTTCTTTTTCCTGGTTTCCCTTCTTTGGTTCTGGGTCTCCTTGAGCAGCTTCCTTTTGCTTTCTCCTCTGCTTGAGCCCTCCCTCCTCTTTTTTTTGGTTGTCTGTCAGGTCCCTGCTGGGGGCCGTAGCTGTTACACCACCAAACTGAAACTGATATCCTTGTCTGTTTAGGTTGGCAATAAGCATGCTGTGCTGCTGTGCTTTTGCTTTTTGGAGTTGGGGATCAGGCCTAGTGTCTTCACAGAATTTAAACTCAATCAGGTGAACCTCCCACTGGTTTGGATTTAATTTCTTGTCTTTTGCAAGCTGTTGAAAGTTTGGGTTGCGGGTGGTTACGCGAGAGGAGCACACAGTGCTAGGTAAAAATAGGATGGCGTCAGGACGGGAAGAGGCTTTTAAAGCATGTGCTGTTATTATTGGTAGGAACCAAAAGGGCAGTGTTTTGTTGGCAGTGTTTCTCAGATCTAGGCCTTGCTCTGATAGTTTATCTGTGCTGCCTACATCAGTGTAGGCAATTTGGTTGGCACCGCATGGTCCCTTTTGTAGGGCTTGGACAATCAGCACACTTGCCGTATTATGGCGTTTTGTAATCATGTTCCTCAGTTTAGTGTGATGGCAGCCTGAGAGTATGTGAAGCGCACTATCAGTGCAAGGGCAGATGGGGCAGTTTGCATTGGGAGAGAAGCCATACCGGCAGGCGTGTTTTTGATTAAAAACTGTATCAGTGCGGTACCTCATAACATTACGCTTTTTGTAGAATTTGAGAGAACTTTTGTTCCAGAAAGCATGTGTGACTTGTTTATAGACCAAAGGTATAATGTCCTTCCAGTAGTTGTAATACCCTGTGTCTGTTTTGGCACTCCCCAGTCTGTGTGATTTGCACATTTCTGTTTTCAGCTTGGCCTTTAAATCAGAGAGTGCACGAAGCCTGGGTGTAGTTACCCCTCTTCCGCTGGGATTATCATCGGTGTCTTTAGCCGCAAGCCAGTTAAGGTGTGTGTATGCATTATCGTCTGGAGACGGAGGCTTAAAGTGCATGTCATGACCTCCGTCACGTAAGGCAGAGTGTTTGGCAATTGCATCTGCACATTCATTTCCGGCAATGCCACTATGTGCTTTCACTTTATAGAAGCAGATAGGTTCTGGTGAAGCATAAATCATAGATACAATTTGTTCTAGCAGATTTGAGTGTATATGGTCTCGTTGCATTTCAGGGAAGAGTAGCTGTTTTCTAATTTGGCTTAGGGAGCATGTACTGTCCGTTGCAATCTGGGTATACTTATTGTTAAACGCTGCTGCAATCCCTGTGAGCTCAGCTCTATTGATGGTGTTTGTCATTCCCACGCCTCCTGAGTCCACATAACATTCAGCTTTGGTTTGAGGGCAGTATACCCCTGCGCCTATAAAGTCTTTGGCCTTGCCTATGCAGCTTCTGTCAGTGTATGCCCATAATTTCAATTGGGGCACTTCAATTCAAACTGCTTATCGTCCCATGGTTGGAGGTGGACGTTAGCGTTTCGGCCTCTTTTCTGGCCAGTGACGTCGTCTCTTTTTAATTTGAAGTACTGGGGGCAAACAAGCTTGGTGATGTGGTCTGTGTCCTCTCTTGCGAGGAACTGATTCTTTTCCCAAACTGCTTCTGGGATACTCCTTTGCAGTGTTTGCAGCCAATTCGGTGAGCGAGGCACCAGTTAAACGCTGTTGTGCTTCTTTGTTCCAGACAGCAATAATATCCATGCTCCAGGTGTGGTTGAGAAATTACGTTGTAAACCCTTCCACGAGGTTTGCATTGCATATGTAAGTTTTGCCTTGGGGATAAAGCCAAGCGTGGTGCAGTATTTTGGGTTATCTCGCACCAATGCTCTGTAGGCATTGATGCTCTTGTTTTCCCAGTTGGGTAGAAATAAGAAGGGAGTAGGATTCTAGTGTTATTTGGCTTGCCTTAGGGGTTTTGAGGCGTGCTTGGTGGTCTTGAAGCAGACCCGCAATTTCAGAGGCTAGCAGGCATTGAACAGGAAAAGACATATCTCTGTGTAGTCCGTTTTTCTGAGCTTCATGGAACCCTTCTCTTAAAAGGTGGAAGCGCTCAAAAGTCACCATGCCTTTGCATTTGCCATCTGGCTTATATATGCAGGCCGCTCTAGCTTCATACAGTTTTGGGAGGGAAGCCTTTGTGTGTGGCGTTTATCATTGGCGATCTGTTTTGCGCAATATCATCTATTAGGCGGACGAGGTCCACTGTTCTGATTCAAACTTCATAGTGCCCCGTGGGAGCGATGTCCACATGTGGATTGGTTGGTTGCATATTGAAGCAGGCCTTTGACCTTATTTCTTTGCCTTGTGTGGATTTCCATCTGCTATGATTTATTGATGTGCAAAAACCTTGCCTCTCTAGGTTGTCAAATCCTTCATCAAGGGGGGGTGCAATTTGCTTAGCTTCATAAATTTGAATCATTTGCTGAAAGCTTGCCCAGCCATGAGTGCAGTAGTTCTTTTGGTTCCCAGATGGGGCTCCAGGTTACCTTGAGCAGTTCGTGTTGTGATACATGTGACTTAGCTTTTTTTTCGTCTAGGGAGAGGTCGTGACAGGCAGGACAGCTCCAGTCAGACTGCATCTATGTTAATTCTGTCTTCTTCCTTGTAGCATTGGAGCTGTTTTAAACATGATCAGAAAAGGGGTTGGTGCGGTTGCATACGCTGCATTGGTACATATCTGTGGTAGGTAGATTTCCTTGTTCTGTGTGTTCCTCACGTGTTCCTGGGTCACAGCAGATCTCGCAGCCGGCATCTTCCACGTCTATGCGGGCAATATGCTCCGTGCTGATGATGGTTCTGTTTTTGTCGGCTTTAAGCAGATGGTACCCATAACCTCTGTCAGAGGAGCAGAACTACCACCACGCAGCCTACTCTGTGCAAAGCACTGCCTGAGCAGCACCTCAACCATCTCTAACCTTAAGCTAACACAAGAACTAGCTCAAGCAAGACAGCAGCTGGTTCCGCTGCCAATTCCAGCACACAAAGATACTGCTATGTCACTGGCAAGGTCTAGCCATGAGAAACGTAACTCGGTTCAGGAAAAAAAATGAAAAAACTACGCAGGCAGTGAAGCCACTCCCCACAATAATTTAGGAAAAGGAGCCACTTTGGTACAAAGTACCGTAAAGCTCCTCCACCGCGAAAAGGAAAGGAAAAATCAATGGGGATCAAGAGGGTTGCAGGCTTGGCCTGAAACCGGCTCCTGATGAGAGTTATTAACAGTAGTACTGGAAAGGGCACGTCTAGGATGGACAAGTTTAGTAGCAAAATTCACAAAGTGCACAGGAGTTTTATGGTACCCGGTACCAAGGTGGCTCCTATTCCTAAATTAATACGGGGAGTGGTTTTCACTGCCTCGTTGTTATTGTTTGATTACTGTTTGAGGATCCCTATAGGTTGAGGAGCAGCTAGATGTGATATAGACTAAACGTCAGTATGTAATAACATGTTGCTCCCTTTCTTTCACTTCTCCTTCTTATTGCAGTAGTTTTTAGCTGAAGAATCCAGTTAAGATAGCATACTGGATTTGATACTGCAGGAAGTCCAGAGCCCTGGAGAGGACAGGTAGCCGACCAGCATCTTAACAGTATATCTCGGTATGTTTGTGGCAAAGATTTTTTTAGGTATCTGTGCTGTATTTGGGCATCTGGGCATGGTTCTTTACAGGACCTTGAACATGGCTAAATCTGCTGAACGTGCATCCCGTCCTTTTCTTGATTTTGCCTTAAAAATATACGTAATTTTGTGCATGAACACGCTTTGGCAGACAGGCCACACACTTCTTTGTGGCTCGCTAAGACGTATGTTATTCCTGCTGGCATGTATGGTAGTCAAGTATGGGGTACTGTGTTTTGCAGGCAGGCAGGGAGTTCTCTAGCTCGCTGTCTACACTTCATTTGCATTTTCTGAAGGGCACATTAGGTGTGAAGCGGTCTACCACTAACTGGGCTGTACTCCGAGAATGTGGACATGAACTGTTGCAATTCTATTGGTTTCGGTCAGCTGTCAAGCTCTTCAATAGTATGCTTAATACCAATAGTGACACTTTGCGGAGGGTAGTCCAGGCTGATCTCAATTTACAGCCTCGTTCAAGTGCCTGCTGGACAGCTCAATTGCTGAGCGCTTTTCAGGGACTGCGT
>Ga0307968_1001289_pt1:0-15000 | contig 20301 bp, 18 predicted proteins | sample OrgLakmetagen650_FD_201834 | JGI IMG/M metagenome (GOLD analysis project Ga0307968, IMG submission 201834) | Saline water microbial communities from Organic Lake, Antarctica - #650 | ecosystem: Environmental > Aquatic > Non-marine Saline and Alkaline > Saline | place: Antarctica: Organic...
GGAGGGAGGGAGGGAGGGAGGGAGAGGGAGAGGGAGAGGGAGAGGGAGAGGGAGAGGGAGAGGGAGAGGGAGGGAGGGAGATGACTGAAACAAGTTTGAGGACAGGTACAATTAAACTGAGGAGGCACAAAAGGCTTGTGATATAGGGTGCTCGTTGTTGGATTTTGCCTTAAATTACCCTTGCAGCCCACTTAATCTAATAGCAACTCTTGTTTTCTCTTTTATGCCTTCTTAACATATCGCTCCACACGATATCACACACAGGAGCTGTCTGCATCTCTCCCATGCCAACAATTTCAAATGGGTCAGCGGCTAAGGCTGAGTAGCGATCAGAGCAAGCTAGGGCCTATACTCAGGCTGTTTGAGCAGACCGTCAGCATTGATGATTTCAAGGTCACCAACCCAGGCGCTACAATCAGCCAGGTTGGTGCTAGTTCAGGTTCCTGGTGCCTACATTTATGCTGGAAATGCTGTCTGGGCTGGAAGAAGAATAAGGAGCTGCCAGAGCTACCTTTTAACAGAGAATGCCCACTGCTTGTAGCACTCCTCATCATTTTGGCAATATCGGTAGCGCCACTGCACTCAGGACCTAAACAATATCCTGAATAACAAAGCATGTACCATTCTCTACATCTGCATTATTCCACAAGCACTGCCCACACTTTCTAGGCTGCACATCGGAGGTTGCAAGCCTTGGACTATGAACGGGCTTCGGATACCGAGAATCGTGAGCGCCAGCTATTGGAAGATACTGAGGTGTGTATTATTTTATTGTGTTATGATGACCTGCGCTGTATTGCATCAAATGTTGGCAGCACAATGCAGTTGACCTGCACTTTATTGCATTAGACCTCCAACGTAAGTTCTCAGATGCCCCCTGTGCAACGTAAGTTCTCAGACCCCCCCTGTGCAACATAGTTTCTCAGTTACAAATAGCAGAGGAGCCTGAGGTGCAACTTGAGGCTTTATCGGAAGAATGTAGAAGTACCAACATTGCACAAGTGCTGCTCCGCGCATTGATTAAGCGCAGTGTGTTATTACTGCCTACAGTCACTGTATGTGCTCTAGTATTTTGTGCTCACCAACAACCAGGTACAACGAGGAAATTAGTAGGCGGATATGCAGTCCCTTGTACAGACAATCCTCTCGCCTTCTTGTGTGTGCCCTATGCCTCCCTATGTGCTTGTGTGTGTCATACTGTGCAGGTCTCTCGTTCGAGCAGTCTTCTGGTCCGCATTGCAAACCCAGGCAGAGAGACTTTAGAAATTGATGTGGCTGATGTCCTCCAATCAGTGGCCGCAGGCCTTGACTTGGATATTTCACAAGTGGGTATGGTACCGCGTTATGGCCCATAATCATTTTTTTGTACAACTGTTACTGAAAAGATACCATTTTCAGCAGGGCTGTTGCAGTACGGTGTATGGTACGGTGTATGGTTAAACCCGTTTTTGCCAGAGAGCACCCTCTGGCAATGCTTGCAGCACCACTTCACCTTGTCCTGCTGACCCTGCTGCTGGCTGGGCACACCTTCTACCTGCTGCTGCTCGTCCTGCCCTTCCTCATCATCTGAGTCCTCCTGCACCTGCTGCACACTGCTGCCAACAACCACCTCAGCAAACTGCTGGCTCGGGGGGCAGGAAGGGTGCTTCGGGAAGGGTGATGGCTCAGGGTGCTAGCTCGGGGTGCAGGAAGGGTGCTTCGGGATGGGTGATGGCTCAGGGTTCTGGCTCGGGGGGCAGGAAGGGTGCTTCGGGAAGATTGCTGGCTCGGGGGGCAGGCTCGGGGGGCGGGAAGGGTGCTTCCCCCCAGGCCCACTCTCGCGCGCTTTGCAGTGGGGCCGGAGAGTTCCATCGATGTGAAGATGTTAAGCTTATAAATATTAATTAGTATCACTTGCAGTGTGACTTGCTTTTGGTGGCGCATGCATGTAAACATGCAGCCTGTACGGTGGGACCAAACTGTACGGTTTGGCACCGTACTTTTGCTCATACCGTATTATACGGTAAAAGCTACGATACGGCGTACACCGTACCGTATGTACGGTGTCATTTTGGAAATACGGCATAGTGCAACAGCCCTGATTCCCAGGCTCGCTGTACTTACTAGGAGCTGAGCTTGCTTTGTCAGCTGCACTGTTTCAACTCCATATTGCCTTGTACCAGTTGGCTTCACTTGGGATCTAACGGTGTTTTGATGGCGCAAAAAGACAACTGTACGCGTGGAGCTTTAACTGCCACATGTTATACTGTAATTGTTTCTTCACACACAGGTGGCCTTGGACCCTGAAGAGGCAGAGCAGGAAACTCTGATCAGCCTTGAGCCTGAGAACAAATGCCCGTCCCCTCGTATGGGTAAGGAGGGAACAGATGGAAAAGAGAGGACCCGGTGATAAGTTGACATTGGGCCACTTGTGCACAACCTCAAGCCCATTCGCCGCTGCTGCAAAGTGCATTTAATTTATATTCAAAGTGCATCAAATTGCATTAAAAACAACCCGTAAGTGCAAGGTCCTTCCTGACCCCACCCAGATCGCTCGACTGAAAATACTTTGCCTCCATACCTTGAAAGAAAAAAATAGATCTATATTTGCGAGTTACCACTCCCCAAAATTATTTAGGAGAAGAAGCCGTTTTGTATCAAGTACCGAAAATTTTCTGCACAATTGAAAAGAGGAGTCGATGGGGATCAGGAGGGTTGCATGCTTGGTTTGGAATCGCTCCTGATGAGAGTTGGTATTGTTCCTGGAGAGGGCTCGTCTGGTATGTACTGTTAGCAACACCTAAAACTGTACCACCTGTTGCCTGTTGCCAATCTGGTACTTTTGTGAGGTGCGGCTTTTGCCAATGCTGCTTGCGTCGTTTGTTTGTGCACAACAGGAAGCTTGTGTGGCCAAGAAGCAGCAGGGGCAATTGCTGGTACCGTCATTGGTTGTGTGCTGGTCGTGGCCCTCGTCATTGTCGTTGTTGTGATGGTTTTGCAAAGAAAGGTGCGATTGCCTGTTTGCCTGCATTCATAATTTAAAACCTCAAAATGTAGCTTATAATATCCTGTCAGTTCTGTAAGCTGAAGCCCAAAAGGTTGCAAAAGTCTACTGTTTCATTAAATGCTCTCTCTCTCTCTCCCTCCCTCTCTCTCATTCTCTCTCTCTCTCTCTCTCTCTTTTCTGTCACACACCAAGCTGTCTTGGTCTGGATGGTTAACACAGGCTTGGCATGCATCAACGCATTTTTCAAACCTTGATAACACCATCAACATCAGCGCCATCAGCGCCATCAATTTGCAACCCTATAAATGATTTGTCAACCACTTACTTGCCTGTGCCCGCAGAAGAGGCAGAAAGTAGTCTCCTCGGAAGACCCAAATTGGAGGCACTCCTTTGCCCACATCCTTCCCTCCCTCCAACCCAGTCCTTATGTGGCCAGAAATGGTGCAGACTTGTGGCAGCCACAAATCCCAGGAGGCTCGTCACTGCTGCTGCCTGAGCCCACAAGTAGACTCGGTACAAGGCTGAATGCTCGTCTTGACCCTGCCAAAGCTCTGAGACAGAAAAGCGCAGCACAAGAAAAAGGAGGCACAAAAAGGACACGGAACAGCCTGCTGAGCAATGTGCAGCAGCAGCAGCAGTTTGGTGGTAACAGGGTGCTCCCCACTCCTGGGGTGCCTCAACCTCCCTCTCCTTTCAATCTGCCCTACTACACCCCTCAGTACACCCCAGCTATACAGGAGCGCATGCAAAGCAACCTGCAGGGAGGCTATGTGCAGCAGCCCTCACAATACTCAGCGGCCACAGGGCCAGCAGCGAATCAACCCCAGCGGCAAGGGCCGCCTACTTTTACAGCTTCTCAGCCATCCTATTCTCCTCCTGCCTTTCCCCACCTGCAGCGTCATGCTCAGTCCATTCCAACTCAGTCCATTCCAACAGCAGAAAGAGCAGTCTATGGGGCAGGTAGTCAACCGTCGTATGCTGCATCCCAAAACCTGCAAAGTCCAATTTTGCCCAACCTGCCCCCCCTACAACGTGATGCCAAATCCCCAGCTACACAGACGGCACGTTCAGTTGCAAGCAAACCCTATTCCTCAGCTCCTTCATACCAGCCGCAGCCTGCCTTCCCTCGTTTGCAGCGTCCTGCTCAGTTTGTAGGACAAAGAGCAGCATCGCCCTCGCACCCCTTCTCTACACCCCAGCAGTCTTTTCCTCCCTTAAAACGCCATGCTCAACCTCCAGAACAGACAAGGAATTCCGCCACGACCCAGAAACCACTGCCCTTTGCCTCTCAAGCCCCCTCTCCACATTATTCCACCCTAGCAGCACATGGCCCAATGCATGCATCACCTACGACCAGCCCCTCTAAGTCTCCCTTATCTTTTTCCGATGTACAAAGAGGATTGAAGTCCCCAGCTGTGCTGCCAGGCCAAACGAGCTTTGGCACCGAGTTTCCACCCTTACCCTAGCTTAAACATGGGTGACAAGCACAACTTATCCAGGTCCATTTGATTGTGTGATTATAACCTATTGATTACCGAGCGAAATACATACATAGGTATTTTTATAACCTGTACGTTATCTATCTATACTCGATATTATGCGTACAATCATACCTTTCTTTGACTTTGGCACCTTATGTGGCAAATCATCTTCCAGTTGTACATACTTTTCATGGATGCAAACGTTGTGCTAATTTTTGCAGGCGCCAATATCTCTGTGACCTCTTATTCATGTTTTGCCTGTTTTAATATACTAATATAATAAACAATGTTGGGTATGTTTTGTATCCTGAATGTGTTGATGTTGAGTCTTCAGGAAATGCACAGTTGATTTGATCTGCATTGCCTAGTACTTTGGCTTTTTTAAACGGTGCAAACTGTCGTCCATCCCTGACACCCAAAGACAGTGCAAGGCACGTACTTCCAGGCTACAAGAAGATTGCCTTGGAGTACGGCCGGTTTTTGTAGGGTTGTACAAAACAATTCGTGAACGCATATATCCGCCGTGCTATTTACGCTTTTTACGCCGCATACATATGGCTTGTCAGATCAAATCACTGTCATAGCAAAGTACAAGACTCAGCACATTAATCACCTTCCTTCAGTGAACTGGCCTCTCTAGCTAATTGAACAAGACTAGTCGAAGCTTTTCAACTGAAGAAGTTAGAACCGTTTATCGTTTGTCCCTCCTACTACTTGTTTTTATTGTCGCCAGTCACTCAGACACAAAAGAAAGAAAGTTTGTCGTTTTGTTGCAAGAGGAAATTATGAACCACCTAGCTCACTGACTTAAAAATTGACTGAATTGGTCACCAAACTTTCTCCTTACTTCTTAAGCACAATAAACGTCTGCGTCTCTACACATCAAAGGGCGCTTCATCTTAAACCTGCTCACAAGCACAACGGCCACACAAAAGGAATTGACCGTTGGGCATATGGTATATATTTGGTACCTGTGTAGCCCCCTTCCTTAATCATGCTGTGGCTGTGCTATCACTACCAGCGGAGTCTTTTCTTTTTCTTTTTCCTTATATATTTTTTGTTATTTCACGACCAGTTGATGGTGAATATGAGGGCAACTGCGCCAGTGCCCGAACACGCTCCCTCTTGAAAATAATGGAGCAGCTATTCACACACTAGTAACTAGTTCATCAGATTGGAACCAATATAGCTTCAAATACAGCTCTGCATCCATTGGGTGTTGCAGAACACATAAAAGTCTCCTTTCTTATAATTTCCTAATCCATGCCGGTAGTCTTTACACTACTATTGTCTGCATTTCTTCTTTCTTTCTTTCATATTAGATTGACAGGATTAAACACACACGTGGGGCTTACAACAGTAGATTCCCATTGCTTCCCACACTATATAAGGAAAAGGAGCTGTATTGGAGTCTCTCACAGGGTCTTTTTTGTCAACTAGTAAAGGAGTTTTACGGTACTCGGTACCTAAGTGGCTTTTTTATCCTTATTTCAATGTAGGGAGTGGATTTCACTGCCTGCGTATTTTGCTTTTTCTTTTTTCTATCGGGTACTTCATTCCAAATAAATAAAAAACTTCCAAGCTCCGTATGGTTCTAGTTGAATTTGAATTACAAAGGCCTCTAGCCTGGTATGTGCTGTTGAGGCTGTACATGTGGAATGTGTGGGATTTGAAGTAGTCATGTGTTGTACAGTGCTGCTGATGTGATTACCGGACCGGATTTATATGCAAATGCACTTGATCAGTCACTGTACTTCAAAGGGTTGTGGTCTGAGTTAGTGTGTTTAATCTGGGTCATAAAAGGGTGTCTGATCGCCAAAGTCTGAAAGATAAGGAGATCCTTAAAGAGCTGCAAAAAAAGATGAGGAGGTGGTTAAGGAGCACCTTAGGAAAGATAAGGAGGTCATTAGGGAGCTCAGTCAGATTTACGGACCTCTGTAGCCTTTGCGCACTAGGTTAGTCGTAAAGGATGAGACTTTGTGCACCAACAGGCTAGTCGTAAAGGATGAGACAGTTTGGCTTAACTAGGCTAGCCGTACAGGGCAGAATTTGTGCACAAACATGTCAGCTGCAAAGGCCAAGGCTCCGCACTCAAACAGGCTATGGCTGCTGAGGATAAGGCTTTGCGTGCGCTCGAGCATGTCAAGAGCACATGCTGCGCATGCGCGGATATCATTGTCTCTACCAAGGTAAGGTGGCGGCCGATTTTACCAAAAGATATCCACAAGTAGCTAGACCTGGCACTGCAGCGAAAGCAGGTGGACAGATCCACAGGCTCGTTCTTGTAGATCACTACCGACCCACGCATACCACCTAACTGCTCCAACATGGATCCCAAAACAAATATTAATCAAAAAGATTGAACTGGTAGAATTAAAAAACAAATGGCAAAAACGAGCCTGTAGATGTTCAGTACATGTGTAGAAAATAATAACACGTTGCTCGTCTTGGATATCCCCGTTTTCACACAAATGGCTGCCGCGTGGATGGCTACTTTCGATAGTATTTGCCGGGGGTTGATCCTTATACAGGTGTTGCTGCTAATACAGTGTTCCCCCCAATTGGACGGTGTGGAGGGTTTTGCGGTGTCCTAGTCTTATGCTCTTGCCATACGTTGTTGACAGCAAATAATTGAGAACCATCATAGGTCGTCCCCACGGCTGGATCGCCCTTTCCTAGTCAAAATGTGCCAATAAGCCAATTTTGGCTCTAACTTCCCAACCCCTTCACCAATTTGGGACCTGAAAGTTGCGCTGGATAGCTAATTCTTTTCTTTACATGTTTACAAGGAAAGCAGGCAGAGACCCAGCGGGTGGCCTGCATTTGAAATCATGATCCAAGTTGGCAGCCGTTATTTTCCTTATATGTGATGCTCAAAGGTTTTTCGAAGGGGGTAGCCACTAAAGAAAATGTAATTGCAATTTCCGTGTGCTGTTGAGCCAAATCACTGTACCAATACCAATTGCATATCTTAATAATAATAGAAAACGAACAGCAATCGCAATGCTGTCCAATTGCACCCAGAGGTTTCAAACAAGATCTCAACTTCCCAGCCCCCAGGCATCATCCAGTAGAAGCCAGAAGACCAACAGATATCTGTTGCCTGCAGCACCAAGAATTGGGAGGGCGCCAACGAGAGCAAGCACAGCGGTGAGACTCGCTGTGCGCACAAGAAACAACGAAAACACGCACAAAAACACACACACGAGTACGCACGCAAACAAACGCACACGCACACGCACGCGTGTGCACACGCACACACACACACACACACACACACACACACACACACACACACACACGCACACACACACACACACGCACACGCACATGCACGCGCACGCGCACGCGCACGCACACGCACATGCACACAATACACTCCAAATTTGCTGGCTGACCATGCCTATGCAACAGGGTAACAACCAAATTGGACATCACACTGATGATGTGCCCGTCCCGACCTGCGCACAAGTGCCAACACCCCCAGAGGACGACAACAGCAGAATAATGGGCGCCCTTAACCTGCGCAAGCTTGCCTTGGGGCTTGCCAAAGCAGCTGTGGCGGTGTGTGTGGTCACCCTGCTGCAAAATGTGCTGCTGCCCTCCCACGCTCTTGCCTCCTCAGCTGCAGCAGCACCGGCGGCAGCAGCAGCAGCAAGCTCAAATCCCTTAGCAAGTATGGAAAGGATATTCATGTGTGAAAAATGTTTAGGGAACAGGATTGCAAGCGATACGCTCAGGAGCTTCCTTGTAGTAAGTTTGCCAGGTCTAAGATGCAAAAACACACTGAAAAGGGGGCTTGAATTACCTCATGTGCTCATGTGTGTAGTATCAAGAGTTCAGGACAACGACGCAAGCTGAGGTCCACAAATAACATTGCCCTTTTCCAATGACATTATATTTAATGACATGAAACTCAAGTCAGGCACCATCTGGGCTGGAATCAGGCATAAAAATAAAATCTGTGTGCTTGCCCGCGTGTCCTTTCCTGCAGCGCTGCTGGACTTTGTGCTTCACTTGGACCATCACATGAGTGGCCTGATTGAGACGCACGGCTCGCTGACCTACGTGATCCTCTGGGCCATCGTGTTCTGTGAGACAGGCCTTGTGCTGACACCTTTTCTGCCCGGAGACTCCCTGCTGTTTGCTGCTGGGGCCTTTGCAGGTGAGTGCGTGTGTCAGTGTTGGTGGATGCCGGTGGATGCCTGCTTGAGATAGACAATTTTTTGTGTACCGTTACATACCTGGGATATACAAATGCGGTCGTCCCCACGGGTCTGAGCCCTAAAATTCCGTCTAGCTTTCTGCCTATTCAACAAACCCCATTGCCTCCCTCCCCTAGCAGTCAAGTCATATTTATTTACATAAGTATTCAAGTCTTACAGTGTTGGCATTGGCAGTTGAATTGGGGTCAGTGGGCCCTCAGCGTGGCCCTCGCATGTTTTGCGCCTATTTTGCCCTTCTGCAGCAATGTGTCAGAGGGGGTTATCTGAGGCCAAAAATGGTACGGTTTTGGCATGCTCCTAGGGTATGGCTCCTGTTATTTGCACGTTTCAAGCTCAGCTCTGATGTGTAATTCCAATGCAGCTGAGCCTGAAACGTGCAAATTAGGGGAGCCATACCTAATTGGCCGCGGCGTGAACCCTACTTTTTGAGTATCCATACGCTGTATCTGTCCAGCCAGAGCACCAAACCCAGTATTTTTAGTGTTTAAAATCCTTATATTAAGATTTGGGGCAAAAAGACTAAGTGGTTGGCGAGATATGCAAATTAATGTGCCATTCCCCCTGGAAAGCACCCATCTAGGGTACAGGTTCGCGACGTGTGCTTTTAGTCCTGTCATTCTGTACGCAGGGCGATTTGTCTAAATCTGAGCGCATGCTCGTGTAGCTTATAAAGTCAGCATCAGTTTGAAGCTAGGTTGGGTCCAATTTGATGAAGTGACGTGTGAGTAGTTGCACCTTTCATGCAAAAAGGAGCATGATTTGGCTTTTGCCCAGATAACCCCCTCTGGCAATTTGTTAGGGAAAAGGCATTGACCTAACATGGTTTCGCCTCCAGAAGCTGAGTATCAATTGCGTCTATAAGTTTATAACAATGTTGTGTAAATGATGCTGCTGGAGGTCTGTGGGGGGGTGACCTGACCACGAGCGAGTTACAAATTTAGGTACATCTCTGCATGCACCCCATGCACCCGCGCCCTGTCTGCAGGCGGCGGGCAACTCTCGCAGCTCCGGCCATCTCCGCTGATATTGATTTAGCACCGTGCTCTATAATAACGTCAAACCAGGTCCTGCAAAACAACAATAAAACAGGCGCTCCTTGGATCCTTTTAAGATTTGCACGAGCAAGACAGGACGCAAATCATTGGCACACTTCAGAATCCAAATTTTCTCAGGAGTACGTCCACCATATCGCTGCAACACAGCAAGCCTACTGTGTGCGGGCCACGATCCACAATGGAGGATGCGCGAGAAGTACTCTTATGATATGTTTTCTTGGCATGGGCGTGTAGCAGAGGATTGCTACATATGACATATGGTTCCACACAGACTCAGGAGACAACATGTAACTTTCAGGTGAAGTCACAGCTTAAGTTTGCCTTTGGCTGAAGCTGCCCCTTACTCCTTTGGCTTTGTATATGAACGTCTAAAGTTTGACCGCCACTCTCCTGCCAAAAATTGGCTTGCTACTTGCATGCCTTAGCCCAGCAAGCAACATTAGCTCTTGAGGCTTGTTTTTCTAAGGCAGACGTTGGGCTTCTCGCCGCCCTAGCGCAATATTTGGCAAGCAAGAAATGGAATTATTGCTTGCAACGAGAGTTTGACGGGATTTGCTCCAGAGTTCTTTGGCTTCACATTAGTAATTTTGGAGCTTGTCCGCTGACAAACGAAGCAGTATTTGTGCAAAGGCAAAACCGGTAAGCACAGCCTAGGGTTACATTAGTTACATTGTCCTTGTAGACATACAAGGCAGAAGTAAGGCACTTGACCTGCTGCCCCCCCTGAGCAGCAGCTTTACTCGCAAGTAGTTGCAGTTGCCCTGCCCCTCCGCCCACCCCCATCCCCCTCTTTCAAGCTTGCCAATCACGGCTTGTCAGCTATCTGATCATTCTGTCACTTTGTTGCTACTGTCATACTTATCACCAAAGTGAATAAGGTTGCCCAGAATCATATATGTAAATATGTATGGGTTTGGCAAATTTATATCTGAATAGGTATTTACTCCTCATCCCTCACAGGAATGGGCAAGCTCTGTGCCTTAAAGCTCGTGGCGGTGTTCCTCAGCTCCGCCATCTTAGGAGACGCCGTCAACTATCTAGTTGGCTCCAGGCTGGGGTCATTGGCACTGAGCAAAAACATCATAAAACAGGAGTACATCTCCAAGACGGAGGCGTTCTATGACAAGTATGGGGGCAAAACGGTAAGATGCTCACCTTGTAACAAACGTGGCTACTAGAACGAACGTGGATGATAAATGGTTGAGAATGCAATCAAGGTGGGGTGAGGAATGTGAAGGGACTGGGTTGCAAAGTAGCAACACAAGGACACCCACCCACACTTACACATAAAAAGGTAGCACACAAACACAAAATAGCACTTGGGCAAAGGCATGCAACGGACGTGTTTTCAAGCGTGGGTTTTGAAACTTATAGGCTCCAAGGGCACATTGCTTGCACCAATTAGATGTGCTTTGTACGACAACTTCTTACCAAACTTTACTGGATATTCCAACTCAAAAACCTATGCTCTTTTATATCCTATTTTCAGGCGGATCAGGATCATTTTAGAAAACTTATAAGTTCAGTGTGAAACACCCAAACTCAGGTTCCTGTAGTGTAGCATAAAGTGAGATGTCCTCACTTTCTGGTTTTCTCCGGTTTCTGCTTCTTTTCTCCATTCTTTTTATTCCTTGGAGAACACAACTCTCTCTTTAACATACTTCCCCCCCTCCCTCACCTCTGTTCTATATTTTAGTCCTTAGTTTTCTCCCGTTTCTCTGGTTTCTCTGAGTTGTTGTGTTCTCCTTGGTAATAATGACAGAGCCCTATTCTTGTTATTCCTTGGTAATAATGACAGAGCCCTATGCATCTCATGATGCAAGCGGAATAGAACCCAGATTAACCTATGTTTGACCCTTGCGATTTCAATGACTCAACAATGCTCTAACAATTGAAAGAAACAGGTTGGCATCAGGCACGGGACAGCGCAACTGCGCAAAAGCCTGTCATCCCAACTGTTTTGCAGGTGGTCCTTGCAAGATTCGTGCCCATTGTACGCACCTTTGCCCCCTTTGTGGCCGGCATAGGCAGCATGCCGTATGGCCGCTTCGCATTCTACAATGTTGCTGGTGCTGCACTTTGGTGGGTGGCATGCTTTTCTTGTTGCAGAGTCCATTTGGGGAGAATCTTTGAAGCATGCTGTCACGTGAGGGAGGCGTGGAAGAAAAAGGAGTGAGTGTTCTGTAATTGCAGTGTGATGAAGCATCTAACTACTCTAATACTAACATGGTCAATGTTGTCCTGATTAATTGCTCACAGCTGCTCGTATCGCCATGACACAATGTCTCAGAATGAACATCTTTTGTACTTTGATTTGCTGGTACAGCTTCCAGGTACTATCTTTGTGCTCTGTTACTTGCAGGACATTTCTGTTTCTGGGTGGCGGTTTTTTCTTTGGCAACTTGCCCTTTGTCCAGGTAATTTTGGAACCCTGGCAATAAGGACTGTTACAACTGAGCATAAAGTATGAAACACTTGGTAATCCTACGTACCGGTTGTTAGGGAAACCTTTTAAAGTCTCATTAAGTATCAAGCTTACGACCAGGCTTGGCCAGCACTGCACATACATTAGGTGTAACCACAGAATTTCAAGCGTACTTGAGTTCAGCTGGCCCTGCAATTACAGCAAGTAGTCAAGCAATACAGGGTGCTGGAAGAGTAGTTCTTCCAGACAAAAATATTGCTCAACCTGGGTATCTCAGTCGTATCAATGTTATGTGCTGCTGAATGCTTGAAGATTTGTGCTTTCTAAAAAAAGCGACTTCATCAAATATTCAATGTTTTGTCTGCTTGCTCCTCAAACCCGCTACTTGCGATTGGAACAGACTTATTGGACACAGAAAGGCAGTAGACAGGCCTGTTTTGGAGTTCGGCAAGAGAAATCCTACTTATAATTGGTACAATAAAATTGAATGCGTCAAACATAATGTGTTTGAATGGTAACAAACACAATACAATAATTAATGAAAAATTGATGTAAATTGTTTGCGAATTAATGAAGATTGATGTAAATTATTTGCCTGGCATCGCTGTGTTTTCTACTAAAGAGGCTTGTTGGACCCTAGGACACAAAGTGTCCAGGGCCTATGCTTTCCTGGAAAAACTGAGAGCCTTATAGCTTAGAAAAGTTTCCCTTTTAGCGCGCAATTTTTATTAGCCAAATCGAGTAAGAGCCTCATGCTGAGAAGGATGGTGCTTTCTGATTGTCGAACAATGTCCTGGTTGGAAAGTGTTACCTTTTTTTGAGCTCCTGGACATAAGAACTAGATAAATAGAAAGGATATATGATTTTAACACATATCTGACCCGGTAGGGAGCATTTGGCGACGCCGGAAATGCAAGTCTGTTTGCCGGGCGGAGTCATGTTGTTGCATTTTTGCGATGAGCTCCTGTTAATCTTAATATTGCTGGAGCACAAGTGCATTCCGGCCACTTATTGCTGTGATGGCGCGTCGCACGGAGACTTCCCGGGTTGGAGAACGGCAAGTCTCAGAGTCGCAACAGGCCTGCATCAGTCATCTTACTTGCTTTGCACTTTCTTTGCATGCATGACAGTGGGCACACACATCAGGTCAAACTCAGGACCTTGAGGATGCAGGTATGCAGTGAGCACCATCATTGGGCACATGCACAGCGCACGCATTTGCACACGCAAGGCTAGCTGGGGTGAGCAGGGAACGCCAGTTCCAGGAGAGCACGTGCATGCACCACTAGTTGCAGACATCCTTGTGAGGGCCCCCTCGGCCAGAGGGCTTAGAGTGTACTTTGCAAATTAAAATAAATTGGCTACACTGGGTGGTCGACAAAACAATTTTGGTGTCGCCACCGGGCAACGTTTGGCTACGCTGGGTGCTCAGCGACGCCCGGCAGGGCGTCGCTGTGTCCCACCCAAAATGGCCAAAGTGCGACACCGAAGAGACGTGTCGCGATTAATCGAAACACTGTGTGAGAATATGACCTAGGGTCCCACAAGCGCAGCGCCACTATTTTTAAGTGTATTTGGGACTTAATGCAAGCTATGATATGTGTATCCTTCTGGAAAGGGAGTGTGTGTGGTGTGTGTGTTTGTGTTCAGGCTAAATTTAAGTATTTTGTTAACATGGGTATCATCATTCAGATTGACTTGCACTTCTCCTTTTTGCAGAAAAATTTTACTCTTGTGGTCCTAGCCATTGTGGCTGTCTCCGTTGTGCCGATTGGCGTAGAGGTCCTAAACGCCCGAAGAGAAGAGGCGCAAAAGGGCGAGGGCAAGGGGGCTTAGCGATGGCGTATTTTGACCATGAAACATGTGCAAGTAGTAAGAAGCAATGGGTTTCCTGTAAGAGCGTGATGACTGATGACAGCGCATACCATCCACGTTTGTTTTTGCGTAAAATATCATTTGCAGTCTTCTCTACTGACAAGCTGCTTGGCGTTGGAACTTGGTCCAGACATGTTCAACGGAAAGGGCAGTTTGAGAAAACCTTATTAAGTTAACGGAAAAGGTAGTTTGAGAAAAACCTATGCTCTAAATTTCAGAATAATCTGAAGCGCAGGCGCAGGTCGAGAAGGTGAAATTTACTTTGTCGTGCTTTTCTCTAACAGAGCAGATGAGGCAGAGCATATGGCAGCTGCAATTTTTAGTGCTGTGCAAACTGCTGCTCAAGCAGTGATATAAAACGGAGATGTAACGGATGCCATTTGCCACTGGGTAGTAATTCAAATCTCATTTGCCATAAAGCAAGCACAAGCCTGGTACGGAAGGCTTGTCAGCAGCATAGCGAGCACAGGAGCTAAGGCAAGTTTTATTCAACTCTTTGAGACTGAAGACTTCCTCCCGGCACGTTCAAAAGGAAGAGGGTTTTAGTTTTTACCAGATTTAATGAGTGGTGATAATGGGTGCAGTTTAAAATCTGGTTCAGATGTCCATGCTATTCTTCCTCTGTAGGGCTCTGTCAGATCAAATCACCGTCACTGCATATTATAGTACCCAGCACATCAACTAACAAGACAGCTCGGCCGGGTTCTGGGGTCTAGAGTACAACTTCATCTACATCAGGTGCACTTTGTACCCTATGCTGCCAAACTTCCATGTCCATACTAGACATACCTGATCCAGAACTGAAAAGTGTCATGAGCTTTCATCAGAAAAGAGAAAGAAAAAGAACGCAGATAGCACTACCGGCATGGATTAGGAAGGGATGTTGTTTTGTGTTCTGCACCACCCAATGGATGCAGAGACACAACATCCCACCTACCTGGAAAAAAATATT
>Ga0307968_1001291_pt1 | contig 20287 bp, 29 predicted proteins | sample OrgLakmetagen650_FD_201834 | JGI IMG/M metagenome (GOLD analysis project Ga0307968, IMG submission 201834) | Saline water microbial communities from Organic Lake, Antarctica - #650 | ecosystem: Environmental > Aquatic > Non-marine Saline and Alkaline > Saline | place: Antarctica: Organic Lake...
CCCTCTCAAATTGGCACCCCAACCTGGATCCATCTCCTCCCACCTCACGCCACCCAATGCAGCAGTGCTCAGTCTGCAGCAGCAGCAGCAAAGTGTGTACCACCGGCACCAGCACTTGCTGCAGCAGCCGCCACTGCAGCAGCAGCAGCTCTCTCAATGCATGACTAGCTCGCTAGGGAAGGAAGGCTGCAGCAGCAGGCTGTCCCTGGCAAACATGGGCAGCGGTGGGTGCAGTGTACAACTGTGCTCAACAAATTGTTATTCACCCTTTTCTTTCTCACTGTAGTATTTGTTGTTCAAAAGGCGTGGTGTTTTGTGTTCGCTGAGGACGTGTTTGGTGTCCACTGAAGTTTGTAGCCCATGCTCACCACGTAAGAGGTGTGTGTTGTGATTGTTGAGCACCGTGCTGCGCGTGCACGTACGGAGGGATGGGGTGGGTGGGTAGGTGGGTGGGATCCTAGGTCAAAGGGGCATGGGTGTTGGTGTGTAGGCAGTTGTGTGTGGGTGCTGCTGTGCGTACATGTACGGAAGGGTGGGTGGATTCCTAGGTCAAAGGGGCGCGGGTGTTGGTGTGTAGGCATTTGTGTGTGGGTGCTGCTGCGCGTTCATGTACGGATGGGTGGGTGGGTGGATTCCAAGGTCAAAGGGGCGCGGGTGTTGGTGTTGAGGTGTCTGTGTTTTATTTAGTCAGCATTATAGTGGCGGCAGACTGGCTGCTGAGAACGGACGTAGGTAGTTGACATGACGGATCAACATGCACAGACCATACACACTCATACACACACAGGGCATATCATGGCCACCTACCAGCACCTGTCAAGCATGAATCACGCAAGCACGCAACAGAACGAATGTGCACACATGCACAAACACACAAACACACACACACACACACACACACACACACACACACGTACTCACACGCCCGCACACAGGCTTCCTCATGGCCACCCACAGCACCTCCCTTGCGCGTGCCGCCAAGCAGCAGCAAGAGCAGCAACAGCAGCACGCAAGTCTAGGCAGCACTGGGAGCCGAGCAGCAAGAGGGGATGGGGTCATACCCCTGAGCTCCATTTCTTCTGGTGAGGTCATTTCTTCTGGTGAGGCTCTTGCCAGGAAGAGCAGGATTGTCGATGCTTGGGGGGAGAGCTTTGGGAATGGAAACTGAGTGCGCACCTACACCTGCACTCGCACACACAATCATACACACATGCATGCTCATGCACAATCATACACATATGCAATGATCATACACACACATTCAGTACACGCACATGCACACACACGCACACACCTCATTATGGCATGTCCATCTTGCAGGTCGGGCCATTGGTGGTGTAGAGGAGGAGGGCCTGATAAGCCCTTTTTCCAAATGGAGTGCACGTGCACATGCCGCCAACATGGGTTCGTTGACCAGGTGCAGCTGATGTATGCTGTGATGTACTAGCTATTGCATGTCATGATGTGATGAGGTATGCTGTGATGTGCTAGCTATTGCATATGAGTCGGACTGTGTATGAGTCGGACTGTGTACTGAGACTGTATTTCATCCAGCACAAACTTTTGTGTATACACACAGAACACGGTGGGCTAGAACAAAGAAAGTATGCTCCCACTAACACACACACACACACGCACACACACACAATAAATATAAAGCGGGGGGCTAAATTTAAGCAAGGGATTTGGCTTGTATCAGAGAAACAGAGAAACAATCTGAGTGGGACATCAGTTGCGGTGTTCTATTGAAGGGAATATAAAGCCCTTGATGCCGCAAAGAGGCCGAGTGCTCGAAGACACATACGCATGAACATATGAGTATCCAAATACATGGATACACACATACTTTTAATTTGTATATACACAAACACACAAACATGATGCCTGAGGCTGTTCACAAGATACACATACACACGTGTGTAATTATATATGTATCTACATGCATTCATATACACACTCACATACACAGGATGCCCAACGAGCCTGCACCCTGGGGCCACCACCACCACCACAATAAAAGTCACACGTTGCAAGCAGACGCAACGAAGAGCTCCATCGCACGGGTCAGCTACAACCACGTCAATGTGCGTATCTGCTGCACGATATGTGCACAGTTTACCTGTGTCTGTGTGTGTATGTGCCAACGGTGGTGTGTTTGTGGTGTGCTTGATCAAATTTGGCAGACGCCAGCACCACATAGCAAAGGTGTGTTGTTGATACATTGTGTGTGTAAGTGTATGTGAGGGTTTGTATGTGGTGTGCGAAAGTGTATGTGAGGGTTTGTATGTGGTGTGTGTGTATATGTGGTGTGCGTGTGTGTGTGTAGAGGAGACAAAAGCATGTGCAGCTGCCGTAATATGTAAGACAGGTGGAGCGTGTCATGCTAAGTGTCTTGCGAAGTGACATTGCCTTCATGTGTTCCACTAGAGCTTGCTCTGGCTTCAATGCAACACAACTTGCACAGCGCCTTACGGGTGTGGAGCATACACACACGCAGGGGTAATTAATGGCACACATTTGAGCACACACACACACACACACACAAATACACACACAAATACACGCAAGCATACGCACGTGCACACTGCAGGATTTTGCAGAGATCTGGAAAGGCATCAACGCAGATGTGTCCGTGCGCTCAAAGCTCACGTCAGAGATGAAAGGCCAGGTATGTAGTGTTGGGGGACAACCACGTAAGGTAAGGTAAGGTTACATCACTATATATAAGATAAGCACGTAAGAACTAGTGTCTGATACATCATCCCACCGTCCTACGGTGGATCAAAAGGAGTTTTCCTTCCTCACACAGTGAATCAGCCACCGCCAATGGCTCATCATCTTGCTTACTCAGCCATTGCTTATTCAGCCATTGCTTACTCAGCAACCGCCAATGGCTCATCATCTTGCTTACTCAGCCATTGCTTACTCAGCCATTGCTTACTCAGCCACCGCCAATGGCTCATCATCTTTTGCTTATGCTGAGGCCTGCAGGTAGACTGTGCAAAGCTGCAAAGGTGAACTTTTCCTGCACTTTGTGCCCCACCACTAGTGACCACTCACTGCATGCAACAAGTTAACTGTGTCTGTGGGCACTGTTTTATACCCCACAGGTGGAATGTGCATACTTGACAGGAGCATGTATGAAGGCAGCGCCTATGCATGCCTTCCCCTCTGTATTTGTGCCCCACAGGTAAACACTGTGTTTGTGGACACTGCTTTTGCACCTCGCAGGTGGACACTGCATACGACAGGAGCATGCGCGGAGGCACCGCCTATGCTGTGTCCCAGGGTCAGACTGGGGTCCAATTACAGGGGGGGCCAAGCAGCAACGGCCAGCAGCAGATAAAGGCCAAGCCAATTAGCAATAAATCTGTGAGGTGTGTGTGTTCACGTGCGCGTGAGTGTGTGCGTGCGCGTGGGTTGTGACTGTGTGTGTGTTGGGGGAGGTGTGGGCATCTGTGTGCGCAGTTTCAGCGTTTGTGTGCTTTCTCATGGTACGTGTTTGTGTGTTTGGGGAGGTGTGAAATGGTGCTTTGGACCTTGCGATGCCTTGCTTAAGCCAAAGAGCGAAAAGAGAGAGATGCTTAAAAGAGGCGTGGACATGCCTGCAACTTAAAGGGACTGGCGCACAGCACGTGTATTCAGTGCTCCTTGCCAATGTTTGACGAAGGCACTCACCAGGGCATCGCCATTTGTATCCTCTTATCGCTGCCAAACTTGTCCATACCAAACGTGCCCCTTCCAACACTGTTATCAGCTCTCGTCAGGAGACGGTTTCAGGTCAAGCCTGCAGCCCTCCCGATCCCCATTGATACTGTTTCTATTTTTACTCTATGAATGGAGGAGTTTCACGGTACCCGGTGCCAAAGTGGCTCCTTTTCCTTATTTAATGTGGGGAGTGGTTTTTAACTGCCTGTGTAGCTTTTTCTTTTTCTTTTCCTCTTATCGTTGCCTCATCATCCCACAGTGCATGCCTGATGTGCATAAACACGTCTGCTCTCCCTCTAACTTACAGCTCTAGCACACACATACACACACATTTGCGCAAACGAGTGTACGCACACGCACGCCCTCTGCAGCTTTGCGTCCAACATGCCCAAAGGCAAGCTGCCTTCCAACAACGTGGCTGTGGTATACCTGGCCCCTGAGATTCTCCGCGCTGCCAGGAAAACCGACAAGAGAGGGCAGCAAAGAGATGGAGGTGCTGAAGGTGGTGGCAGCTCGTCTGTCACTCTGTCCCCTCAAGCAGACACATTTGCGTTTGCCAAGGTGCGCTGTCGCGAGTTCAAGAATCGGGCCAGCAGGTTTGGGCGCGTGAATGAACCAAAACCCTTTGTCTAAAATGAGGAGGCCACGAATCGGGCCAGCAGGTATGGGCGCGTGAATGAATCAAAACCCTTTGTCTGCAATGGGGAGGCCAAGAATTGGGCCAGTAGGTATGGCACGTTAATGAATATGATAGGGAACGGAAGGGAATGATACCTGACAGCTTGGTCTTCCGGTATATACTCTTATCTTGTGCAACACGCGAGCCTGAAATGCAAGCCTGGCCCGCCAAACCCCCCAGGTTGCTCCTCTAGAAATACCCATAGGCTTAAATTGTATTGCATATAAAATGTGCAACTGATTGAGAAGACTATATAATGACATCAGATCAGCAACACAAGGGAAAGAGCTCAACGGGTCGTGATATGCTATGGGGTCAGGGTTTAGGGAATTAAGGCTCCAGATTTGTGAGTTAAAATGTACACCCCAGAGGACACGATCACATGGTAGACATCTGATTTGCTGCTGTGCTTTGCGTGTGTACATTTTTGTCACGCCTCATTAAAGCAACGCAGCATTTGCTTATTTGCCAGCTCTGATCATTAATAAGTAAGTTTGCACTCCCAAAACACTATTGGTGGTTGATTTGGGAGCTTGTGCGGAGGCCTCATTCACCCAAGACCTGGTCTTACGTGACTAACACGCATACACACTGCAAGAAAACGCAGGTGATGTACCAGCTGTTTTGGAGATCACTTCTTGAGCCAAAAGCCCCCACCGCTGCAGAGGAGTGGAGCGCAATTCAAGACTATGTGAGGAGGGTAGCCAAGGTAAAGAAATTAATCGAATCAGTCCGTCAGTCAGTCAGTCAATTGAGTAGCAGTTCAGAAGGTGGGCAGCTGCTTGTGCTCACGTGTTTTTAGTTGTGAGATGCAACCACTGTTGTGTACAGATGAGTGGAGAACACAGGATCTGGAGTGACAGTGCAAGAAGAGCAGGGTGACATTCTGATGCCTGTATGGTGAGCTGGGAGAGCAGAGGTCTTGTGAGGTCCTGTGTGTGTGCGTGCGTGCGTGCGTGCGTGTGTGCAATCCCTCTATTCTTCTTACACGTGTGTATAACTATGCGGCTGTGTGTGCCTGTGTGTCAGGTATGCATACCCTCTAGGTATACGTACTCCTTAGATATACACGTACTTTCTAGCACATAATGTTAAGAAGGGCACACACATTGGCACAAATGGGCACAGCCTTTTGATGATTCACCCACCATGCCATCAACCTGTCACATTTGGCTGTTTGTGTAAGGCAGACGCCAGTGCACGTAGAGAAGCTGGTGCGTGCAAATAGCAAATAGCAAATAGCGTCTCAACAAGCGCACACAACCTTTTGCACCAGCAGCCAACAAACACCCATATGAGCTGTTGTCTTGACAAACACACCTGAATCAGTGTTGTGCGTTTTTGGGAGCACATGATCACATGATCACATGACACAGGTGTGGGTGACATGTGCCTAGTCGAAGCATCATTTCCATACCTGCATAGATGCGTTGCTCACATAATGTAATTCCAGCATGATTCTCAGGAGCACAGCACTGAATCACGTGCCCCTGTGTACGGGCAGTCTCCAGTATTATTCCAGATAGGAGGTTAAAATTGTTTGCAACAGGTCATAATTCTCTTTGCCATCTTACAAGAAGTGTCACATGGTATTGAAATCAAACTGTGGGGCTTGCACAGGCAACTCACATCATCATAGGTGGGGCACAGCAACACAAATGGTCATTGTCCAGCCGTAACGCTCCTGCTCCTAGGCAAATATACACAAAGCACGACTTCAGTTTCAGGTTTGCTTGCAGTGCCCTAGCTTTAAGGGGCCATGAGGTCACTCTCGATTGTGATGCAATCAAGGTTGCCTGTTCTAACATGACCAGCCCCCATAAAGAAGGTGCTAGAAATTGCTGACATAAATAGATCAAAATGCCAAATTATAAGACATCCTTACACAGCAACTTGTGACTAATAAATTAGAAAAGGACGTGCTGGAGATTGCTGGCATAGCTAGACCAATTTGCTGAAATATGGGGCTACCAAGAGCAGGTTCCCTGTGCCTTGTATAGGACGTGGTGGAGACTGCTTACATAAAAGACCGAAATGCTGAAACACAGGGCTACCGAGAGCAAGTTCCCGTGACTTGGCCAGCCCCCATAAAGGACCTGCTGGGAAAATGCTGGGCGCAGAACCCTGCAGAGCGACCCAGCATGGCGTGGATTTTGGAACAGCTGAGACTTATGAGGTTCGACCCAAAGCTACGCAGGTGAGAGCACACAGCCCCTGACTTGTGGGTGAGAGAGTGTAGAGAGTAGTAGGTGAGAGAGTGTACGCAGGTGAGAGAGTGTACGCAGGTGAGAGCACACCGCCCCTGACACACACCCTGATTTGTGACCAAGCCATCGGTTTTGAAGGACCTCAACAAAGGTTTTACGGCGAATTCAAACTTTCCTAGCGCGTGTTCAGCCAATTTGAGCACTCTGTAAGCGGCACGTGGCCACAAATGATGTCCCGTCTAAGGAACAGTCGTCGATGTTGATAGTTGTCTGTTGATGCTCATCCTGTCTACCGGTCGTAGCCCTACTAATCACTAGCTTTACGCCTTGTGTCAACAATAGCTAAGGGACGAGCGTGGATATGCTATTTTGTAGGCACAGCAAATCCCCTGTTAGGGCGTGCCCATCAAGTTTAAAAGCTTTCTTTGGGGGGACACAAATTGTGAGATTGTGTAAAAGCTTAAAATTTCCGATCCTGTGTGATCAATTCTGGTCTTTCCAAAGTGCTTGTCCACTTCCCAACCATTGCTTCCTCTTACCCAGGGATCTGGCAGAAGCTGACCGCCATCATCGTCTTCATGTCCGCCCTGGAGACTCTCCTGAGGACGGTGAGAACGAAGAAGTGTGTTAGAAGTAGCAGCATATGGTTCTCTTTCCTGCTCGGCTGCTGCCTTGCTCACTGCAGGTGGGTATTGCTACAATGTGTGCTGTTGCATCGCGTGTTTTGGTTTGTCTGCACGTGTGGTGCAATCAGTGTTTGTTGGAGTTTGGGATTTTGCATCTTACCCCTTAAGTGTCGTTATGTTGTGCCACATTTTCCTCGGCTGCTAAAGCTGCCTCAGTGTCCTTAAACTACAGGATTCAATAAAGCCACTACACGATTCAATAAAGCCAACTACACGATTCAATAAAGCCAACTACACGATTCAATAAAGCCACTACACAATTTACAAGATGTCTTCCTTGGAGTTCTGAGATTCATACTTTGGAGTTAGACTGTTGCCTAAAAAGATTCTGACTTGGTTACCTAGTATAAAACTGAGTCCTCAAGACGTCGCTTCCCTCTGCTTTCCTTGTTTTTGGCGAAGCCCCCCCTCGTGGGGGCGTGAGCACCCCTTGCATTGACCACTTCCCACCACACTTAACACAAGCCTCTCCAGGCCCATCCACGGCACCTCCAGGCTGAGACTCGACATAGGCTCCTAACTAATCTTTCTACCGTGTCAGACAAATTCTGGGACCCTGGGGTGCCGTGTGTAAAACTTTCGAGCAAATTTTTATGTCTGGAAGCTCCAAGAAGCTGCCCAGGATTCCTCAACCAGGCTTTCGGACCACTTCCTGCTGGTGCAGTGTCAATCAGCACACTTTCCGGTTGCGAATGCTGTGTCAGGGACCCGGGTGTGTTCCGGCTGCAAAGTTCACGGTTGACCAAGCAAGCAGAATAAAGTAATACTAATTTTGATGGGTTGTATAATTTTATTTTAGTCAGATGTTCTGATGCGCGGAAGTTTGCTTGGACGGGTCCCTTCAGAGACGCGGTCCTGTTGGTTTGAAGTGCTTGTGGGGCGTGTGATTAAAGGCATGGAGCGCACGGTGCAGGCGCTTGCCGCGCACGGTGTGTTGAAACGGTGTTCAGACATTGTGGCCAGCCCAGGCACCATGCTCGCACCTGCCCTATCCTCTTAGCATACAGGGAACAGCAGCAGCAGCACATTTTCACGCCTTAGAAAAGGCTGCTCTAGCACAGCATCATGCACACCTTTATCTGTAGGGCAGCAAGGCACACACACAGGTGTGCATGCACACATGCGCACACACATGTGGACGCACACACACACGTGCACACACACGCACACATACAAACACAAACGCACGCGAATACACACAGGCGTGCACACACACACATACACACATATACACATGCACACGCACAAACACACTGACACACACACGCGCGCACACATACATGCACATGCATATGCACGCACACACACACAAACTCACACGCACACATGCATATGCACGCACGAGTTGCGCGTGTGATGGGCTTCACCAATTTCTCAGCGTCGCTAGCGACGCTCCCTCACTTGTCCACCTTCCTCTTGTAGTCCACGTCACGTGGTCCACGTCATGTGTGTCTAAACCTGTATAGACCTCTTTGTTTCTAACGCGCTTGCAAATGCTGACTGTCATTGCAGTGATGCTTTCACCATCACCGTCAGACGGTATGGTCGGCTGCCCTTGCGTATTGAGCTGAATTCAACTCTCCAAGCGTCCAGGATCATGTGTGACGGTCCAACCATCTGAAGGGCGTGCCAATGCTGGACTCTTCTTTTAACTGGTGGTGGGATAAGCAAGAATCTTGCGCTCTGTGACTCCAGGATGGTGCTGCAAAGGGTTCTGAAGTAAGCTACCTTCAGAAGGAGCTGCATGGAAGGAAGGATTGCACTAGCAAGTTTATAAATGAGGTAGAGAAGATTCGGTGGTACTGATTAAGCAGCATAATTAGGACGCTCAAATGTATGCAGTAACACAGACAAACAACGGCTACTAATATTTTCCGTTCCTTGAAGGCCTGTTCCCCGTCCCACTCCAGGATGAATGCTTGCGTCAAGCTTATCATAATGACATATCCTCAACGAAGTTTCTTCAAACTATCACAACACGTTTGTCTTCATTAGGAATATCCTCCACACATCAGGCACATTGTGAGGAGCCTTCAAGCAACTTCATTTCGACTTTTAGCCCCACTGTTCATGGTTTGGCTTGGGTTGGTGCTCTGTGAAGGAGTGTTCTGCTCTTGTATGGTAGGACTAGTTGTTTAATACTTTTACTTTGGTAGCATTTGCAGTTTACTTGCACAGTGATTGCACAGTGATCTTAATCAGCGTGGGTTTTTACTTTTTCTTGTAAAACTTGCAAGGCATCAATGAGTGGGTTTAACCTTATGCACTGCGTGGATGAATTACAGTTTCTGACATATAGCTGAAGTTGTGTTGGTCATGATTACATGGAGCTTTGGTGTTTAGGACGCTTTTAGCCCACAATAAGAGTATCGACTCAGCTTGCTGCAACCTGAATGTCATGTGTCATTGTGCCTCTCCTCCTATTTAGACAGGAAAAGCTACAAGAAACAATTCAAGCTGTTGACGACAAGTTTGTTCATTACTGCAACATCCAAATCGTTTATCCAACGCAGCCATGACGCACACACAGCCACTCCGCAACCTAGGAGTTTTAGAAATTCATATGGAATATATAACTTTAATGACTAGTTTTCATTGAATGGTGAAGCTGATTTAAAAAATGACAAGGCATCTAGCGCAACCCCCACGCACCAGTTCTATAATAAGATACTCCAACAGTAGAAAAACCTATACCTCCCAATCAGCTAACCCACAACTCCCACTCGTTTCCCTTCCTACTAACGACAAGTGATGGAGCGTCGCTAGCGGCGCTGAGAAATTGGCAAAGCCCGTCAAGCGCGCAACGTGTGCATATGCATTTGCAAGTTTCAGCCCGGGAGGTGCCGTGGATGGGTCTGAGGAGGAGGTCTGACCCCCTTTTAACAAATTGTTACTCAACATCTGTACGCACCGCATCCCAGGGTCCCATAATTTAATTGGTTTGGTAGAAAGCTTGTTCAGGGTTTAGAAGCCTATGTCGAGTTACAAGGTTTACGAGGTATACAAGATAAATGTCGAATTACAGCCCGTGGGGTGGCCTGGGTATGCCTGGGGAGGCCTGTGTGAAGTGTGGTGGGAAGTAGACAATACTAGGGGCACGAGGGGTGCTTCGCCAAACAACAACTAGTAGTTGCTCTAAGTAGACTAACAGCCCTATTGAACGAAGAATTTGATCCTGCGGAGGCAGAAAATGTAGCCAAACGACTGCTTAGCCACAAGAACAAGGAAACCTGCATATGTATTGAGAAAAGAAACGCCTCGATCAAAAGGCAGCTCAACCTAAAAGTGCGAGCACGCCAACGCGCTTGCCTCCACGCCAGCAAGCTCCACCTAGCCTTAAAAGGAAACAGCATGTTTTTAACGATCTCAAACTCATTTCAGAAGTCACCTCCGCCCGCAAGCCCCCCCCCCCCAAACTTTAGCCACTCTCATTGTTTGTATTACCAAACCGCTCATGGGCCTAGGCATAACTGGCTTCCATGACTTCACATCAGCCAACTAAAAATACATTATCTCTGGGAAACAATTCAAAAACAAATACACTCGAGTTTTCAAAAAGTCGGCTTTGACATCCAACCCGCCAACCCACAGGCTGACATTACGGCCACAGGGCATTGTGATTACTGGATCCAACCATTGATCTCATGAAGTATAACGAAAAGAGTATCCTATCCTCCCCGGATGACACTATGCTTCCTGAAGTGTACACTGACACAGTAGCCTGTATTTACAATGTCAACAGAAAGTGTAAAGGTATGCGCCTTCACATACTATGAAAGGTCTTTAATAAGGCAAAATGCAGCGGTCTACACGATCACGTCCAACCTCCTCCCATTAGCTTTGCACCAGAACTCGTAGGCCTCGCTCATTGCACGTAAAGGCACCTCTACATCTAGACACACGAGCAAAAAAATCAAAGACTCTTTCACACGGATACTCCCCTCCTCCCATATCACTAGTGCCGCCTTTCAAAAGTGGGCCCTAGTCATTTAGAAAATATGGCATCCCCCCTCGACTATGACCCCAAATTCCCCCACTACTGGAGTGAGCACCCAAGGGACAAAGTGTTTGGAGCAAGCACCAAAGCCTTCTCCTCCCGATTTTCTGGTTTCTCCATCTGCCATCCCATTTACCATGAAAACACCATGTATTTAGCAACAATCAAGGCATGCAATTTACTCTGCTGCCCTTAGCACAGAGGCAACACCTACCTTCATGTTTCTTCCCTCCTGGCATAAAAGGGTGACCATCAATCCCTACACATCGCTCAACCGTAGATTCCCGCACATATGCAAATTCTTGGGCTCCATACCATCAGGCAGACCAACTCCAATTTGCTGGAATACCTCTCTGGAACAATATACAGACGTCCCTTTCCAAACACACTTGGGAGATGCACATCATTGCCATATGTAATAACAAAGGCAGAAAATACCTCAATGCTTGCAACAAGAACTGGCTAGCTAAAAGAGCTTGCCAAAGAGTTTCCTGAGGCAAACTGGGAAATCAATTACACTCATGACGACCCCTACCCCTCTGCACTTAGCGCTGAAGGCAGCTAAGGCCTTCTATTCCTGTTATGACGCATTCTTTGGACCATAAAGTTATGGCCCGAAAGGCGAAGGCAAGAAAGTGCACGGCTGAGAATGTTGGAAATATCCAAGCGAAGGTAGATAGGTAACACAGGCTTGTGATTTCTTTTTCTGTCATCCCACCAGCCAGGAGCAATCCCCAAAGGTACACCAATGTGTGCGATAAGTCCTCATAATTCTGCTGGAATAGTGATTATCATGCGGTGTCAAATTGTCAAGCTCTCTCCAGCTCCCGATGATACGTTCGCGCAAAGTGAGCTCAAACTGTTTTAGAAGGATAGATTCGCGAAATTTTATGGCATTTAAAAATTGCTGAAATGCAGGGAAATCTTGGAGTGCATGCAGAACCTGAAAAGTCCATGTATCACTTCTATTCGCAATAAGAAGGTCAGCCTGCACAACTTTCTCAAGAAGAGGATTGTTTGAAGAGAGTAAACTGTTCCAGAATTGTATGATGCATCTGATCCAGTAGAAAAAAATGGGCATCTGACCTGTTTCGCGGAGCACGCATTGAGTATCATTACTTTTCTTGACACCCAGGAGTCTTTTCAGGAAGCCAAGATGAAGACATGTGTGGGGGTGATTTTTGAGGAATCATATGTCAGAGAAGAAGTGGCCCATACTTGACAACCGTAAAGACCAGCTGTCAAAGCAAAGACCTGAAAAAGCCATAGCATGGCATGTTTTCTGTGCCTGATGCCCTTGCTGTCACCAATTTTGTAAACTCTGGCAATGGCAGACCTGAAGTTGTCTTCTCAGTTGTCTTCTCAGCAGCATGCTTCCATCACGAGTAAAAGTGATTCCAAGGTATTTGATTTCAGTGACAAGCTCCAGAGGTGTGCCGTCGTACGTGAAGGTGGGATTCGCAGAGTTACCCCTGCTGAAGAAGACCATGACTTTTATTTTGTCAGTGTTGAGCTTGAGCCCTTTGAAACGTGTATAGTCATAGAATTTGTCTAGTTGGAGTTGCACATTTTCAGGTCTATTTGAAGTGAGAGCAGTGTCATCTACATAATCATAGTGAGGGATTTGAACTGAGTCCAGGGCAGTGGCAGCACCTCTCTGTACAGTCAAGAATCTTTCTATGTCATTGTCATAAAGGGAGTACAGAAGGGGACTCAGAGGGCAGCCCTGTTTCAAGCCTCTGTTGGGCGCAACCTCCTCAAAAATTATGTCACCATTAATGAGAAGGTATAGGCATCCTGTGTACATGGTTTGAATATTATCTCTCAAATACTGCGATGCGGGGTCTTAATTTTTTGCAAGTGTCTCCAAAGCTTCTCTCTTGGAACACTGTCGTAGGCAGCAAAGAGGTCCAGGAAAGCAGTGTATACCTTTTTATTTCCTTTTTAGCTTTTTAGCAGTCGCAAGAATGTGGCGAAGAATAAAGAGGGGTTGGTTGGTGTTCCTTGTGGGGCAGAAACCAAATTAAGAGTCTGATATTTGATATTCAGCAAGAGCCCACGTCAGCAAGGCCCTGACCACGTTCGTAATAAGTCTATAGATACAACCATTGATAGCCAGCAAACGATGATTTTGGGGGACGTAGTTGGACCTTTTTTGTGTAGAGGCGTGATTTTAACTTTGTGCCAAAGATGTGGGGTGACACCGTCTGACAGAAGCAGATGGAACAAGTCAGTAAGAAGGGGAAGCAACAAGTTTTCAGTGTGACTCTTACCACGATCATCCCGAACCATTTCCTCTGCGTGTTTGATGAAAGAAGCAGAGAAAGGGTCAAAACCTGGGCTGGACTGCGTGTTCATGTTTGAACTGTTTTTTTTAATGGTGGTAGCCAGAGTATGTATAGGGGGCAGCTCGTATACAGGTGCTTGCTCATTGCCGCGTTGAAAGGTAGTGTTCATGCTCCTGTACCTGCCACCAGGACCGGGTGGGACTGCAATGTCAGAAGGAAGAATTTGTCCAGATTGTAACTGGTCACTGAGTAGCTGATGCCGTGAGGGTTGGTTGGATCGTGCAGGTAGCACGTCAGGAATGCTCTCTTGTGGTTGCACATTATGTGATTGAAGGTGCTCAGTCCATGACTCAGCAGAATCAGGAGAAATGTCAGACCGTTTGTTCACAGTCATCAGCTTGTACACCTCTGGGCTGCAAGCGTTAATGAGTCCAACCATCTCATCTGCCTTCTCTTTTTTTAATTGTTTTTTTCTCAGCCTGCAGTAAGTAGAGTATTGTTGTTGCAGCTCAGCAAAAGGTCAACCCGTAAGGTAAAAGATTGGCGGGATTGGACCTACACCGATGGCAGCCTCCAAAAGAATGAAGCAGGGCAAGACACCGGATCAGGTGTATACCACCCTCACTTGAACGTTTCCCACTATGTAAACCCAAAAGGCATGGGGATAACCAACACCATCTCACGTGCAGAGCTAGCAGCTATAGCAGCTGCAGTCATACACGGCTACTCACATATAGCCACAGACAGCCTTACATCACTGCACCAAATCAAAAAGCAGCTGTCACACCCGAACCTCCATCGCCACCACATCCAAAGGAGATGTCCTTCGATCCATTGCTAAAGCAATCTGCCGATCACCATCGCCCATCCACTTTTTCAAAGTAAAATCCCATGCCGGTATTATTGGCAATGAACATGCCGACGCCCTTGCTAAAGATTCAGCCACCACCTACTCCGACATTGCAGACACCTCCATCAGAACAGCAGGCCCTAAGGGGAATCCCTTCTAGGACATCCACTGGCTTGCAAAAGAAGACATAGAAAACGAAACACAAACCCATAATCATGCCCATATAACAAACATGGCCCATTCTCCTCCCCAAAGCTTAAATACCTACCAAACCACCGCAACACCCTCAAGCACACATGCATATTCTCCATAAACTGGGATATGCCAAAACTGAAGTGAACTACCATGCGTACTACCAGACCCTCATCAAGGACGGCACTGCCAATGGAGCCGCTAGCAATGCTTACCTAATATCATCTGATGTCCCCTTTAAGACCAAATGTATCATTATGAAATACAGAACAGGCACCCTATATAATCAAAAACATGCGTTGTTGTTCAAAATCTCAACAAGTCAAACTTGCCCCCTCTGCCCAAAATTAGACTGTGCCCAACACATCCTTTCTGGGTGCCAACACACGCAAAGAAGGAACATGATCACTGAAAGACACAATTTAGCATGCCGCATGATCTTTAAGGCTATCAGCAAAACAGGCTCCTTAGGATCATGCGTTGTCTCCATAGATATAGGCAGCAACGAACGGATGACCATGCGGAATCTCCGAGATTGTGCGGAATCTCCGAGATTGAGTCCAGGTTCCTGAAACAGCTGAAAGTAGAATTGTTCCAAGCAAAATGGCTCTTCCCATCCCGCTTCCCAGATAAAGACAGATTTACCTCCAGCCGCCCAGATTTTGTGCTGGTTATTCCCATCGATGCAAAACACAAATAAAAACAACAAACTAATGTAGGGGGGTGGGCTTTTCGGAGTGGCAGGGGGCAATTGAGGGAGACTGGGAGCACCTCAGCAGCACCACCAGCCACCAGTAGAGCCACCAACCCCAGACAGTACCGACCTAAAGACCTCAGCAAACCTCGGCGTGACATCCACCTCGTCGAGATAAATACTGTGAGGACACCAGACCTCAGAACCAACTGAACGCCGCAAAGGAACAGCACAAAGATCTCTGCAACATTCTCCAAGGAGCCTCCGTTACTCTTCACATCATCCTTTTGGGTGTGGGTGGCACCATCTACAACACTCACACTCTGAAGCCTTTCAAGGAACTGGGTCTCGATTCTCAAAGAGTTATGAAGCCTGCCTCCAAGCTCCATGTTCATTCTGTCAATTACACTGCTAAACTTGTCCATACCAGACGTTCTCAAAAGAAGACAAGGGCTCAAGGTGATTGGCAAATACCAACGTCCCAGGAGCATTGTTTGGTCCTCTGGATGCCTAGTGCCATTGAGAAATGGGCCCTCCAATATCATATAAAAGCATTCTGTGCAATCAAAATTTCAACTGCACGCAAAGATCTTCAAGATCCTTGCTGCAAAGCTTGTTGGACACCCCAAAGCGAGGAGGAGAGAACAAATGGAGTAGAATCTGGTCACGAGCAAGGTATGTTTCGATGCAGCACATGCATCCGCACCTACCATTGGGATTGCCTTGCTTATTAAGAAACTTGGTTGTTATCACAACCATGATGCCTAATTACAAACCAATCAGAAGAATGGCATTGCCCAGCCTGCCAATTGAGGAGCAACGGGAAACTTGGCATAGACGGAGAGAGAGCGAAATATGGCTGGTCAACTGGGAGCCAAGATGGGAAGCAAAGATGACCAGATCCAACCCTAACTATGTAAAATGGGCTGAATAGTACAAGACAAGCAATATCTCCACCTCTGGCATAAGAATTGAACCTACAGACAAAAACATGGATAACCTGTCCCGGTAAGGACCGGAGAATCCCAACAGGCATACTCCCCAATGAAAATCTACGCTAGGCAAACATATCAGGGACAAAGTTCGTTTTGACATGCAACCTACTGACCCGCAAAGCGATATCAAAGGCACAGGCAACTGTGAACTATGGAACAGGCAGGTCGATCCTACCATACCACCTCCAGTACAAAAGACAACACATGACAGTGAGCAATACAACACACCTAGCCAACCGCAGCAGAGGACTGGCTAGCAAAAGTCACACTTCCCAAGTTCCAGACCCTCCCAGAGGTGACATGTGTGTACGGCATGGATGGTAAATGCTCTGGCATCATCACCCCTCAGCGCCTCATCATTTTATAGGATGCATACAACTCTGCTCGTCGCCGAGGCATACACGCCCTGCTGCGTCCCCCTGTCCAAGTACTCGCAACAGAAATCTACCGACTCCCACGACTTTCAATGACAGGCAACAATACCAAGGCTGAATGCTCACATTGTCGGGCTCTGCCCACCCATTACATGACAGCCTTTCCACAACCATGCCCTGGTCACAAAAGAAAGAATGGGTTACCTCTAAACTTTACCCCAGTGCTTCAAGAGTTCTGGACAGCCCATCCAAGAGAGACTCTTTGGTTCCAGAACAGATGCGTTCTTTACACAGTTCACTTGTTTCTCCATCTGCCAGCCAATGTATGACGATAAATACGTGCTCAAAGTAGTTCAACATGCACTGCCTTGAATAACCGAGAGGCAACCGCTACCTTCCTACTGCTCCCAAACTGGATGGAAAATAGCATCGGTTCTTTTTACAAACCTGCACCAACAACAAAGATGTTTGCACTGTCCTTGGAAATATCCCAAAGATAAAGTGCGCTACATGCCACTCCTCTACCAGCAAAGCAAAACACCACCCCTGCCAGAGGCAACATGGGGAATGCGCACCCTAGTAGTCTGGAGCAAAGCTGCCAGGGAGCAACTTATTACAAACAACCTATCTTGGTTACATAAAATAAAACAAGACCTATTACTAGCGGCAATCTGAAATTTCAAAAATGCAGGCACCATACCTTTTTGTAAAGCACCAACTGAAAGCATACTGCCAAGAATGACAGAAATATGTAGGCTCCCCAAAGACCTAAGAAAGACAGTTACCAATGCAAATATTGGCGACATAAGCGATACATAACACAGCCAGGTCCCCTCCCATCATATACAACAAAAGCGCCTGCTAGAATTCAAGGCCCCTAATTGGAAAGAATGGGACTTCACAGATGGGAGTTATATTACAAACAAAGCAAATGGATCTCAGTTTATTGGAGTTGGAGTCTACCACTCTCAGTCCAACAAAACCACCACAGTAAATCCTGGAGGGACAAGCGTCCAAAACTATAAACTGAGCCGAGCTAGCGAGGATCGCTGCTGCTTTGATAAATAAGCACACCCATATCGCAACAGACAGTGCTGGTGCACTATGGCAAATAAGAAATAGCATCCTCAACCCACAGCTCACATGCCAAACTCCAAGAAACCATCGTATACCACATCCAGCTATCTCAAGACACCTTCCATCTTTACAAGGTTTAAGCTCATGCTGGCATCCTAGGGAATGAGTGCGCTGATGCCGTGGCAAAGTGCTCTGCGGAAAATCACAGTGGCCATAATATCCACATTAACACCAACGCCCATCCCCATTCACCCATAATCTGGCCAGCAAGGGAAAATCCTCCCCCAGCTTGCCTACCAGATACTCTTAATACCTACTAGCGAAGGTCTCCAGCAGAAAGGCTCTCCATTTTCTCTGATCTCGATTCTGTAAAAGCACACATGCACGTCCAACACAAACTGGGACCTAATTCAAAAAACCACAAAGCACAAAGTACACCTTAACAGCAACAGTGATAATGGGGGATCTGATGGGGGGGTTACTGGTAGAGCGGCTGGCTTCAGGAGGGCTAGGCGCATGCCGGATCGCATGGCTGACAACCCGCCGGATCCTCATTAGTCTCTGTTGTTTATCTTTTTCTCCTTTTGGTGGGCTCTGGCTAGTGTGAGCACTAGTTGAGAGCCTTTCCTTAATGCACGCTGGTGACTTTCAGCGTAGACTTTTACTTTTACTTTCACAAAGTGCTATACAAACTACCAAGAACTGATGAAGGAAGGCGTTGTTGAGAAAGAAAAAAGTTTGGAAAAATGCAAGTGTCACCTCTTGAGAAAATAAATATGTCATGCTCTGTTGCACAGATTTGATATATATATTCAAAAGCATGCCGCTCAGTGAAACCATATAGAAGGCCCACCAATCTGCCCCATCTGCCAGAGGCTAGACAGCACCTACCACATGCTGTCAACCCATTATCAATAAAATGATTATTAGCATGCACAACGTTGCTGGACGAATGATTCTAAAAGCGATTTAACAAGGCACACAGGGTGCATGCCTGCTAGCACAAGCAGACGTAGGCAGTCGTTAAAAAATGGTGCAACAAGGCATTATACGCCCTTTAGAAGAGACACAGATAGGAATGATTCCAATCTGGCTATTACTTTCTAATCTCAATGCACAACAGCGGCGGAAATTTAGCAAGCCAGATGCAATCATCGTCAGTGTCACTACCATTTTTCGGGAAAACGGTTTCTCCAACCCAGCGACCACACCCCAAACGATATTCAACAAACACGTATCAAACCGTTTGACTAGTGACTAGGTCTGCCAATAGTTGTTTGACCAGTGACTAGGTCTGCCAATAATGCAAGAAAAGTTGCCCGTGATGCCCTAGTAGATGGCGCTGCCAATCCATACCCCCTGGCTATGAAGCCAAGAGACATACAACCAAACAAACGTGAATATTTTAATTGGAATTAAGTACTGTGTAGACACCTCCCCTACTCAACTAGTAGAAAAGGCACGAGGAGAACAACATAAGCTGCTAATGCCTCGCTTACTCGGACACCGCAAGACCCTAGACACCATCCTGCTAGGCGCAACAGGCACCATTTACAGCAGCCATACAAGGAACCCAATCCGCAGCCTTGGAGTTGTAGGTTTCTGGTCTACATTGTCACGACAGATCATGGTACCAGCATAAGCATGGATTGAATTAATTACAGTCTTAGCCAGGCAAGTGCTGGTTCAGAGTTCATCTAGCAGCAGGGCCCGCAGCAAAGAGCGATGAACCAGACCATGTTTGTTGTTCCAGCCCCTCTCGTTGTGCATGAGCTGCTCCTCACAATGTTATTTGCCTCCCTCATTCTTGGTATCCTCAGTGTGACAGATGTTTAGCAACATGAAGTTCATGTGCCCAAAACACACAGGTGACGATACCCCCTCTTTGATTTAATGCGGTCGGCTAGTCCTGGCGGCAGATGCTTGCTTGTTTTTACTGGTTTTATTCAGTGTTGCAAATCTGTGCCTATTTTCCCTTTCCAAGGGTCTATTTTGTAGGTGCTACCAGTCTGGTGCTACAACAACAATTATCTCCGTTTTTACACGTTTACATACGCAGCCTAGCAGCCGCACGTTTTGACTGATGGCTTTAATTGTAACCATTGTAACCATTAAGCATGGATTGCCACAGCACTTATGAAACAAATCAGCCTACATGCAATCAGATCCGCAACCAAAATCATACAGATGAGACGAGATATTGAACACAACCCTCACGAATATCTGAGCAATACTCCTGGTGGTGTGCAGGCCTCTGCCTCCCAACCACCTGATAAAATATATATGTCTGCACAAGCTCGGTGTGTTTTTAAGAGTGAACGCAGTAGAAAGGGTCCACTGAATCCAGTTTGGTTGATTGGGAGTGCTGGGAGAAGCGTAAAAAATTCATTGAGGCTGTGAAACGTGGTGATGTGAAACATGCCTGTAGGTCACTGAAAAAGGAGAGTGATAGCTGCAATCGTAGGATGAAGCGTCGGCACACCAGGCATCTGCGTAACCTGTTTTTAGATAGGCTGTTTCGTAAAGACCCAGCTGTGCAT
>Ga0307968_1001293_pt1 | contig 20272 bp, 32 predicted proteins | sample OrgLakmetagen650_FD_201834 | JGI IMG/M metagenome (GOLD analysis project Ga0307968, IMG submission 201834) | Saline water microbial communities from Organic Lake, Antarctica - #650 | ecosystem: Environmental > Aquatic > Non-marine Saline and Alkaline > Saline | place: Antarctica: Organic Lake...
AGCAGTTAGAGCGGCGCCTGGCCCGGCGTCTCGCGGCCATTTCCCGTAATCCTAACAAGGCAGAGATGCTTGCGCGGGATGATCGTCACGGCCTGTTAGTCAGCGCGCCAGTGCAGGAGAAAGTCGCAGCAGATGAGGACTTTGATGAGGTGTCTGAGAATGTCACCACGCTTGACGATATCCTCGCAGATGCCGATGGATTGCTGGATAGCGAGGCCCAGGAACTATTTGAGGAGCGCCACGTTCAATTCGGCGCAAAAAAGAACACACCCGATGAGATCGCCCAGCGCACGCCCTGTCGGGACTTCGATCGCTTCGAGGGGTTGTTCAGCGGGGCCAAATCGGAGATTCATGAGGGTCACAGTGAAACGGTAAGTTTTGCCAAAGGCGCACAGATCCAGGAGGGAGATTTTTTCATCCTTGATGGGGTTATGTGCCTGGTAGACAAGATTGGAGATAAGAACGAGGGTGTCGGCCACTCCCGCCACAATCCCCGGATCCGGGTGGTTTTTGACAATGAGACGGAATCCAACCTGCTACTGCACTCATTCGCCCGGGCACTCTACAAAGATCCCAACGGGCGGCGCATTTTGATGGACCCGGATCGGGTGTTTGAAAAGATGCAGGGGTTATCGCATCACGAACGGCGCAAAGGCGTGCTCTATATCCTTTCATCGAAGAGTACGAACTCGGAGCTGGCTGCCATGAGAGATCTCTATAAGATCGGCTACACCGAGGAAGAGCTTGAGAAACGTATTGCCGGCGCTCAGCGATCCTCTACGTACCTTGAGGCCCCCGTGACAGTGGAGGCCACCTACGACTGCTACGGAGTGAACCCTCGGGCAGTAGAACGGCTAGTCCATGCAATGTTGTCCTCGCAGAAGCTGAACGTGACCCTGACCGATCACCAAGGCCGGCGGTACCGGCCAAGAGAGTGGTTCTGTGTGGATCTGGAGACAGCGAAAGCGGTTGTGGAGCGCATTGCCGATGGGACGATCAGCAATTACCGCATTGATGGTGTCAGCGGCAGACTTGTGGCTAAGAGCCGACGTTATGCGAAAGGTGCAGATAATGACTGAGGTTACCGAGTTTCACTTGGATCAGTTCATTTAGCGGGAAAAGCACAGAATCCGAAACCATGGGAATTCGGTTTATGGACGCACGTAAACACATCCAGCGCCCTCTCTGGGCAGAAATAGCCAGCAACACAGCTTTGTACTGCTTGCTCGCATCTGTAGGAATGTCTCTGCTAGGCCTGGTCGCATCAGCCGATCAACACGAGTGGATGCTTTCACTATTAGGCATAACAGAAGGCCGCTCTTCGAGCTACTACTCGCTGTTTGTAGCAATAGCAGCGTGCTCCATAGCAAGCATCGTTTACCTGGGCCGACGCTATCCGCTACAGACGGCAGGGGCCGCACTAAGCAATGATTAACATCATTGGAGAACGGCAGTTTGCGGCGATGCACGGCAAGATCCAGATGATGCTGGGCATTGCGGCAGGTGAGGAGAAGCGAGCGTCAGATCCATCACAGAACCCCAATCGCTGGTACCGAGAGTCCATTGAGACTATCTACCCTTTGATTGACCTGGGAATGGATAGAGCGGCCTGTCAGGAGCTTTTGCACTCGAAGGAAATGCACGTCATTCCTTCAAACTGCAAAGCCTGCCCCTTCCTTTCGTTGGAAGAGTTGGAGTACCTGAGGCGTTTCTTCCCGGCTGACCTGGACGACTGGGTGGAGCTTGAAGCTGCAAAGCTTGAAAAGCACTCTCATAAGTCTGAGGTTGTCGTGACCGATGATGCTGGTGATCCCAAGCTGGACCGTAAAGGGAACATCAAAGTTAAAAACCAGAATTATGGTGTCTTTGGTGTGACCCCGCTTCCAGTCAAGATTAAGGAAACAAAAGAGGCGTTTTGCGAATGGTCTGATGAAGAGATCGCGCATTATCGCTACAGCCATGGCCATTACGTTGCCACGGCTTACTGATATCGAGCCCTCCCCGGAGGGCTTTTTTGTGTTACCCGTTTAAGATTTTTTCAAGATCTACCATGCTTCGAGGCCTATACTGAGTGGAAGCTCATTCAAAGGCCGCTAGGATGACGTACGCTCGCATCATTGGTTTTTTCGCCGCTTTAATGGTTGTTCAGCCGGGACTGGCTTTCACGCGAAATACAGAGTTGGTCGATGTACCCAGGCTGTGTGAGCGGTTCGCAGTGAAATTCAGCCGTGTCACATATTCAGGGCCGGTTCAGCTGGGGCGTTTTGAGGCGGTCACTGGACGCTCAGCCAGTCTCTCTTCCGGGCGGTGCTTTTTCGTTACTGAGATGACCTTCGACGTCGAGGGCTACCTTCTTTACCTCGCTGAGTCACAGGGAAAAGACCCGGAGCAGTATATAAAGAGAATTTCTGAAGAGCGGCGGTATGAAGACGTTATTGATGCAATGGAAAGGCAGCTGGAAAGGCGACTTCTGGGTAAATGGCTTCCGCGTAATGTGACATTGATCTACTATTACACCTCAGAGTCGTCCGGATACCCCAATTTTGTCTTCAGGTTCGACGGCGAGTCCTTCTGAGCCATTTCGCTATGGCCTTTCCTTGTAAGCATGTAATCCTGCTTCGTGTAATTTTGAGGCTCTCGCCTTGTGCCTAAAGGCCGTATAAAGCCTTCGCCGACCAACCGCGACACTAGAATCTGATCGAAACGAGCCTCTCCGTGTTTTCCTCGCAGCCAAGTCAGGGCGCCCGAAGGCCGACATAGCTTCCCGGCTTCTGCCTGTGCGCCAAAAATCGCTCGAAGAGCTTTCGAGCGAAGGGTAGGGTCTTTCCTAAGAGCAGCATGATACTTCCCTTGAATTTTGGTTTTTGCATCTGTCATTTATATGCCCGTCAACTTGTATGCCGATAGTGTTTACGGCCGTCCGCTATTTAGGGTTCTGGCTTCTACCGTGTTGCCAAATGCAACGATGCCGTAAGGGTCTGGATCGGCAGTGTTCTGTCGCAAATAAGTGAAAAGAGGAGAGTAAATGGCCGTTCAAACGTTATTCATTTCAGATCGAGATGGTTTGGAGAAAGCTTTGGCAAATCCGGAGACGATGGTGTTCGCAAACAAAAAAGAAGCTGATGAGCGTGATGCACAACTCGAATTCGGGCAAGAGCTTTCGATGTTCCTCACCGAGCGCGTGAAAGGCCTCAGTGAAGAAGTTGCCGAGGAAGTTGGTATCTGCCTGGCGGAGCACCGTGAACTGCTCAAAAAGGCGCTCAAGAAGCCGCACTTGCTGAACATGACCGAAGATGAGGGTGCGTAATGGCTCTAATGGAAACGGAAGTCGTGATTGACGAGCTAATTCGCGACAGAAAGAAGGATCGCTGGTTTCGGATGCTGCGAACGGTGCTCTGGGTGTCTGTTGTTGTTTTCTTCGTAAGCAGTTTCGGGGGTGACTCTGACGATCCTGGCGATATGCAGATTGCTGCTGGCCCTTATGTGAATGTGGTGGACGTTTCAGGTGTCATTTTGCCTGATAGCGAGCAGGCCTCCCTGAGCTACCTTCAAAGTGCGTTAAAAACCGCGTTTGAAGACAGCATGGCAAAGGGCGTCATTTTGAGGGTTAACTCGCCAGGCGGGTCGCCGGTTCAGTCCGACCTTATCCGGAATGAGCTTGAACGACTAAAGGCAAAGCACGACAAACGATTGGTCGTGGTTGGCGAGGAAATGCTGACCTCGGGCGCCTACCTCAGCTCCATGGCCGCCGATAAGATTTACGCCAACCGGGCTACTCTGGTTGGATCTATTGGTGTGCGTATGGATTCGTTTGGTGCTGTGGATTTGATGGAAAAGATTGGTGTTGAGCGCCGGGTCTACACGGCCGGTGAGGACAAGGTTTCACTGGACCCTTTTCGACCGACTACGGAAAAAGGGGTAGATCGTGTTGAGTCCATGCTTGAGAAGGTTCATGAGCAGTTTATTGCCACCGTTAAGCAAGGACGGGGTGAGCGAATTTCCGAAGACGCGGATTTGTTCACTGGTCGCTACTGGTTGGGTTCTGAAGCTGTTGAGCTCGGGTTGATCGATGGTCTGGCTACAGTCAACGAAGCTGCCCTCAAAGAATTTCAGGTTACAAACCTGAAAGAGGTTAAGCCTCGCCTTGATCTCTGGGGGCGCCTGAACATGTACATGGGCACTCTTCATGATGTGACTCTGCGCCTTGAAAGTGCTTTTGAGAGCTCATCCATTAAGTTCTAAACATGAAGGTTGGGCTTGCAGGCTTCCAAATAATCTTTTGGCCGTAAGGCAAGTTCAACCCCCCACAAAAGCAAGGAGCTTTTATGAGCGAAACCGTCGCTGCTGAAAAAAATGAATCCACCGAAAAAACCGAAGTTGCTACCGATTCTGTGCATGCAGCTGCATCTGCAGCCGAGTCTGCACAGGAAGGTACAAGCACTACTGCTATTCCAGCTGAAGAAAAGCAGGTTCTGGTCATTATCTATGGTCTGATGGGTGCCGGTTTCTTCCTGGGCGTTACCTTCATCGCCGCTGTTATCATGGCTTACATCAAGCGTGGTGACGTCGAAAATGAAATCACGAAAGATCACCTCCGGTTCCAGATCCGTACCTTTTGGTTCAGCCTTCTCTGGACTGCGATCGGTGCTGCGTTGTCAGTCGTAGTTGTTGGCTACTTCGTGCTTCTGGCCGCGTTTTTCTGGACGCTGTATCGAGTTATCAAAGGCTTCATGCGCCTGTCCAGTGGCAAGCCCGCTTACTAAAAGGGGGAGTGCGAAAGACCGGTCTCAACGAGGCCGGTTTTTTTTGAGTTTAATACGCTAAAAGTGAGCAGTTGTTATGATCACGCGAAAGATCAATGAGCATTTCAAGCGCTACGTAGATAGTGGTGTAAAGACGCTGGAGTACAGGAAAAACCCTCAATCTGTTGCGGCACTTTTCGGGACGGATCAGATTGAAGTCGATCTGGAAAAAGGCATGATGAAGCTGCCTGAGTTTGGCTGGTTCACTGCAGAGAACGTCAAACCCAAAAAGCAGATCGGTTGGGTTGCAGTTATCAAAGAGGGCGATAGTTTCTATATAGCTATAGGGAAGCGTGGTCTAAGCCCATACTCCGAAGAGGCGGCAGAGATCCTTCCCACAGCAGATGGAGTTATTCTGGCGATGCCATTTATCGACCAGGAAAGAATCAAAGAGAAAATGATCGCCACTTAAGGGTTCTACTTGTGATTGATATTCAGGGCGTCACAAAAACATTTACGACCAAACGTCGAAGCTCATTGCTGGGCGGGAAAAAGCGCGTCAAAAAGACCGTGGCGCTCGACAACCTCAACCTGACCGTGGAGCACGGGGAAGTTCACGGACTGGTAGGCGCCAACGGCAGCGGAAAATCGACCCTCATGCAGGTCATTGCAGGTCTTTTGATCCCCACGTCGGGCCAGGTGCTCATTGGCGGACACAAGAACAATCCTTTCCGGAAAGCCAAGGTGAGGGTCGGGTACCTTCCGGCATCCGGCCGGTTATATCCCCACCTGACAGTCAGAGAAAATATTGCTCTGTTTGCTGCACTGGCTGGCATTCCAAAGAAAGATATTCCCAAAGCGGTGTCAGAGGCGATCCATGAGCTCGGCTGTGAAGGGATGCAGTACGAGTACCCAGAAGATTTATCGTTTGGCATGCATCAGAAGGCCAGACTGGCGCGTTTGATGGTTATTCAGCCTCAGGCCCTTCTTCTGGACGAGCCATCCACAGGCGTGGACATCGTCGCGTCCGCCCAGTTCAACCAAATGATCCGTTACCTATCAGATCGGGGCATTCCTATCCTGCTGGCTACTCACGATCCTCGTGAGCTGGAGAGCTACTGCAGTCGAATCACAGTTCTCAACCAGGGTCAGTCTGTCTTCACCGGCACTCTGGCCGAAATGCGCCAGTCCTCGGGCACTGACGACACCGCCGACGCGATCTATCAGTACATTAAGCAAGGTCAGAAATGATTCCTATATTTTTGAAAGACATTCACTACATCTGGATGACGTTCAGGCGGTATATCTTGTTCCTGGTGGGGCTCACGATAGCAGGCTTGATCGGATTGGTAGTGGCGGGGTCAATGACCAGTGTTGAAGATGACAATCCGTCCTCACAGTTCCATAAAATGGGCGTTCTGACGGAGCTGGTACCTCAAAGGGTGCTCGATAACCTGTCTTCTAACGAGAACATTGAGATTGAGTATTTCGATGAGATAGAGCCCCTCAGGGAGGCGATCAAACAACGCGATGTGAGATACGGACTTCTTGGTGCAAGCGAGACGTCCTTGGTCATCGGCATCCAAGGCAGAACTGCTATAGGCGACCTTATCCAGAAAGAGGTTTTGGCGCCTTACTTTGGGGAAGAGCAGTACAGCGTTAGTTTTGAGAGCGTCCAGGGCGATCAACCAAAACGGTTCCAGGCGTTGATGATCTGGTTTGCATTCATTTTCCTGCTGAACACTGGCGGTAAGCTGTGCAATATTCTTGTGTGGGAAGAGCGAGCAAAGGGCTATCTCGAAGAACTGATTGCATCGCCAGCCTCTCGCCTGGATATTCTGGTGGGTAAGCTATTTGCGGTGCTCGCGTCTTCTGCCGCCTTCTGTGTCGGCGTGGTCTCTATGTTGCTCATTGCCCTGGTGGGTGCGGCTACGGTGTTTATTTTGAACAACAGCTTCTTGCTAGGCCTTGTAAGCGAAGGGAGTGCAACTGCAGGTGCTTCGGCCGAGCCTGCTAACGCAATGGACATTGCAGGCAGCGTTGTAGCCTTCACTGACCCATGGGTGGTTTTGCTGGTAATCGCATCGTCGTTTCTTGCGCTGCTGATTGCTACATCTGTACTGGTAGTAGTTAACTTCATTGTGAAGCAGCAGGCAACGCTTAGGTTTGTGGTCACGCCTCTGATCCTACTGGTGTATGTGACGCCTTGGCTGGTTCCGTTCGAGGTGGTTTCTGAAATGGAGTTCCACTGGGCCTTCCCAGTTTTCAATATCTACTTCACGTCTGTCTTTGCGAGCCTCCATGAGTCCGCAGTGACGGAGTGGCTGGCAGCAATGGCTGTGAACGGCCTGACGTTCTCTGTGGTGCTTGCCATGGCTGTTTACGTGCTTAGCCGAATACAAGACTGGCCAGCCCGGTAGAGCCAACCAAAAAAGCCCTCCGGGGGAGGGCTTATCATCAATGCGCGAAATTACGCGGCTTTAACGTCTTTGAGTGAATACCAGAACTCAAGTCTCTGGAATCCTTTTTTGGCCTCTGGAAGCTTGGAGCTTCTGGAAATATCGCAAATCCGAGTGTCTTCCTTGAAGAGCCAGTTTAGAACCTTAACCCGTTCGACCTCAGATTCGGCAATATAAACCGTTACCCAGCGCCCTTCGATTATTGCTTGAATACCATAGTATTTGTGGATTTTATCCATGACTTTTCTCCGTTGTTTATGAACTCTTAATCGCTACGGAGATCGAGATATTGGATGAACTTTTTTTGCTGCTGATCACTTTTTGAGCAGCACCATGTTTTACCTTGTCATCTCAGAAGTTTAAGTCAGTTTTCCACAGGGTTTTTTTGGCGGTTATCCACAGAAAAAGTGGGTAACCTTTTTGTCCATACGTCTTGAAAAAAATCTTCATTTATTTTACGGCCACCATGTAAAACCGACCTAAAGAGGGCCTGCGTGAGTTAGGAGCGAGTCCAGGCCGCCGTGTTTTTCCAGGACGAATATTTCCCCCGGATTAAGACCGAAACCTACACCCCATCATTTCCGATCCCTCAATTCCCGCAATACCGTAAGCCACCCAGAGGTGATACGTGAGCGAGAAGCGGCTATTTGCAAAATGGGCACAAAAGAAGGACAGAGCGGCATTAGGGTCTGAAAGTAAAAGCGACCCTAAAATCCTTTGTGGGCTCTCGTGTGTCTGTTTGGCCCGTGTCCGGAGCTGGGCGCAAAGGTCAAGCCCGAATCTCGCCTCAAAGCGTTCTGCAACCGTTCTGAAAATCTGGATCTGGCCATCGTGCGCCAGTTGGTGGGGCAAGGCTTTGTTAGGCCTATGTCAAAAGCAAGCGGGATTGAGAGCTACAGCTCGCAGGTTTATCGCATCACCCGCAAAGGCTGGAACGAGATCATCAACAACAGTGCCGACCTGGCCGCCGACGAAATTGTCGGGGCTGCTGCGCTGAAATTCGCCTGACTTGGGGCATTTATGACTGGATTGAACAACGCTTCCACCGTGGTATTTACGCCTTATCCCGCGCTTGAAGAGATGAAGCGCCTTTTTCCTGACAGCCTTCCAAATGAGCTTGAGGCTCGGTTGGTTCCGGTCGCAAGAAGCTGGCAGGAAATGCTAGAGAAAATTGACTTCGAGTCCGACCGTGTAGATCTTCGAAACGAATTTGGGGATCTTGCCACTGTTACAGGTCTTGCTCGGACCAAGAAATCAACGCTTACCATCAAAATGAAAGACAAGCCTATGTTCAAGGCAAGCTATGATTCGGTGATCACGAGTTTGCACCAAGCATTCGAGAGCGGTTACTGCAAAGTTTTATAACTCTAACAGTAACCGTTGTGATTAAGCCGCAGTGTCCTCTTCCGCTTTATGCGGATGCTCTTCCAGAAACTGAATAACTTCAAAGAAGCGGGGCTCTGACTGGCCCTGTTGTGGCGGCTTCAACTGAAAGCGCAGGTAGGGCGGAGCCTGTAGTAGAACCTTCCCTTCGATCACGTCATCGATGTTTTGAGTGGGCCTTGATCCGCACCCTTCAATAATCGTTTTCCAGCCTTCTTTGGCTCTTGGATGCTGAATCTCCGGGCTGGTCCAGACCGTTATGTCTTGCCGTTCACTGGTTTTCATCTGGGCATTGCCCTCTTCATCAAACAGCACATGTGGAGGCTCCTGAACTTCGAAGGAAAGCTTCAGCATCGTCTGGCCCTTCCGGCTTTTCGTCGGTATCCAGCTCATCTTATGGATTTCCGCAAACCGGATCGCATAGAGCGCCTCAGGCTCGATTGCCGCTCGATACTGGAAACTTTCGGCGGAACTGGTCACCGGGGCGAAGCAGCTCTTACAGAACATGGCGTTCTGGGCGTTCATTACATGGCAGCGCGGGCATACCTTCCTGGACCATGTCTGCGTACAGCGGGACTTACTGCCGTCCTCAGCCTCAATGTAATGGGTGCAGCGAGTACCCTGGTGCCCGGCAACCAGATGGCGGTCTTCTGTCAGAAGAGGCTCGTTGAACCCCGTCAATTGGAGGAACCCTTCGTCGTTCATGAAGGTACCGTCGGGCGGCGTCACAGGGCGGAAATGATTCACGTTCGAGCAGGTCGGGCAGAGCACCTCTTGCAACTCCACTTCCTTACCGTTGGGTTTCGTAGCGGTAATCTCGGGGGAGAATAGATCGCCGTCAGGGGCAAACCGGTCCACGTTTTGCGCATAATCCAAAATAACGCAATCACGCTTACCGATTTCTGGGCACAACCGCACACCCCGGCCAATGATCTGCTGAAAGAGGCTGGCTGACTCGGTGGTTCGTAACATCGCGATGGTATCGACAATCGGCGCATCAAAGCCTGTTGTGAGGGCTGAGACGTTCACCAGATACTTCAGATCACCGGCCTTGAACCGTCGAAGCGTTGCCTTCCTTTGTGCTGTCGTCGTGTCAGCTGTAATAAGCTCAGTCTTGTCGGCGGGAAGGAGACCCGCCACCAGATTTGCGTGCTCCACATTCTGGGCGAAGATCATCACACCGTTCCGATGCTTCGTCTTACGCACGATATCGTCAATAATTTGCTTCGTCAGATCGGACTGGCCATCCAGAAACACCTTATCCTCAGACTTTTTATCCCAGTTACCGGTTTGAGTTTTCTTAAGGCCCTGGGTGTCATAGTGATCGGATATGTCACCAATGATCGGAGGCACAATGCGACCCATCTCAATAAGCTCATGAGCCGAGATCTCAAAGACCACCTCTTTGAAAAACGGATCGCGAGCAAGCTCTTCGGACAAAGGCGGGCGTTTGTAGTAGCTATGGGTTTCATAAATAAATCCCCGGCCGAGTCGGTAGGGCGTCGCAGTTGTGCCCAGGACTCGGATATTGGGATTAACCGTTCTAAGCTCCGCAATGATTTTGATAACAGTCGGTGGGTGTGAGTGAGCCTCATCGAGAAACACGGCGCTGAAGCTATGATCCTTGAACGCGGCGATACCACTGGCTACAGATTGTGAACTACCAAAAACAATGTTGGAGCTCAGGTCCTTTTCATTTAGCCCAGCGCAATAAATGGATGCGTCAAACCCGTGAGATCGCATTTTTTCGCAATTCTGTTCGACCAACTCCTGGGAGGGCGCCAGCACGAGTACCTTTTTCTCGCTCTCGCTGCTTTTATTGGCCATTTCCTCCAGGACGGCGGCCATGGCTGCCAGAATAAAGCTTTTACCAGCGGCCGTTGGCAGCACCAGTAGAAGCGGGTCAAGCGTTGCGATCGTTCGATTAATCGCGCAGCGTGTGCCTTCTTCCTGATAGTCGTACAGAGTAGGGAATTTCTTCAGGGTTGAATCGATAACTTCGTTGTACATGTCGCACCCGCTCGCACTGTTTCGTTTGTTTCTGCTACGGCGCGTGGAGATTTCGAGAGGAGGGTTAGGGCATTTCAGCCACCTTTAAACGAAAAAAGCCCTCCGGGGAGGGCCGAAATCAGATTTCAAGATTCGATATCCTGACAATTATGTGACGCTGACGAGCAAAAGGAGGCACTTTACTTCCATTGACGCCAAACTTCTGCTTCAAGGCTTCCATGATAGTGTCCCAGATATCTTCCGGCATATCAGAGCTATCTCCCTCTCCTGAAAGGATAGGCTCTACCATGATCGCTACATCAGACCATTCACCCGGCTCGGTTCCAGACTCATGCCAGGTAAACACCGTGTTATTTTCAACATACTCGATAAAGTCTTTCCGCTGAAAGAATTCTGGTGCGTTGATAGAGACGTGGAGGCCGAAGCCATCTTCAATGCCGCGCTCGATTACAGATTTAATCATTTCAACTCCTTACTGATTGATGAACTCGAATCAGCTACGGAATCGCAAAACTTCGGCGACCTTGTATCAAGGCGCATTGCGGTTGATGGGCCATCTCTGCGGCCTGAACTGATAACCCGTCACTTTTGGCAGGTTTTTACGCACAAAAAAGCCCTCCGGGGAGGGCTGTGATCAGTCGCTTCGTTGTACACCATGACGAGGGCCAAGAACGTACACTCGATCGGGGATGTCATCACAGGGAAAAGACCATTCCGGGTCAACTTTCCCAAGCCAAAGCAGCAGAGAGACTCCTTGGCCGTTCGCAGGATCGACATCGAGGTCGTTCCAGGTGCGAGCAAGCGCGTCTTTTGCGTCGCCAATACCGTCCCATTCGACGTAGCTGTCGGGCAAGGGTAAAGCGTAGCTACCAGACTCATAGATGATTTGTCCAAAACATTGCATAAACTTTTCTCCTTTTGAAACTCACAACAACTACGGCAAATCTGAAATTGGACCTGCAGTCTGGCACCTTGCGAAAATTCCAAAAGACGTAAGGTTTAAAATTCATTTCTTTACTAAGAGTGCCTGCATGGGAAACGTTATCGACTTCACTGCACATTTCGAAGCTAGAAAGGCGGCGAATTCTGATCCTGTGGTGAACGAAAACCCCTTCCTCACAGTGCGTGAATCGGGAGAGCTTGAGTACACTCAGCTGGGGCTGGATGAATGGCAGGACGCGTTTGAGTACGCTGGAATCGACATCCGCAGCATACAAACTATAAAAGAGCACGCTGAGGCTCTTGAATCTGTGCGGTTCGAGGAGATCCCTCCGTTTAGCGCCGATTAACAAATCACTTTTTTACGACGCGTTTGATTACATTTTTTTTATTGAAACCACGCTTCTGTTAGGCCATCATTTGCATGGGTAAGTCTTATATCTGTCGGAAAAAGGCGGTATTTGCAGGACGCAAAGACAATCGATTGAGTTTGAGGTTGGTCGTATGGGCGAATTAATCGCACTTAACAGGCGCCAGATAACCAGTGACAAGGTGATTCACGAGGGTAATCACTACCGGGTTTTTTCTGATGGAGGGCTAGAATATACCTCTGAGGGTATTCAACATTATGCTCCAATGTTCCGGGGGCGCGGTATTGATATCCGGAAAGTGCAATCAGAAGAAGATCATCTTGTAGTTTTAGATATTTGTAATCAGTGCAGTATTCGTGATGTGCAAGCCACCCTTGATTTAGATTCAGTGAGAGCGAAACATCTGCGTGACTTGATTGCCTGCAATAACGACGAAGATGTTCGCAGAATTGAAGCTCGCTTCAGGGCGAAACAGCGCATGATGATTATCCAGGATAAAACCTAGATTTACCTTCCGCTTTGTTTTCTGCCTAATATTTCATATCCCGTAATCCTCCTGAGTTTAAAACATTGAGGAGTTTTTATGAGCGATTACGTTTTTCACACCAGTTGCGTCAATTCCACTTCCGAGGCCATTACCGATATGGTCGACATTGCCGAAGATCTAACCGAGCGACAGTTTTTGATAATGGCTGCCAAGCACGGCTTCAAAGGCGATGTCCTCAGCAACCTCGGGTACACAGCGTGGTCCCAGTCTTGCGATCGAACGGCCGGTGCGCTGTTTGAAGACGACTGGGGGATTAGCTGCCACAGATCCTATTACCTGGGCGTTCCTTGTCTATACGTTTGCCATAGCGGCATCGAATACATCTGGATCAGCCAGGAATTAACCCCTGAGGACAGTTCTTCCAAGGCTCGTGAGAATGTCATTGATGAACTGGAAGACCGGTTTGACGACTTCGTCAATTTCTGCAAACAGACGTTCGGTTCTGTGGCGGGTTATGGCGAAAAAAAGCTGGTGAAGAACTTTGTGGAGGTTAATGCGGCCCAGCTGCTCGAATGGCGAATCAATCCGATGAGCTTCATGAGCGGGCTCAACCACCTTTCAGAGCGGTACGCAAAGCGTTGGTACGCCGAGCAGTTTCCGCACTGAGTCAATAGCCCTCTCCTGAGGGCTTTTTATGGTCCTCTGTAAATTTTCGTTGTCCGTAAGTGCGGTGAGTTTAAACCACGCCTTCGGAGACTGAGTTATGAAAAACGCAACAGAGCAATTAGCTTCCCTAAAAGCAGGAATCTTCTTCTTGGAGAGCGCTCACAGCAATGTTTTGAGCGCAATGACCAAGAGCTACCGTGCTCTTGCTGCTGAACCAACAAATCCAACTGTTGTTGAACAGCACAAGAAAGCGGTTCGAAAAGAGATCTCTGTGAGAAACTCTCTAGACGAAGCTAAGCAAGCTTGGTCAAGCATGCTCGCAACCATGGCTTTTCAAGTCAGAGCCGCAGCTTGATGCCTTGATTAACCCCATTACCTTTTGGTTCTGGGGTTTTTTTCGTATTTAATTGCTTTTATGCCGTAAGCTGGCCCATCCACATTATGGGAACTCGTATGAGCAATGTTGTTGATATGAAGCCTTTCATGAAGGCAAAGCAGTTGAGCCAAGCTGCCGAAGAGGACCCTGTTGTCCTTGAGGATGGCTATCTGGTTCTTAAATAATCTGGCGCGATAACTTATACAGAGTTGGCCATCACTACCTGGAAGCCTGTTTTTGAAGAGGTGGGTATCGACATCCAGTCCATTAAAACTCTTGAGGAGCACACGATCGCGCTGGAGCGAGTGAGCAGTCGATAGAAACTCCTCCGGCTAAATCACGCCCCGCCAAACTTTCCTATGCCGTAAGTGTCGTATACGAGAACGGAGAGTTTTATGAAAGATTATCTTCAAGATGCAAAAGACTGGGTGGCAGACAGTACCGATCTGTCCGTCGAGCAGCTGGAAAGCGTGGTTGAAACGCTGGGATACAAAATAAGTGATAATCCCGGAATGGACAAAGATCAGGTCGCGAGTATTCGCGAAGCCATGACGTACTTGAATGGTAAGATCTACGAATTCATTGAGGAATACGAGGATCACGACGCAGATAGGCCAGTAGCGCACGGTGAAATGCCGGAAGCTGCTGCAGGCGGATCGGACTCTCTCGATTTTTCACCCCTGGTGCCAGAAAGCGATGGGCCAGCGGAAGAGCTTTCAAAGTCCGAAAAAGAGAAGCAGATAAACGATCTTCTCAAGCATTCAGGGCTCAGCCGGGGGATGAAAGCGCCCCTTCGAAAAGCAGGCTGATTTAAGCCAGAGTGAAGCGTTTACGAGGAAATGTTCATGACGAAAAAAGTGGTCAACATAGGAGGCGCAAGCGCACGCGGGAAGGTTGTGCGTGAGAATGAGGATTTTCGTGTGTTCGAAGATGACACGATCGAATATACGGATGTTGGCATTGATTACTTCGGGCCCATCTTTGGCCGGGTTGGCATTTCGATAGCGTCCATAAAGACAGACGACGCTCATAGAGCCGCCCTGGAGATGGCAGTCTCGAAAAATGTAGAGGAATATCGCGCAAGAAAAAAGGAAAAGAGAGCTTCGCTGGAATCCAAGATGTTTCTGGCTGTGATGGAAAACGACGACAACAAAGAGGCCTTAAGCATTCAGGATAAGATCAATCGTCGTGACAGCTTTAGCGTTATCGACGGTGACAAATCCTCCTCATCAGACGGGAACGACCAGCCATAAAAAACCCCAGAACCAAAAAGGTAATGGGGTAAATCATATAGAGATTAAAGAAGATCGCGATCTTCCAATTCTCTTTCCAGAACTCGGAGAGCTGCAGCTGCAGAGGCGGCAACTTCTTCGTCCTTACCAGAGAGCAGATTCATCAGTAGCTCTTTCTTCGTGTACAGCTGCTTATCAGTAGCTGTTGCCGCGAAAACTTTAAGCTGTTTGATCATGTCCTGGTGCGCGTTAAGCATTTTCATAAAAACTCCGGATTTTAGTAGTTAGAACTCAAACCCTGTTACGGAATCGGAATTTTTAGAAACACAGACATTGCTACCAGAGCAGATTCTCAGCCGCACAAGCCAAGAAGCCCTACGCCCCCTAGTGATACCTCCATTTGTTGAGCGCTTAAATTTCTAGTCGCCGTAGCTCCGTTGAGTTTAATAACGCCAATGGAGGTTAATATGAAGAAAAAAGCACTACGAACTGTTGGCGGCGATCTGCGAGGAGCGGGCAAATTTGTCCTGGCTACTTGTTTCGGATTTGGGGTGTTCAAGCCTACGAACACAGACATGTCTGTAATTGCCGCTTTGTCCATGGTGGGCATCGGTTTCTACTTTGTCGGTACGCTGATGAAGCTACTGGGAGGTGATGATGATGACGATCCTGGGGGTTAGATGATTGAACAATCGTCCAAACTTACATACCATTTAGAGTATTAATGGAGGTACTCTCATGGATCTAATCGTTATCAGCATAACAGTAGGTGGCTTTGCTCTCGCAGGTTGCGGGATCATTGCCTTTGCATCAATGCATGATAAAAAGAGATCGAATCAGTAAGTCTTAAAAATTGAATTAGTAAGTTCTAAAAACTGAATAAGTTAATTTTGAAAACTCTGACTAACCCGACTTTTGCGTACGTTTTGTACCGAGTCGGGTTTTTTTGTTGTTGGCCAAACAACTTTCTCAGGGTTGGATTCGAGCACAAAAAAGCCCCAGAGACCGAAGTCTGTGAGGCTAATCAGAAGCACCAGAACCTAGCTACTAAGCACAGGTCTGAACGTGGTATCCCATATCTGGCAGTCATGCTTTTCCTTCGCATAACTGATAGCCAGCCCTTCTGCATGCTTAGGGTCATCGGCTACGCCTGTCCAGTAAACAATCTTTCCAGTCTCCATAACGACAATCAAAGACTGCTTGTAACCTAATTCAGACGGATTGCGGGTATGACTCATTGAATGAACTCCAGTCGTTGTATTTGGAGTGACGAATGCCACTCGAACTCGCCGTGGTTACGGACAAGCCGACTTTTGAGGAGGGAAGAGCAATAAAACCCCTCAGGAGAGGGGTTGTATCATCAGACCACATCCCAGATAAGCGATCGTTCTGATCCTTTCTGCATGTACAGAGACATGTTTCCGTGGTCATTCACTTCGACAACGACACCGTTATGGCCATCTGAGGCGGAATCAGCGTCGATAACTTCGCCGTCTTGCCGATCCATTTCCAGATGATCTAAGTCGGGGAACACGCCAATGTGAGCGCCATCGCCTTCAATGGTTCCGAAGTACGTGTACGGAGGGAGAAATTCGTGGATTTCATCCTCCATTTCCGCCAGCAACTCAGCTTCGTGTTCCTCAGAAACTGAGGCAGCTTCCTTGGTGTACTTTTCGACAAAGGCCTTGGCGTCGTCGTCTTTTTTAAGCAGCTTCATTTCGTCCAGGATTGCTTCGATGATTTCAGAAGTGATCAGTGTCCCTTGCGAAATGGTGCCAATGCTTAACGTTCCCATAACTCTCTCCAGTGTGGCTTGAACTCATAAACCGCTACGGAAACCGGGTTTTTCGGGTGTGCCTGGGCACGCACTCATCCTTCGAAAATGTCTGAAGCCGTAATGCTTTTGAGTTCACTCATTACGGAGATGTTTCATGAATTATCGAGCAACCATTGTTTCAAAAGCTGAAGACATGGCTAAGTGGAATGGTCAAAAGGTCAGTATTGCCCGAGTCATTACGAAGCCGGAATCGGAGATGAAGGTGGGGGCTTTGCCGCTTTTTCTTGTAATCGATGACGATGGAGAGCGGACAGTTGCACGGCCTGAAGAGGTACGCACTGAAAATCTGGCCGACTACAGCGATAGTGAGAATGGACTTCCAGTCTGGGTTGATGGGGCGTACATCACGAATGCCCATCCAGTCGTCTACAAGGCGTTAGAAGACCTTCAGCAGTCCTGATTAATACAACCCCTCTCCCGAGGGGGTTTTTGTTTGGTGCGCCTTCCCACCTCTTAATTAGAGAGGATCCGTAAGGCTAACTGATTCCTACATTACGAGTGATGACTGATGAAAGGGGCAATGATCGTCTTTGATGGCAATAACGGGGCTGGCAAGACCACTCAGCTTCGCATGCTTAGAGACCTTCTTGAGAGCAGAGGGTTTGAGGTTTTGGCGACAAGGGAGCCGGGAGGTACCCCGATTGCCGAAGATATCCGTTCGCTGCTGCTGAGTTGTGACGACCGATCGGATCCAATGACCACGGCCACCGAGGCGCTTCTGTTCTTTGCAGCCCGAGCCCAGCATGTGGGAACTGTTATCCAGCCTGCGCTCGAACAAGGCAAGGTCGTGCTTTGCGATCGCTTTACTTCATCGACAATTGCGTTCCAGTGCTTTGCTCAGAACTTTCCTTTAGGGCGCATGAGGCAAATAGAAGCGGCGGCCCTGGGTGACTTTGCCCCAGATCGGACGTTTATTTTCGATGTCGACGTGGAGGAAGGTCTTCGCCGTGCAGGGCAGGTTGGCGACGAAGATCGGATCGAAAGCATCGGCATACATCGTCTCAAAAAAGCCCGAGAAGGATTTCTGTGGCAGGCCCAGCAAGATGAACGCTTCCGTGTCATCGATGCGTCAGTGTCGCCAGAGAACGTGTTCAAGGCAGTGCGGTCGGCGCTCCCTCGCCAATTGTCCTTTCCTCGCACAAGCGGAATAGAAGGCTACAGTAATTCAGTTTCCGTCTAACCCAGTCCCTCATTCAAAGGCATTTGCTAAAAGTTGCGGCACCGTAAGGTACGAGCTGTCAGATGTTTTATCTGCAGATTACTTCCACTTCAGGAGTGTGTATGTTTAAAAAAGGAAAACTCGGAATTGCTGTCACTTCAGTGTTACTGGTTGCGGGCTGCGGTGGTGGTGGAGGTTCTTCATCAGGTAGTGAAGCCTCGCCTGTCGAGTCAGTGACTGTTAGTGGTCGTGCTGCAGATGGATATCTTTCTAACGCCAGCGTATGTCTGGATACAAACGACAATGGCACTTGTGATGCAGGTGAGCCGAACGCAACGACCGGATCTGGTGGTGTGTTTGAGTTGGATGCGACAGTATCCGAGGCGGCTTCGAAACTGGTGGTCGAGGCCATCGCGAATCTGACAGTTGACGAAGATACAGGGTTGCCGGTACCGAAAGGCTTCACGTTGCGGGCCCCTGTGAATCTCGATGAAGAAACCCAGTTTGTGTCTCCTATCACCACGCTTGTCGCCGACGAAATGGACCGGAATTCTTCAACGCTTGCGCAGGCTAAGCAGGCCGTATCGCAGAGCCTGAACACGTCGTTTGACGTCATGGCTGATTTCATTGCCGCAGGTGAGGGTGATGCGAATGGAACCGTTAAGCAAAACGCCGAGCGACTGCATCGCATCGCGCAAGTCACTGCGCGTATTTCGGCGGAAGTGGAGTCACAGGTCAATCAAAGTGATCTTGACCAGCTGCAGATCACTCGAAAAGAGCTTTTGACGCTCATCTCAACTCAGATTAAGGCTTTGATGCCTATCTTGCTGGCAGATATCGAAGAATCCCTGGATAATCCTGAATTCGACCCAGATCAGTTTTTGGATTCTCCGGAATACGACGTTGCTCCGCCAAGCGTTGAGTCGCCTGATACAGGCAGCACACCAGGAAATGACGCAGAACTGGCAGATCGGTTGCTCACAGCTATCCCGTCCTCACCTTTTTTCGCCATTACGCCGTCCGGGGATCAGGGCATTCAGTCAAGTCGAACCAATGTTTTCGATTTCGCCGCCAACCCACAGGTTAACGGAACCTTCTATCTGAGGGCTTTGCAGCGTTCTCTTGAGGCCACTGAAGGTGAATTCGGCCGCCTGGCTTTCGGTGAAACTGCGAGTCGAAATACGGGTGATGGCCTAGTGATGGATGTCGTGCCGCCAGACACCGCAGACGTCAAAATATGGGCCAACGGTCAGCACCAACTTGAAGTGATCGCAGGGGGCTATCTCGCTGAGCAAAACGTGACTTCTGACGGAGCCACCTATTACGGGTCTTCATACAACGGCGCGATTAATACCACATCAACATTAATGCAGATTTCTCTGGAAGGCTTGTCGGTGAAAGGGGCGATTCCAGATCTGTTTGATTTCATACCTGATAGTGCTTTGGAAACTGTTCAGGGTGACGGTGAGTTTCAGTCGGGAGCTCTTGCTTACGCCCGTAGTGAGACGTTTGACGAAGCAGTGTATATGACGGACTGGCGCGACGATGACGGTGATAATGGGTATTGTGGCGGAACCGCCTATATCGATGAGGTCAAATCCTGCAATGTGGTTTATGGCGAGTACACTTTAAACCAGGACGCGATGCCTACCAGAACATTTGATGAACTGATGTACCCATCGGGTACCGGGGCTGATGATGAGGTAACCATTCTCGGCGGTAAAATCATCTTTTCAAGCGGTTCAAGCGAGTACCACATGATGCTTCGCGGCCAAGCCGCCAATGGTTCAGGAAGTATTTTGGTTCAACGGGGCTTCGAAGGTCCGGTTCTTACAGGAACCTGGGTAATGGAATCCGAGCCGTTCCAGCATGTCCGTCTGAATTTGCCGGATGGCATCTACTATAACGCCGCTTTGGATGAGATCGGTGGCGCTGGCTACGCCTTCCTTCATGAGCATGAGGGTTATGTGCGAGCAGGGCGGTTTTCTCCCGCTGGGAAAGAAGTTGCTGAGTTCTTCGGTGGTGATGTGGAGGCACTGGAACTGAACAGCCAGGCGGCAACAACCGTCGCTAATGCCATGTTCCAGTGGGGACTACTGTCCGCCCACCCCGCATGGTCAGATCAGTGATAGTCTGAACAAGCCCAACAAAAAGCCCTCATTGGAGCAAGCCATTTACCTTAAGTGTGTCTGGAATTACTCCAGCCACAGGGTTCCCATCTGCCGAATTAGTTAATGAGGTCTTGCTTGCGAAGGCTGCCGAGAAGATCGGCCGCCAGAAACTCATCCGGCTTTACAGTCATCCAGGTGCCATTCGATGATTTGTGAACCTGACGCTGCACTCCGCTTACAGCGATCCAGATCTGGCCCATCTCTCCCGCAGAGGACAAAGCAGCTCGGCGGGTTCTATGGCTTTTCACAGCATCTGGATTACCGGCTTTACAGCTGTAAAAGGGTGCGTTTTTCGTTGGCATTACAAACCTCTCCGGTTTCCCATGTGGTCAATCAGCAAGTGGAGCCGACTGTTTTGGCGAGGCCATTACCAGAAGCGAACAAATGAACGCTACCGCCAGGCCGATCAAAACACCGTTCACATGCAGGCTGTAGTTTTG
>Ga0307968_1001297_pt1:0-2500 | contig 20258 bp, 27 predicted proteins | sample OrgLakmetagen650_FD_201834 | JGI IMG/M metagenome (GOLD analysis project Ga0307968, IMG submission 201834) | Saline water microbial communities from Organic Lake, Antarctica - #650 | ecosystem: Environmental > Aquatic > Non-marine Saline and Alkaline > Saline | place: Antarctica: Organic...
TATGTATGTATGTATGTATGTATGTATGTATGTATGTATGTATGTATGTATGTATGTATGTATGTATGTGTGTGTGTGATATGACATTCATTACCCTGGGTGTTGGGGGGGGGTATTTGACGCTGGTGTAGCTTCAACTGTCGTAGCTTCTCTTCAACGAGGGTTGATCAGAATCGTACAATTTAAAATTTCTCTACTAAAGACAATGCAGGTGCTACATTTTATATGGGCCATATCTGTATGGTTCTGGCCAACTCAAATTAAAAGTAACCCTGAAGAGATTCAGTGTAACCAACTCTATGTTATGAAGGAGTGTTCATAGTTCAGAAAGGCTCTTGCCCAAGAGGGCTTTTTGCACCTCTATGAACTTCATTTCCATGTTTGTAATGAGTGAATTTAAAGCTTACTCCGATCGGGGTTTTTTAGGGAGGATAAATACCCAGAACCTACCATGTTGCGACGAAAGTCAAAGCGGTCTCCGTACCACTTGCGCGAACGTGAGTCCCATGCTTTGACCATGTCAAAAGGGACGCTCCTGTTGCAAGAGTGTTGTTCACGCATACATATAAATTCATGCCACTAGTTAGTATAGCCTTAACCCTAACATCTGCTAGGCTTTAGAAACGGCAAATACCCATGTGAGCATCGTGGCCAAGCTGTTCTCCATCACGCCAATCCACTAATGGATATGGACGCACCTGCGGTAGGTCTGGAATGCCTCCACAAGCCTGTCTCTGTCCTGAAATTTCAGCATACTTATATCAAGGAGCGAAGCCAGCAGGGCAATACCATTGCTACTGGAAATGTGGGCACTGCTGTCTGTTGCCGCAGCAGTCGGCAACATGCCTTTGCTAGATAGAGACACAAGCATGGACTCAAGCTCACGCCCTCGTTGATCTAGCAAAAAAAACGAGGAAAAGGCAGTGGGTGAGTGCCTGCACTGGGAGGATGTGAGAGAGAGAGAGAGAGAGAGAGAGAGAGAGAGAGAGAGAGACAGAGAGAGAGACAGAGAGAGGGATGCTATTGCTGCCGTACTGTCTGATTAGTCCCTGGATGGTTGCTAGGAGTTCTGAAGAAAAGAAACTTTAACCTTGCTGAGCTCACCCAAGTAAATTGCTGTCCGTTCTCGCAGCATGGCATTGCTGTGCAGCTCCAGGAAGAATTCCATCCGCTCTTTTGGCAACACACTGCCATCTAGGAGCACACTGAGCAAAAGTATGTGGCGTGCCAGATTCTCTGGCTCCTCTTCATACACGTACAAGTGGGTTGGGCCTGCGTGAAAGGCTGTGTGGCGGTCGCCCCGACTGATCGTGTAGACAGTGTGCCTTGGGTCGTAGGGCGCAAGCTACAGGGGCAGCAGCAGCAGCAGCAGCAGCATACAGGAAGTTAAATTTGCAATCACAACAAGCAGCAAAAAAGAGAGACCAGCCAAGTTGACTTGTGCTTGCACTTGTTCGCAGTTTACCTGAAGAATACTAAGTGGTGCAACCTGGGAAGCAGCGGTAGCCGATGATTCACGTAAGACTGCCAGGAGATCCAAAGCTGGTGACAGCCCATTTAGCTGTTGCGCATTGAGCTGATCCATGCAGACCAACAGCTCTAATAGGAAATCAGCGATAAAAGACGAAAGATGCAATGATAACAATAAATTCGACGTAAATTGTTTACAACTAGTGAACTGTTGTGTTTGTGACAAATCCCTCGAAGTACTTTCGTACCATCAACTCGTTCCTTCATGCATACATTTAAATCACTCGTTTTATTCTTCGCAAGATTCCCCCGCGCTTGTTTGAGGCTGATGATGATCCAGGATGAAAACATGTTCTTTCACTGCAGGCACTTCCAGATGCATCTATGGTTTCTCTCCGCAGGAAGTACGTGTGTTATTTTTACAGACAGGATCCTCTAGGTGAAGGCAAGGTTATCACAGACAGAAGGTGTGTCTGCTTTTTCACCAGGAAAACAACAAACTTTGACTTTTTATTCAGACCTTTATATATTTTATGAACAGGCAAGCAGTCATACTTCTTGAAGGCCTTTTCCTTGTAAACCTTGCCTTAAATTCGTGGACAATAGCGAGATTAAGTCGCTCGCTTGCCCACTAAAGGCAGCACGCCCCACGATGAAGTAAAGCAAGATGCCATTTAATTCAAGGGACACGCGTGACTTTTTACTTGCAAATAATTGGCAATGAAACACCGCAAGTGTCCACTTGGCTAAAACAAGAGGCATTAAACTCCATTTCCTCACATTACTAAGGCCACTGTCATAACACAATTCCGCAACAAATTTGCCACAGGACATAAATATGAGCAGAATTACCATAATGAACCAAGCAAGATTGAAGATTGCAAGTTTGCATCATAAAAACTCAGGAGGGTTTTCTTCTCTGGTACACCTCAAGCTTTTGGGATCATTTTGGCTGTGTGCGCAACTTAAGTGTCCCTCGGTTGCTACCAATTCCAATGTTCAGCTGGCACGCTAACCTCCAAGACTCGGG
>Ga0307968_1001297_pt1:7500-20258 | contig 20258 bp, 27 predicted proteins | sample OrgLakmetagen650_FD_201834 | JGI IMG/M metagenome (GOLD analysis project Ga0307968, IMG submission 201834) | Saline water microbial communities from Organic Lake, Antarctica - #650 | ecosystem: Environmental > Aquatic > Non-marine Saline and Alkaline > Saline | place: Antarctica...
ATTGGAATATATCAGGGTTGCACTGGAGGAGCAAAGTGTCAATACAACGAAGGGAAGCCTTTTCAGTCTTCTGCTTAGGTGGCAGGCTTGTATACTGACTTGGATGAGTGAGCATGCTTGCAACATCGGTTGCATGTCTTAAGTGGCATGGAGATGAAAAGCAAAAACGTGACTTAAGAAATCATTTGGTGTTGTTTATAACTAAGGGTGTGCCAGCCTCTAGTCGAGGCTCGACGAGGTCAAGCCTCGACGTCACTGCTGTCAAAGCCTAGACGGCAACTAGGGTGTCATTTTTTGGGAAAAATCAGGGGAAATTCCCTGGAAATTCCTAAAAATCAGGAAAACGACCGTGTTTATTGTATACCGTACCTTACCGTACTCACCCCGGTGCCCAAATTTCAGAAATATTAAATGTAACCCCGGGTAACCCCGAACCCTGTAATTAAATAGCCTTTCCCGCACCAACCCCGGTGGGCATTTAGCTCAGCCAGTGCCTGTACAAGTATGTGTATGCATGCACATGCGCGAATGTGCGTGTGCATGTGTGTTTTCGTTTCTCGCTTGTTGTGCGTATGCGTGTGCGTGTGCGTGTGCATTTGCGTGCGTGTTGTGCGTACAAGTGTGTGTGTGTGTGTGTGTGTGTGTGTGTGTGTGTGTGTGTGTGTGTGTGTGTGTGTGTGTGTGTGTGTGTGTGTGTGTGTGCGCGCATGCGAGTTTGTGTATGCGCATGTGTGTATGCGCATGCGAGTTTGTGTGTGTATGTGTGTGTGTATGCGCATGCGAGTTTGTGCGTCTGCATGTGTGCTGATGCTGCTTCATGCTGAGCCCTCTCCTCTTTTGCCTGCTGCAACCTGGTCGAATTTCTGTTGCTCCTCTTTTTGCTGCTGCAACGCTGCTTTTTCCTCTGCTGCTTTTTCCTCTGCTGTCGCTGCCGACTTGACGAAATTTCGTCAGCTGTCAGCTGTCAAACGTCCGCTGCAGCGTCCTCTGGAACACACCTTTGGGCGCAACCGGTGCTGCTAACGCTGGGGCTGGTGTTGGTGCTGGGGCCAAGGCGGGGCCTGGGAGGGGAACAGGGGGGGCGGAGGGGCCTTCTCCGCTCATCACTGTTCACTTACCCACCATACTTATTTTCGCTAACCCCGGTTAACCCCGGATCCTCTGAATAAATATATATTTTACGATGCCGGCATCAACCCGGAGGGCAAAAAACGATATTTACCAGGGGTGAGTTAAGAAAGGTACGGTGATAAATAACATATTTTAGTGTAATGTAAACGCAAAAAATGGCACATCACGATGTCACAGTCTTGTTTAGGGAAGTGAAGTGTTAAACCTTCATTTCTGGATGCCCCAAAAAGGGCAGCAATTTTGTACATTATTTTCAAATAGAAGGGCTCCGTCCGCCCAAATTCTACGTGCAAAACTTTTTTGCCTTTTTGTATGTTTGCCTCCGTTCCAACAAGGCGGAAACAGGCCTCCTCCTGTGCACTCGCTTTGCACCATGCAGACCCGTTCTTGCTTTCAAGAAGGCGACCAGAAGTCCCGGACAGAAGCAAGTCCATGCACGGACATACATCCTTTGACCTTGCCAAATCCATTCAAGTTCGTAACTTTGCTGTAAAATAATAGTTCATAACAGTGGCATGTAACTGCATTAAAAAGTGGCCGGCCAAAAATTCCTCCTCGTCGGTCTCCATGCAGGCACCGGAAATGATGGTGCATGATAATTGAACGGAATTAAGTAAGAACGATTGAAATAGTAAATTTGCATTTTGACGCCGTCACAACGTGCCACTTTCCAGCCCTTCTCGTCGTCGAGTGTCCAACCCTCACAGCTCGCCGCGATACTCAGCACAGCTGTTAAGGGTCGCCCGTAGGCATTTAAAATCATAATCTTACGCGGAACAGATGCCTGGCCGCGGAGCTATTTAGGCACAAAGTGCGCTCAAACCGATGCAGTTACCCCCCCCCAGCACAAATTTTTTGTCAGAAATTTGAGTATATTATCGAATATTATTTAGAATATATAGAACTTATTCCCGGCCAATCTGATGTGCGTATGCCTGTCCAGGCAATGCACCATGAGAGATTCCCTAAATACTTCCTACAGATCTTTTCAGTCCGGTCTCTACACAATAATTACCGTACCAACGCTTGACCATTGCGCTTTAATTATCTTTTTTGGAGCAATGGAGACGCGCAATGAATATTTTGCTACACTTGAAATTGGGGTGCGCAATTGGGTGCGCAAGCGGGAAATTATTCCGGTGAGAGCCGGTGCGCAATTGTGCGCAATCGCATAATCAATTAATGTTATAATTTCTGGGTAGGCAAAGGTATGTGCGTGCCATCCCGCGGGAGAAGCAGCGTTCCAAGCATGCCTTCCGGGAGGCAAGCGTTGAGGCAGCTGGGCTGAAGCGCAAGCGTGAGGAGCAGTATGAGAAGGCCAAGCAGCAGCGCAAGCTGGAGGGAAAGGGACCCGGGCGACCTCCAGCTGTCAGAGGCCCTGTGAAGCAGCACACAGCACCTCCCGTACAGCCACAGCAGCACAGCAGCAAGGAAAGAGAAGAGCAGGAGGAAGACGGGGCACAGCAGGAAGGGCAGCGCGCGTGTGCGCCCGGGACAGATGAAGCTTGCTGCTGGGGGCCTGCGCAATGGGGTCTGCGCAATGCCCCTGAGAAAGCTCTGCGCACCTCAACTGCTGCGCAATTGGGGGTGCGCAATGGAAAACTTTTCCCACTGAAAGGGGTGTGCAAACCCCGCGCAATGCACTCAAACAATTCATGAAAAATCAGGGTGCGCATTGGTCACGCGTTAGTACGGTAATTATAAGACTCAGAAAATTTTTGGCTCAATCCGCGCAAGTTTCAGAAAGTTTTTTTCCAACCGTAATGCACCAACTAAATCATAGGGCATATATCGACGAGCCTCGCCCTCAACGACGCTCGTCCAGCCTCGCTGGCAAAATCATACACCCTAGTTACCCATGCTTATTTATAACATTTGGCCTATCTTGCAAAGGTGCAGGGATGCACAGGAATGAAGTGGTTGGACCTCAGCTTTGCAGATTGTGCGACATTTGACCGTGCAGCAGATATCCTGTGTAGTTGCCCTGCGATCCTAGTGGTCTGTGGTCAGGCCAGGCACCGTAGGGGTTGCGGGTTTGAATCGTCCCAGCGACTCAAGTACTGAGCTGCCCAGCAGCGACGGTCTCCATTTCTTAATTCTTTCTATTGAGGTGTTATTTCCCCCCTTGCATTGAGTTGTGTAACGTTATGTAGTTCCAGTTCTTGTTTGAGCTCTCATGTGTGCGTGTTGCTAATTGTAGGATGGATCTGGAGAAGCAGCGTGGTATCTCCATCAGCTCCACGGCCCTGACCTTTGAGTTCAAGGACAACTTCATCAATTTGCTAGACACCCCTGGCCATCAGGTGACTTCATTAATGGCCGCATGGGCATCATTGGCAGCAAAGGGAAATTTGTGACAGCCCTCTTTAATCTCCTTGACATGTCTGGAGGAAGCTGACCCTGTGCTTTTCTTTTGTTATACTGTGGGTGCTTTCTTTGTCTGATAAAGTGGCACAATTCCATCACGATGCAGGCTCCAGCTACTGAATTATTTTGTCATTCTTCGGAGTATCCACGAAAACTTAAAAGCCCTCGTGCCCATTTCCTGCCATGCAGTTGGACTTGTCTATATACCGTACAAGAAGTATATCACCGCCCCTTAATTATTGTTTTTTGGTGGGGGCGGTGACGGGGCGGTGGTTTAAAATAGATTTATTTCTAAAGGGGGCGGTTGTGGGGTGGTAGCGGAAATTAAAGTTTTTGATGGTCAGGAAGCCTCCCCAGCACTTCCTGACCCCCCAGCCCCAGCTCAGCCTGCCCCTGCACCCCCAGCCCCAGCCTTGCCTGCACCCGTTGCACCCGTCGGGAAGTTCCAGCGAAGGGGGGGCGGATGCAGTACGAAACTGTAAAATATTTATTTCCGGGGGGACAGTTGCACATTTTGACCATAAAATAATTTGTGTTTGAGAGGGGACGGTGGGTCCATGGACATATAAAACCCAAGTGTCTGCCGAGCAGCTTGACCACTGAGATGTCGGTACTCTTGACTGTGAGCCTACTGTTGTTTGTGTGCCCAGGACTTCAGCGAAGATACGTACCGCACCCTGTCGGCAGCTGACAATGCTGTTATGCTGGTAAGCTGTTGCTTGAAGGGATTTTGTTTTCTTGGTATACAGGACAGGCCTGGGCTTGAATTGTTCCTCTGTGTATACGAGGTATCTCAGAAACCTAGTGTAAAAAATGCAACACATTTGGGACTCTGGATCGTTGTTGCCTCTGCCCACGACACCAGGATCAGATTAATAGCTGATTTTCCGTGTCTTATTCTGCTTACTTCACCAGGTGGACGGTGCCAAAGGGATTGAGCCGCAGACCCGAAAGCTGTTTGCTGTGGCCCGCCTGCGCAAACTCCCAATCTTCACCTTCATCAACAAGGTGAAGCTCTTCTAAGAACAAAAAGGACCGCTTTCTAGGTTTGTAACGCACAAGAATGACATCGAAAAGAAGGTACCAGAAAGAGGACTGCACAATTGTGTCGTCACTGCAACAATTGTGTCTTCACTGCAACAATTGTGTCATCGAAGGCAGCAAAGTGTACACAAGCCTTGTTGCATGCTGGAGTGGGTGGAACCCGTTATTAAGCTGGACACGCAAGCGAGCATGTCTCACCATGGCACAGTACATTAAAAACAGGGAAAGAAGTAGTGCACATGCTAAGCGGAAATGGAAAGGGGTTAGTGACAGTTTGATAAGGCGCAGGCCGCATAGCCAAGGAAATGCTCCACACAAGGCTTTTTCTGATGGCAAGCATGTGCCCGTGTGCTATAAAGCTATACAGACTATACTGCTAGTATAATAAAGTACTGGTATAGTTTACTAACTATACTGCAATACTGAAATCACAGATGGATCGCCCTGCCTTGAATGGCTTTGAAATTGTGGAGCAGCTAGAGAAGGAGTTTGGGCTGCAGAGCTACCCAATCAACTGGTACGTCCAGGGAGTGCTAACGTCTCATGCATAGCATGGATGCGTGTGGGCAGTATGACTGGGAGTTCTAACAACTCATGTATAATGTGGATGTGTGTTGGCAATTTGCCTGGGAGCGCTAACGTTTCATGTATAATTTGGATGCGTGTTGGCGATTTGACTGGGAGTGCTAGCTGCCACTTGAGCGTCTCAGCAGAGATTTCTGTTCCTGTGTTCGACGCTACAGTGATGTGAATGACGACCAGAGGGCTTGCTCTGGGCCCTTACAGCATTTGCTTGCTACCGTACATAAAGCATATCACCGCGCTTAATTAACTTTTTTGTGAGGTGTTACTGCAAAATCAGTGGTTAATTTTTATACTTATTTTTAGGGGTGGCGGTTCAGGTACGGCAGTGTAAAATATCTAATTTAGAGCTATGAACGATCAGGGAGCCCCCCCGCTCCATCTGCACCTGTGAGGTCGGCTTTGCTGCAATGGAGCAGCAGCAGGCAGCCAACTTCGTCCGTCGTGCAGGCAAGAGCGGTCCGTGCCGAGCGAGAAGCCTCGGTTGTAGGATGTAGTTGGCATTGCATTCTGTGCAAATGAAGTTGAGACAGGGATGCAAGCATGCTCTCATGCAGCACAGTAATGCAGCAGCAGAAATGACATACACACGCACGCACGCTCTATAGCACCCAACCAGCACGCAAAGCTAGCACACACATGCAGCAGCAGCAGCAGCAGCAGGAAGAGGGGTGGCCTCACGCAAGCCCAGGGCTGCAAAAGCCCCTGTAAAGGGGGTAGTTAGTTGCTGAACTTTACCTACAAACAAATATTTTTAGGGGCAGTGGTTGCTGTTTTTTTGCTGAAATATTATTTGGGGGGGGGAGGTGTGAGTACACGTGTGTTATCATTGTGCTTTTAAAATTGAACTGTGCTTATAATAAGCAACACAGGTAAGCGGTCGTGGTTCTTTACCATCACCCTTTGTCTCACGTGTGCAGGCCAATAGGTTCTGGTGACCGTTTTTGTGGCGTGTATCATCGGCCCACGCAAAAGGTGGTCACCTATGAGCGGATGGGCAAAGGCAAGGTGGGCCAGGAGTACATTGGATTGCATGAACTGCTCTCTCATCCAAATTTGCTCCCTCCCAGTTCCTCTTCCAGCCTCAATTCAGCCAGATTGGGCCTTAGGGCTTTGAAATACACAGAGTTGGCTACTAGGGAAGACAGTGTTCGACAAGTAAAAAAGGGCAGAGTTGGGGCAGAGTGTGTTGCTTTCTAAGGGCAAGGCGGGTTGATCAGGGTGTGCTGCATTCTATTTGTCACACCTTTTTTGCCAAATTGTATAAGCATCAGCTCCAGGAAAGCCTCCAAGCGGCTAAGAAAGCCTTCAAGCGGCTAAGAAAGTCTCGCGTTTTTGCTTGCCCACTTGCGGTAATATGCAACGCCAGGCAGCTGCACAGCATGAGTACGATCTGTCGGACCCTGCCCTTGGAGCCATCATTGAACCGGACTTGATGGAGCAGCTCCATGAAGATCTGGAGCTACTCGAGGTGAGGATGCGTGCCTTGGCCTTGCTTGCAAGGCTTGTGGGATGTATCGTAGCACTTAACATTGAAACGACTGTTCCCTTATGCTATGCACAGCGTTGGTGCGGAATGCCTTGCGGTGTAGGATCGTGTACGGGTTTTGCCCACCCTAGCATTAAATCATGCATGTAGCTCTATGTTGCACTGGCGTTTTGTAGCAACGTGCTAGCGCTGCTTTAATAAAGAGAGGTTCTTTCTTTTTTCATTTACCTTGCTGCACGGATTGCGTAGTGCAAGCTTCACTTTTCTGTGGTTCCTTGGACAAGCTGGCACAGCAGCAGCTCCAAAGTTTGGATGGCATTGAAGGAGATGTGTCACACAATGCCAGTCTCATTGGACTCAGACTGCATGAATCAAACTTGAGCTGGGTGCCTGTCTAGATAGATGTTAAGATTAAAACAGACATGCACCCATGCATACAGCTTACCTAGGTATCCAAGCCATGTCCCAGACATATATGGGAGGCATGCTAGAGATGTTACGAGGCCATGAAGAGACGAACCAATGCCATTGGTCCTCAGCCATGCCTAGCGTTTTATGTCTTGTATCCATGTGTGTATCATTGCGTGCACGCTCAACAGGTGCTAGGTGATACGCTGGACGTGGAGGCTGTGCACCGAGGTGACATCACCCCCCTCTATTTCGGCTCAGCCATGTCCAGCTTTGGCGTGGAGCTGTTCTTGCAGTCTTTCATTAACTTGTCTGCCAAACCAGGTCCGTGTGGTATTCGTGAACGCGCCTGGTAGGTGGAATGCGCTATGAAGGGGTGCGCTGCAGTTGTCATGCTCAGGAGGGATCTAGCTCGCCGCTGCACCCTGAAGGGTAATGAAGAAGAAAGCTTTGTAGCCTATAAAACCACTTCCCACTTCAATTAAGGAAAAGGAAGCATTGTGGGGCTAGCTGCTGAAGAATCAAGACGTTGTCACAACCTGTATTGTGTGTGGAAAGGCAAGGCATCATGGAGTGCACATAACCTGGAGTGATCAATATTTCTAAGCGCATGTTTTAGGCAAAGGCGCTCATGCAACGAGACGTGCGTGTGCCATGTGGTTCATGCCTCCATGCACACACACACATGCACATACACATGTACACACAAACACACTCACACACACATACACACACACGCACGTGCACAACAAAAAACATACGCACGCAGGTCCTATGGCAAGTAGGACAGGCGTGATGGTGCCTCCCACAAACCCCAACTTCTCCGGCCTTATATTCAAACTCCAAGCCAACATGGACGCGCGGCACAGGGACAAAGTTGCCTTTGTGCGTGTGGTGTCGGGACGGTTTGAAAAGGGCATGAAGGTCAAGGTGAGTGGGCAAGACTCTAATAAGCTAGTTGTGCAGTACACACAGGAATGTATCAGCTGTTCTTGGTGGGCATAAATTTATTGGTTTGATGTCAAGAAGGGCGCCAAAATTATAGGGCCACCGATTGTGTTGTAGATAGAGCAATGAGGTTTGTGCTAAGGCTGCAAGTGGATAATTCCTACAGTACCTGGGTTTCTGAAGTGTCCATCTTTCATCCAACACCAGTCAGGGATCCTGGTCTCTATTTTGACCACCTCTCATACTTGCTGTTTACTGGCCGTCATTGGTGGCAATCTTGATCCATTTGACCTTTAAAGCTTGTACAAAATGTGTGCAGGTTGCCCGAACCGGACGCGTGGTCACCTTGGCCGCCCCACAACGCATGTTTGCGAATGAACGACAAACTGTGCTGGAGGGTTATCCAGGGGATGTGATTGGCCTCACCAACCCAGGCGCTTTCGGTGCGTGTGTCCGTCCATCTAATTGCAAGTGAGCTAGCTATGAGTGTGTGACAAGCACAGTGATAAGTGAGAAGATGGTTATTGCTTTGTCATGTGAGTGTTCAGGTACATATCAGAGGACTTACACACCACTAGCAGGCAAACGCGTTGTAGGTATCATCTTGGGAGTGGTATCCTGAGGGAGGTAAAACCCGCAAGCAGCTAATTGCTATCATTTGTGACGTTCATTGAGGCATCTTTTTGTGCAGCCCTATACACATTTGTCTTTGTAAGCAGAGTCGCGCAAATCGAACTGTTCGTCCCTTATGTGTGCGTGTGTGCGCTCATGCAGTCATCGGAGATACCTTGAGCACGGGCCCCAGCTTTGCCTTCCCAGGCATCCCCACCTTTTCCCCAGAGCTTTTTGCCTACATACGTTGCGCACCTAATCAAAAGAAGGCATTTGCCAAGGGGGTGGAAGGTGAGTGGATGTCTGATCTGAAAGGTTATAGAGTGCGCAGCACATGCTGCGCAACTTATTATAAGCTAGGGAAAGCTGCCCAAGCAAGTGTTTTCTGAAGTTCGGTTCAAATCAGATTCAAACTATAACTATATATTACATCATGCACCAAAAGTCCTGCTCATTGAATAAGGCAGATCTTGTTAGGTTTAGACCTATCCAAGTGTTTTGGCAGCAACAGGCAACAAAGGGGTCTTCTTTGCCCTTCCACCAACGAGCTGATGCGTCTCTTGCATCATTGATCTTGCAGCACCACGTTTGCTGATCGTTTCCTGCGCCATCATTTTCACGTGAAGCGACACCTAGCTGCTGATGCATATGCATGTGTGCGTATTCCAGGTCTGTTGGGAGAGGGAGCCGTTCAGGTGCTGTACAGCACAGATGACTACATTGTGGACCCCATTCTTGCTGCTGTAGGTCAATTGCAGGTGCGTACGTGGTTAGATGGGTGCATGCGTCAGAGGGCATGGGTGTTCGATGCATTAATGGGGTTGCAGGTCATTTCACCATTCAGCGTGCGGACTGCTGAGTTCAGTGTGTAACACTTCCAGGTCTTGGAGTAAAGCAAAGTGGTGTCACTCGTTCTTTTTATATGTGCTTGCTTGAGTTCCTCTTATCTTTTTATTTCTTTGGTCCTCACAACTGCTCTTCCTTCTTAGTTCGAGTTTAAGTTATTTGCTCGGTGCTTCTTTTGTATCATGCTTTTTAATTGTAATTTCATGATGTTTCCCAGTTTAATCTAATCCCGTTCCATCCTTGGCCTGCAGTTTGAGGTTGTGCAATATCGCATGAAAGATGAGTACGGCGTGGACACAACCATCGAGCCTCTGAGTTACTCCATAGCCAGGTACGGGCTGTTCGTAAGCTCAGTGCCATCTGCCGCATTTAGCATTGTCAAAAAAAAGAAGCTGTACCTATGTAAAAGCCTACCACCTACTTAGGCTGTGTACCAAGCAACATAAATGTAGAGTTTGTAGACATGCTAGCTGTGCGTTTTCTTGCTCAGGTGGGTAACCGGTGGCTGGGAGGCTGTCTCCGCAGCAGGGCGCATCTTCAACACCACCGTGGTGAAGGACGTTTGGGGACGGCCTGTGCTGCTGTTTAGGAACGAGTTTGCCTTGAACCAGGTGAGCGTGTGCCTCACCTGTCACCTGGCCTGTGTAGCTCAGATGCATGGGATGTCATGTTAACGCAGAAAAGGGCACATCACTGGGAAGCGTCAGGCTTCCATTTCTTGGCGCCCCAAAATTAGCAGTAGTTTTTACAATATTGCTCATAAATTAAATGCATGGAAATTATTTCCGGTCGATTTGCGGTCCAGGCAATGCACCATGAGACATTTTCCCTACATTCCTTTTTAGTTCAGTATTTTCACGATAATTCGTTATTTATTATACATTAACACCAGATAAAATATATTACTTGTGAAACGGTGGTAAAATTCATATGGGTAAAATATCAGGGGGAGCAGTTCAGATTTGTAGGGTAGCGGAGAGGATCCCCTCCCCCCCCGCTCTGCCTGCCCCTCCCCCCCAGACCCCGCCCGCCTGCAGCAGACAAGAGCGGACCGGGCTGAGCAAGAGGCAAAGGAGCGCAAGAACAAGAGGCAGCCACGCAGAACTTGCAAAACTTGGTTTGCCCCCACAGCAGGATTGTACAGTTGGTACTGCATTGGCATTTAAAAAAAACATTCTAGGGGAAGTGTTTTTCCAGAGGGGGGGGGGGTGGCGAGTACACGTACATACGGTAAGCCAATATTCGCAAAGTTGATGTACAAACTAGGACCGTTGTCTCATGTACCGTAGGTCCACGATCACTTTGTGACACCATTTTAAAAACCAATAAATTTTCGTTTTTGGCTCGTAAGGGGGCTTGTGGAACAATTTTAAAATTTGTTAGGGCCTCTGCCAGGGTTAAGGCTGTCTCCGTGAACAGCCTTCCCCAACCAGTCTCACTTAGCGTTCACCCAATTCAATGTCCCCTATACCTTATCTGAATGCAAAGTACTCGATCTTATATCCAAATTATTGACATTTGCTGTAAATTTGGCATTCTGGGGGGCTGCGTGGGGCCCGGTGCGTATTTAGCACCCGCTTTGGCAGGGAAAAGGTGCATTTCTAAATTTGCACTGGTCAACCTCCGCTTCAGGATATGAGCATATGATGTTTTACAACAATGCAGTAATGTCGAAGTTGGGGCAGAGGTACTGGGAATGCTGGCGAGTGGGAGGCACTCACACAAGGGACACAGGGGGAAAAGACAGAAATTCTATCGCTTTATACCTGTTGCAAGTTCCTGGTTTTTGCTCTCAGAAGTGCGGGCAATTAAAATGCGTCAAATGGAATTTGAATGGGGCCATTCGATGTACTGTGTGAAAGACGATGAGATTTTTTGAGTAATGCAGCACCCCAGTACACCTTTGCCCAACCGCCAAGCATTTGCTGAAGGAGCAAAAAATTTAGCTATCGAACGCATGTCTCAGGTCTCAAAACAGTGCAGGGGTTACAGAGATATGGTGACGCAAAGTTAAGTGGGACTGCTTGGCTTGCAAAGGGGTGGGCTGGTCACGGGGACAGCCTTAACTTCTCAATCCGTTAGTGTTTAGCACTCCTGGCTGATGCTGGAGAGGGTGTTGCTATGAGGGAACCTGCTGCTGCTGCTGCTGCTGCTGCTGAGAGGGCTTAAAGAACAGGGCCAGGGGTTCACACCGGCACGCTGGGAGGCTACATTTTTACCCCAAATTACCAAAATTATTACTACTTCAGATTCAGTATGAAGAAGGCTCTGAGAATTAAAGTTTTTCGTCTTCAGCCCATAATGTTTGAACTGATCGTGGACCTATAGAAGTCTGCTTGTGTCTCTGCCTTAAAGAAAGTGCGCTTGGGAGCCTTCAAAGTAAGTTGCTTACATGGCTTCGTGTGTGTGCAAGTCCTTCAAAATCTTGAATTACGTGTGCTGGCCTTAGTGTGCTGTCTTCAGGATACAATGAAAACGGTCCCCCTGTGTCGGGTCGGCCAACTTCTGTGTGAGTTCTTGCCCCAATGCATAACAGTACATTTAAGTATGTAGGAACCTTGGTTAGATATATCCAAGCATCCCTGCACACTCAGTTTGTGGCAGGAGGTGCCCAGGTGGGCAGGGTGGAACAGGGTGAAATTCTCTGCCAGAAAGCAGATTTCCAAAAGCTCCTCCACGGTACCATTAACTTACCTTACCTTATGGTGTTTGCAACCTTAACCTTATGGTGTTTGCATTAATATTGGGGACATTTTGGTGAAGTTCCGCGGGTCTGGGGTGGAGGTCCGGTTTTTGACCCCTTTTGGCAGGGAAGCTACAAAATGCAAAGGCTTTACCACTTGACGGAGTCTGAGCGCGTTTTTTGCAACCAGTTCGACACTTTTTTGTTGTTGTAGAAAAGAATGACTAGCGCTGGGACAGCTCTGGCCGGCGCTCTGGTTGCTGCCCATTTTGGCCCAATCCTAGCAATTCAGACCATGATACTTGACAGGGCATGCATTGGGAGCATACTAAAGGGCTTCTGACACTCAGGTGGTGACCAGAAAGCGTGTTTCCAGGGTTTCCAGAAATGCACCATTGTTGCCTAGTAAACAGGCCCACGCACCAAGTCCCTGGAGGCAGATTTTCTGCTTTTTTTGCTTTAATGGAAATTCTTAGACACTAAACCTATCTGAAGACAAAAGAATTGGTGAAATTTGGATGAGAAATCATCAGTTCTCTGCTTCAGCTGTAGAACTGGAGTTCTTGCGTAGTGAGCGTAGGCTGAGATCTGGCAGGCACTTTGCATAAAGTGCTGTGTACTCTCGTTTTAGGCATTCTTTTTATGCCT
>Ga0307968_1001299_pt1:0-5000 | contig 20231 bp, 16 predicted proteins | sample OrgLakmetagen650_FD_201834 | JGI IMG/M metagenome (GOLD analysis project Ga0307968, IMG submission 201834) | Saline water microbial communities from Organic Lake, Antarctica - #650 | ecosystem: Environmental > Aquatic > Non-marine Saline and Alkaline > Saline | place: Antarctica: Organic...
TTGAACGTCTTTGAGCCAGCGTAGCTCCCCAACCTTTCATTTTTTGGTAAATCTATATTGGGTACGCGAGCTCAGCTCTTCAAGAGCTGCAGAATGACCCCACTATGAATTAATTCTGAGGATATCCGTATTTCCATATATACGGTGTATACAGTTTGTATACGTTTATACCGTATATATACGGTATATATACGGTATAATACCGTATACGGAAATGTCATATATGGTTCTGGCCAACCCTACTTTTGTATTGTGCCTGTGCAAGAAATATCGCACAAGTTTCACAAACACAGCCTGCATGTTAGGAATTGTGCAAAATACAATTTCAAGTGCGAAACTTTAAATTACATGTGCAGGACTGTGTGGTTTGTGCAGGCAAACGACACACGCACAGATCATAAAGGTGGTGCAGACCACTTGTGTAGGAAATTCCCAGATTCAAATTCCCATGCTGATGCATGCATTTGAACAAACAGGAGAGGAGTTGGACTTTGGGATGGACAGGCAGGACTTCTTGCCGCCTTTTAAGAAAGTACCTTTCAGGGTAGGGGGCCAATGAAGCCCTGTGAAGCAGCATCCGTTCATCAAATATGACAGCCACGCCTGGATGCAAGCTTCCTGCCTGCTGCTGCTGCTGCTGCTGCTGCTGCTGCTGCTGTTGTTGTTGGTGTTGCTGCTGGTGCTGCTCCTGCTGCTGCTGCTGCTGCTGCTGCTGCTGCTGCTGCTGTAACAGTGCTGCCCATTCCACGGCTGCGCGAGGATTGAGCAGCTCCTCATCTCTGATGTTGTCCCAGCCACACTCAGAGCAGCAGGTTGAGCCCGAGCTGATCGCAAACACGTTCAGGGGTGCACAGCAGTTAGTGCAAAAGTGGGTTGCCTGCAAAATGTGCATGTGGGAGATCAGAAAAAAGGCTGTGTGGGCACACGCTGTGCTACCAACTAGTCAATGCATTTTTGTACAAGTGAATAATCAAGTGATACAACGATATGCTTGCAATGTGAGCTGCACACGCACGACAGGGCAGCTTTGGATTCATTCTCTACCGATTCTGTGCCCAGGCTGCCGCAAGTGCTTGCCTGAGGCATGACAATGGGTGATCACAGGTGCAAGTACTCATGCGCATGACTGCGTGTTAGTAGAACGTTTGTGCATGCGTGCCATGCTTGTGATCAAGTGTATGTGTGTGTAAGTGCTGCATGTAATCTAAGTAGGCTCGCAGGTGCACTTGTGCATGCACATATGCAAGAGTGCATATGCGTAAGTGCATGTGCGCATGTGTGCTAGCGCAAAGCAGAGCAGCAATGTCTAAGTGTGCTAGTTCGAAGCTGCTGGTAGAGAGCCTTCCTGGGAATCTCATATTCAGCTCAATGGGAATGACTTACCTGGAAATTGCTTACCTGTGGGGTATAAGGGTGGGATATCAAACTTGAAAGGTGGGTAGCCACTTCTGCAGGAACCTGCATATCTTGTTTTTGCTTTGCTCTTTTGTTATGCTGAGCCTCCAAGAGGACTTCTGCTAGCTCTCCCCATTTGCCTGATGTGCATGTGTGTGTATTGTGTATGTGTGTGCATGCGCGTGTTTGCATGCGTGTGTGTCAGTGTGTTTGTGTGTTTGTGTACGCGCGTATGTGTGTGTTTGTGTGTGTGTGTGTGTGTGTGTGTGTGTGTGTGCGCGTGCGTTTGTGTGTGCGTGTGCGCACGCATGTGCACATGTTAGTGCGTGTGTGTATGTGTATGTGTGTGTGCGTGCACGTGCGTATACATGTGCGTGCGTGTGTGTGTGTGTGTGTGTGTGTGTGTGTGTGTGTGCGCGCACGCGCTCGTGCGCACTTGTGAGATGTAAATGTGCACGTGTTGACCACAGAGACATTACCTTCTTGCTCTGCTGCCAAAGGGGGCCTAAAATATCTGCATGTCTTTTGGGAAGAAAAAGGGTTCCTCTGCGCATGCTCGCGGCGGCAGGATGCCTTGTAAACAGGACCAACAAAAAATTTTGACGCAATCATAATAAAATATTTTTTATTGTGCTTACGACGGAAGGTCAAATGCAACTTGCGTTAAATGCCTGCGCGTTGGAATCCTTCTAGCTATAAGTAGGAAATTTCCTTTTCTAGATTAAAATGAAGAAGAGAAGGTGGAAATTTCAGAGGCAATTGTTGGATGCCCAGCCTCGTCAGCAACCGCTGCAATTGGCGATGCTATTTACGAGGACCGATCACAACTGCTCACAAGAAGTTCCCCCACATAATGCATGCCCAACAATAAGAAAAAGCAACGCAAAAGGGGGGAAATCAGGATTAACATTATAATCGGAAACCACAGCAAAATAGATAGGGTCTTGCTTCGTCTGTACCGACTGGCTTCTTGGATGAAGGTCAGGTTCAGTCGCCCAGACGTTGTTTTCGTTGCTCCCGCAAAAATACAGGAACAACAAACTGATGGAGGGGTGGATTCTTCGGAGCGGCAGGGTACAACTGAGGGGAACCGGGAGCATGTCAGCAGCATTGCCAGCCACCAGCAGATCCACCTTCCCAATGAATCACCGACGTAAAGATCTCAGCAGACTTCAACGTGACATCCACCTCGTCAAAATCAAGTACTGTGAGGACACTAGACCGCAGAGTTAGCTGAGCGCCGTGCAGGAACAGCACAAAGGCCTCTGCGCCATCTTTTGGGCGTGGATGGCACCATCTCACACTCTGGAGCCTTTATAGGTGCTCTTTATTGGCAAACACTTAAGAAACCCTCCACGCTCCATGTGCATTCTATCTACTGCACTGCAAATCGAGCACTCTCCAGCACCATTACAACTCTCACCAGGAGCTGGTTTCGGGCAGGGCCTGCGACCCTCCTAATCCCCATTGATTTTTTCCTTTTTTGCGGTGGAGAAGTTTTATGGTACCAAGGTGGCTCCTTCTCCTTCTTCGAAATTAATGTGGGGAGTGGTTTTTTACTGCCGGCGTAGTTTTTCTTCCTTTTTTCTTAATTTTGAGCTAGGAAAGAGGAGCACACGTAAGGAGCAATAAAGAGAAATTACTATGCAGGCAGTGAAAAATCACTCCCCACAATAATTAAAGAAAAGGAGCCATTTTGATACCGAGCACCGTAAAACTCCCTTACCAAAGTGAAGAGGGAAAATCAATAATCAGAAAAGTTGCAGGCTTGGCCTGAAGCCGGCTTCTGATGTAATGGTCTGGAAAGGGCACATCTGGTATGGACAAGCTAAGCAGCGTAGCTGGTGGCGGAATGCATACATTTATTGCTGTACCTGATGCAACTTTTTGGGGAGCAAGCAAATAAAAAGGAGAAACCCAGGAAAAGTACAGATTAAAGAGCAAGATATTATTTTGTGCTCCTACATGAACTGGAGACGAAATTCAGCATTTTCATTTTTTCATCCTTTCACTTCATTGCAAACGATTTAAACTACCAGTAATATTTTGTGTGACTGTTCTGAATTAAAACTTCGTCCTGTGATCCTCTGTGCTCGAAAATCTGGCAGGTTGTCCAAGCCATATTTGATACGCGTATGAAAACATGGCTGTACTTTAATCTGCACTTTGACCTGCATCAGAGTCAGATTAACGATACAGTTCTATGCTTGGTCATTTCATATATTTGCCTTATTTGACCTGGGAAAAATTTTGAAATCATACAACAATTAAATCAGCGATCGGCTATTTAAGGGTTATTACAATATGTGACGCATAGAACCTTGCAGTAAAAGCTGTTTCATTATACCCTTGCCTTTTGAGTACAGAGGACTGAAAATTGCCTGGGCAATTAATGGTAAGTACACCGCGGATCACCATCGTACTTAAACAAACAATAAGGGGGAAAGGGAGCACCTACCCCAATAATAAAACATTTACATCAGTCAGACACCACGAACTGACGACTCTCTGCGCCGGCTCCTTTCTCCTTGCCTTCACGCTGCAAAAGGAGAGAAAAATAGCAGTTGATCAAACTGCTGACGTTACTGTTAAGAAAACGAATGTAAAATTTTGCGAACCGTTACGGTTACTGGAGAAATTGTGTTAGATTGCTAGTGAGAAATTGCTTGGACGACTGCTATTATTAAAGGGAGGCCACTGAGCGGATCACCTGGTCTCGGCGGGTCATTTCGTTTGGAGGGGCACCTGCACACAAACAATCGTTCAGGCTTACAAGCGCTTTGTCAACAGAAGAAGAGAACTTGATTGCAACCAAGCCCCTCCGCTCACCATTTTGAAATAACAAGGTCAGCAATCATTGATGTTTATCCAATCCACCGCATTACCTCTTACACCAAATCACATCAAACTGAAAGGGTGCAAATACAATGCTTGTTGACGTCCTTGCTCGCCCCCCCCCCAAAAATGCAGTTGCCAACCTGAGCCCATGCCCTGCGTCTTGTCCAGTATCTCTTGCTGTCCCTCCTCAAAAACTGCCTGCATTTTAGGGTGATGTTTCCACTCTGCATAACAATGTTTGTGGCTACCTGTCGGCATTTTGAATGACCATTCCAAACTACAGCTCATGATCATGTGTAGTGCTCCTTGCTCCAACAAACCTGTGGATCTGCATCATATCCTGTCCGCAGCTTGTATCGGCGGGCATAGTTTTGTGCTGCATCTTGCCTTTGCTGTTCATCCTGCGGAACGGAAATAAATCGAGAGTAATAATGAAACGCCGGCTACTGGCTGCGGAAATCCCTGGATGAGCCCCTTGAGTTCAAAGTATTGGCATTTGGCATCCCTTGCCTTTGTGTGATCCCTCGTCACTGCCTGCAGGAAGAGATTGCGCGTGCAGGAAGAGATGCGCGTGCAGAAAGAGATTGCATATTGGTAATTGTCAAATGGCTAGAGATCACTGAGTGTTCAGCAGCAAAACGGGAGCTATGATGCCTACTCGCCAGCTGCTCAGATTCAGATGACATTGGTAATCTTAATCTTTGCTACAGCACACAGTTACACAAATTTGAGTAACAACCGCCGAGAAGTATTCTCCGATCACTGTA
>Ga0307968_1001299_pt1:7500-20231 | contig 20231 bp, 16 predicted proteins | sample OrgLakmetagen650_FD_201834 | JGI IMG/M metagenome (GOLD analysis project Ga0307968, IMG submission 201834) | Saline water microbial communities from Organic Lake, Antarctica - #650 | ecosystem: Environmental > Aquatic > Non-marine Saline and Alkaline > Saline | place: Antarctica...
GAGGGTGGTGGTCAATTGTCGCCCACCTGGCTAAATAAATTGTGCATCTAGATGTCATAGTTGCAAAAACAGTGCTTTAACGAGGGAGAGGGTGGAGGTGCAACTGGGCTCAAGGGTGCCAGAAATTGTTGCTTGCCAAAACAGCATCCATCTGATCATTACGTGTGCTGCCTGTTTTACATACCATTGCGATTCCAATCGGTTATTGCATACCAAGAACAGGGATCAAGAAACCTGGTAGCTGTAGTAACAGAGTTCAACCGGCATCTGTCTGTAACATGCCTAAGTAAAGTACAACTCACTTATTGCACAATCTCCGGGTTAACCATTTTGGCCGCTACGCTCCACTGTCGCACCTCAAGGCACAAGCAGGTCCTCTTGCAGAAGCAGGGCCTGCATGTGCCAGAGTTGAACTTTAACAAGTCGCCTGGTGCAGGCCAAGCATTCATATCAATTGCTGGTAGCTTGCAGCGACCTGTGCATGAATGAATGAAGCTTGCCAATTGGCACAAAGGCAGAGAAAGGTGTCAAGCTAAGAAGGCGAAGAGAGGAAAAGCAAAACAGAAGTCAGTTTTAAATGCCGTAGATCACCAACCTGGTTGGCCTGCGTGGGGCTATGGGCTATGCTACAGCCACACTCTGTTTTGTTGGTGCACACCGTAATGCAGCCATTGGATCACTTCAGGAGAGCTCCTTTTCTGCCCCATTTTGCTCAAACTGTTAATAATTGCCCATATTCCATAAGCACTAACGCACGTGCATGCATACATATACAGGATGTTGACCTCCCCCCTGCCTTCAAAACTATCGCTGCCTCTCTCGCGGCTGGTGCCTTCCGCATCGTGCTGATGCCTGTGGATGCATTGAAGACCATCATGCAGGTGTGTGGGGGGGTATGTGTGTGTGCGTGTGCGTGTGCGTGTGTGTGTAAGGTATCTGTTGTATGTCAAAGCTTTTGATAAGCTAAACTTCAGGTTCCTACATGCGGGCGTCATGCAGGTGTCTACATGTGTATGTGTGTGTGTGCTTATTTTGTCTGTGATGTCAACCTACTGATGCCCATAAATCAGTGTTGGCACTGTGTACCCTCTGCTGGAGAGCTACCATTTTAGCCAATGCAGGCAGACCAATCATTTGCCTGGCCACAGTGTGGACGTTTTGTTTGCATACATACACACACATATATAGGGTTGGCCCAAACCGTATATGGGATTTCCATATACTGTATATACGCCGTGTATGACCGTATATACACCGTATTTCCGTATACCGTACCTTTCCGATATCACCCCGCATAAATATCGTTTTTTGCCCTGCGGGGTGAGTGCGGATACGATTATATATATGTTTTAATCCTGCGGGGTTGACGCGGGATTGGTTCAAATAACGTGTTTGGTCGCTGCCAGTGATGAGCAAGACGCCTGGACCTCCATATACGGTATGGTCCATATACGGTATATATACGGTTTAGATTGTACACGCGGCGTAAAAATACGGTTGGCCAAAACCCATCTACGTTCATACGGATACGGATACGGTCTGAAATTTCCAGATGCGTTGTTTTTTTGCATGTACGGTTCTGGCCAACCCTACACATATACACACGCACCCACCCACACATACACACACAGGTCGAGGGCAAGCAGGGTATCCCATCCCTGCTGCGCAAAATTAAGGGAGGCGGACCCACCGTACTATACCATGGTACGAGTTCTTTTTGGTCACGAGCACCTCTTGAGCTTAAGTGTTCCTGCATTCCCTCCCAACTTTGCGGCACCTCATTGCAGAGGCCCTTCACATACACAAACACAAACACAAACACACAGACATACATAAACACACACAATATGCACACATACACATTAATGCGCGCGCATTAACGTTCACATGCACACTCACAAGCTCACTCACTTGCACACACACACACATACACACATACACACATACACACATACACAAATATGCACTCACACATACACACATGCGCACACGTGTGTGCACTTACATTCTCATGCAGGTGCCCTGGCAGCTTCTGCAGCAACTTTTGTTGGCCACTACCCTTGGTTTGCTGTCTTCAACACCCTGAACGACATGCTGCCTGCATACGATGAACTTTCAAAGCGCCTGTTGCGCTCTGCGTTTATTGGTATGTTTTTGTGCGTGTGCATGTGTCTGTGCATATGCGTGCGATGTGTTGTGTATATGATCTTGTGTCATGTGGATCCTTTTGCCTGCTGCATTTTTGTTATAAGGTATTAGCCACTCCTCATTATTTGCTATTCAAACAAGCATTGATTTGTAACTGCCACGAGCACTTTAAGCGCGCGCACACACACACACACACACACACGTGAATGTTTCTCGGCTTCAATGTTTCTCGTTTGAATGTTGCCCCAACAGCACGCATGCACATTCACGCAGACACGCACGTACACGCAAACACACACAGACACACACACACACACCTGTATTTGCAGGCTTCTGCTCTTCCTTTGTGTCTGACTGCTGCTCTAACAGCATCCGCGTGGTGAAGACCAGCAAGCAGGCGTCCACAGTTCCAATCACTTACTCTGCAATCGTGAAAGTAGGGGACTGAAGGCTGTTTGCACGGGAATTGAATGCTGTTTGCATACCATTCAAACAAACACAATGATCACTTTGGATAGCCTTTTAGATTTTTGAGCTTCCTTCTTCGTGTTTCAGTAGGTAGTTCAAAATGTCACCGTGGGAGTGTTGCCTTCAGACATCTTGTTTTGGCGCGTATTTCTCGCTAACTTTCAGCCGCTCTCTTTTTCCACGCAGCAAATCATAGAGAAGGAGGGCGTCACTGGACTCATGGGGCGTGGCCTGGGAACAAAGCTCATCTCAAACGGCATGCAGGTGCAGATCTTGGGTCAGACAAGGAGGCGTATCTTTGAACCCTGTATGGTTGTGGGTGGAGGTGGGGGTGTCCTCTGTACAATACATGGGGTACAGGCACTGTGCTCAGCTGTGGTTTAGACTTAGATATGTGAGGGCTTGTATAATGTATGTCCACATCAATAGGTTGTGTCACACAAGTGTGGTGGCCGCGGCTTGTTTGGAACATGCAGTTTTAAAGTGCAAGAAGGCCTGCTTTATTGTTTGGACTTGTGTCTTCTGAATTGATCAGCTTTTATGTACACCGATTCTCGTATTAGGTATTTTTGAGTCTTAAGCAAAATATGTGTGTCCATTTTTCATCATACGTAGATGCACATGTTGCTTGAGGCCTGGTGTGTGTAAGTTTTTGGTTGACATTGTATGCATGGCAACGACCTCACATGCATATGTTCTTTATATCTTTATGTTTATGTGCTCTTGACGTGTTGTGCCCATGCAGGTGCGTCATCATAAAAAATGGTGTGCAATCTGTAATCTGTATATACACACTTACACTTACACACACACACACAACCCCCATACACACACCCACACACACATAGACACAACACACACATCCATACTCTCCCCCACACTCTCCTATACTCCCCCAAACACTTACATAATCTGACACATTCACCCACAGGGCATTCTATTTAGTGTCCTATGGAGATTGGGACAGGATTACTACGCACGCAAGGAGAAGGAGAAAGCTGCAGAAGATGCAGCTGCAGTCAAAAAGTAGAGGAACCCTTGTTTGCACCCGTGCAGCTATAGTTGACCAGTGGGCAGGTGCACCCCGCCACTTATCACAGCAGATGAAATCAAATCCTTGCTAATGAATAAACCCCGTTTCAAATGGAGCTAGTTTATGTTTGTTTGTTGAGGTAGGACAATACTGGGTTGATGACTGAATGCTTTCGAGTCTGGTTTTATGATGTTAATTTCAGTTTGTGATTATAAGTGGGTTTTGTGACTCAAAAACGGTTTTTCGTGACATGTTTCGGGTACTTCTTGTCAACACAGCAAAGGATAGTCTTGGTATGTCACCTGGCTCATATAATTGCTGCTGCTGATGTGCGTTTGTCTTCCTTGGTTCTAACTTTGTTGAACTTTTTGCACGGCTTTGGGTTTCTAACATTAATGCCACTGGGTAGGGACATCTGCAAATGTCCTAGTAATTTCGAGGTGCACTTGAGTGGAGCAAAATAAGCAGGATTAACTCGGCATTACGTTGATGTCAGGTGCATACACACATACGTAAGCACATATGCAAGCAAATGTGCACGCAAGCATACACGCAAGCACACACACACACATACAATGGTTACAATGGGGGGTGACCTTCAGCCAGGTTGTTTGGCTGATCGGCTGCTGACTGGTCTCGGCCAGCCACAAATAAATCCATAAGCTCAGAAAGAAAAAGAAAAAGTCTATTGTTCGTCTGCTGAGAAAGGAAATCATGAACAAGTTGGTTGTTGACCTGTAGCAGCAAAAAGAGTTGGGCTGCTGAAAAGTCCTCTAAAAAAGGTGTAAACAGGAAGGAAAAGTGTTTCCTCAGCTCACACACACATACACATATACACACACAAGCGCACACCCAATCGCATCTACACACTCACAGATACAAGGTTACAAGGTTTACAGGTTTAAGCCATCAGTCAAAACGTGCGACTGCTAGGCTGCATATGTAAAACATGTAAAGAAACTGCGATGATTGTTGTTGTAGCACCAGACTTGCAGCACCTAGCTACAAAAAAAACCTTGGAAAGGGAAAAAGACACAATGCTGTTTGCCTCAACACTCATGGTGTGCGCACGGAGTCTAAATTTTGCAATATTGCGTTGCACGTGCCTTCCCAAATCCAAGTCCAGGTATCTAAGGACACAACACGGGCCAGTATCACTCTTCAATGGCAGCAAAGGAGAAGCAAACCAGCGGTGATAAGTCGCACGCTTAAGTCTGCGCTCTCTAGGCTCAGTATCATTCAGCTCCTCCCCCCAAACTTTGCACAAACGAGCATGCAAATCAACTGCAAACTCTTTAACATTGACATATGAACCAGAGCGCACAGCATTCCTATACTGGTCTCTCCCCTGCAAACCTTCAAAAGCAGCCATGAATTCAGCCGTCCAGCAACTCGTGGCACCCGCCCGACATGGCACACATACCCTTGTCTGCATGTCAGACCTTCACTAACTCACTGTTGCACCCAATAATCGTATATTACCGCACTGCAGCCCGAACCAGTAAAACTGGAGAGGCTCCTGACCACATCCCTCAGCACAGACCAGTTGCAAGAAGTATGCTTCACGCCCAGGACACGCTTTAAAAAACAAAGACGATTAGTCTGCAAGGGACAGGCCACCTCCGCTCCCTTCTTCATGTAACCAGCCAGTGCCCCAGATCTGACTGCCATACATGCTAGATGGAATAACATATGCTTTGGCCAGCCACAAAAGCGTATGCGGCCTGTCCACCAGCCCATGCTCGCTCACAAACTTCCTCACGCGCAAGCAGCCCCCCTGAAAGGCAGAAACCACTTGCTCTGCTGTAGCAGTTATACTCACAACTCGTGTAAATGTCATGCCCAGATATTCAAATGAATCAACTGCAGCGAGCTCAGGACCACGGTACTTCGACACAGGGACCCGCACATCAGACCTGCCAAAATGCATCACCACCGATTTCTTCTCATTCACAACCAGCTCTTTCCTGGCAGCATAAAAACCAAGCTTATCCAGCATACGCTGCAACTGGTCTGGTTCATTACTCAAGAGGCAAAGATCGTCCGCATACAGCATGAAACTGACCTTGAAGTCCAAAGCACCAGCCACCAATACTGTTTGTGACATTGCAGCACGAATAAAATCAGTAGACAATCATGCATCTGCCAGGACCAACCGACCGCAATAAATCATAGAGGGGGAATCATCTGTGAGTTTTGGGCACATAAAAAACATGGACTGTCAAACTGAGGATACCAAGAATGAGGGAGGCAAATATTATTAAACATTTCATGTGTGAGGAGCAGCACATGCACAACGAGAGGGTCTGGAACATCAAACATGGTCTGGTTCATCACTCTTTTGCTGCGGGCCCTGCTGCTAGATGAACTCTGAACCAGCACTTGCCTGGCTAAGACTGTAAAAATTATGTATAAAGATCGAAATTGAAATCAGATGTAAAAGCAGATTAGCATGCACTTCCTGTTGTTTGCCTTCCTCATCACACAGCAAAGCACAATTAGATAGAACCAAGGACTTGTTCAATTGAACCGCGCATCTTGACTCTTTATTATATCTGCCTTGGAACCAACAGCACCTTGCCGCCAAGATGTAATGATGTTTGTTCGTGTATACATAAACCACGTCCTCTTCTGTATGTGAGCCAGCCCTTCATCAACCAGGCTTATTAGGAAAGGCCTTCAGTCAAAGCGTGCGACTGCTAGCCTGCTCATAAAAAACGAGTTCATGTAGAAAAAGTGGAGTTTGTTGTTGTTCCGGTGCAAAAAACGTCGAAACGTCCTGTGCTCTTGCCTCTGAGATCAGCCCTCACAGATTCTACACAAAACATACTGGTGGGGGAGACTTACGGCACTTCGGGTTAATGTGTCTCCTTTTCCTTAATTGATGCAGAGTGCTTTGCTGTCTGCGTAGTTTTCTATTCTTTGTACAAGTTTTACAAGGAAAGGCCTTCAGTCAAACAGCTAGCCTCATAAAAACAATTTATGTAGGCAAAATAAAAGAACCCTTTACAGTCTACAGAGTTTACAGATAAAGCCAAGAATTATTTTATACAGTTGCTCTCTTTAGATACAACTGCAAAATAAGAAACGCACTTGCAGGGCTTACAGGGTTTGGAGATTAAGCCAGATACTTCGACAGAATACGGAAAGCACTTACACCTTTAAGAATGCAAAGAAGCAGAAAAGGACTCGGCTGAAGTGCAATAAATCTAGCAAAACTTGATTGGCTGGTCTTAACCAACGGTTGATCCTCTTTCATAAACGTCGCCTAAAAGTTAAGCAATAACAATGTAATACTGAGGTATAGTGCAAGCAGTATTTACTTAGAAGACCTTTCTATAGCCTTGCACTGAGTGCCTGTGTTGGTAGAGTAGCACGGCAGGTTCAGTGCTAGGGCTGGCTATGTGACTCGATCAAGATGGGTGGTCATCCTTGGTAGACCCTTGGCTTAGCTCTGCAGTTTCTGTGCCTGGTGCTCTTGCTTGTTTGAGGCTGGTACTCCAGTCTCTTTGTGGCTTCTTTTCTCCTTCTGGTACTCTATTGGACTTCTCTGACTGGGCCTTTTTTGTCTGCTGGTAAAGGAGTTTTACGATACTCAACTTTCTACCAAGTTTACAAAGTTTACAAAGTTTTACGGTACTCGGTATCAAAGTGGCTTTCTTTTCCTTAATCAATATGGGGGGTGGTTTTCACTGCGTAGTTTTTCTTTTCTTTTCTAATACGTGGTTCCCCAGACAGCACCGACCTAAAGATCTTGACAGACATCAACGTGACATCCACCTCATTTAAATAAGGTACTGCGAAGACACTACTACTAGACCTCAGAACCAGTTGGCTGAGCGCCACGCGAAAAAAGCACTACAAATGTCTCTGCAACGTTCAAGGAGCTTCCACTACTCTCCACAGCATCCTTTTGGGCGTGGGTGGCACCATCTGCAGCACTCACACATTATAGCCTTTCAAGGACTTAGGTCTTGAGGGTTCTCAAAGAGTAAGAAAGCTTGCTTCCAGGCTCCTAGTGCTGTCTGTTGACTACGCTGCTAAATTTTTTCGTACCAGGCGTGCCATTTCCAGTACTCTTACCAAATCTCACCAGGACCCCGTTTCAGGAGGTCAAGCCTGCAACCTTCCTTTTTCTTCTTTGCTGTGGTGCAGGAGTTTTACGCTACCCGGTACAAAGTGGCTTTTAAAGATGTGTAGAGTAATTTTCACTGCCTGGGAAATATAATTCGTTTTGCAATACGTGGCATACATGTATTGGGCACAAAGCAGGCCACAAGATTTAGTAGGAGGCAGAGTAAATTGTTGATGCATAACGTACGTGATGTAACTTCCTGCATTTTTCTGTAGAGATCAAGTACACGCAGTAATTATACCCCACCATAGATTAAGGAAACCCAGACAATGCTTTCGGACTGTGGAGTAGTTACTTTCTTAACAATCTGATTTATATCTGCGCTGTACAGGTCAAACACGTTTAAGAGCCTAGCCAGGCCATAAAAATTACATTTTCATGGCAGCGACCCATTCATTGACTATATTCACCTTGCCAAGTCTTGAGTATTTTACGATTATCCTCTACAAAGCATCTAACAATAGTTTCAATGATTAAAACAGGGGGTGACCTTCAGTCAGATTATTTGGCTGACCGATTTTTGACTAATCGTCATGGTCATCTACAAATATATCCAGCAAGCAAAAAAATAAGGAGCTCTAGCGTCAGCGTTCTGCAGAGAAAGGAAATCATTATAATGAGTTGGCTTAATGCAGCGTTGACTTGGTGTAGTAAAAGTTTGGGCTGCTGAGAAGTTCTAAAAAGAAATGAAAACAAGAAGGAGAATATTTTCTAGCTCACATTCGGCAAAAGAAAAGAAAGTGCATCGCACGTGTTCTTGACATGTTCATCTTCACTAGGGCACTGGTCACATACATAAGGACGCCTTCAAGCCATGTTGCTGCCTCCACTTACAAAGTATGCATACAAACTAAACTACTGACCTTGCACATAACAAACACACCGTGGCACAGTAGTCAGCATTCGTTAATTATAAATTAAGGGACGGCAAACCAAGAATGACGCATGGCATACAGGAAGGGGGACTTGATCATCACCGCACTTGTGCTGACTGCTGACTGCTTGCTCTTGTAGATTTTGTAGAGGGGAGGGGCCAGAGCAACAAAATTGCTCAATGTGTGGCGCTCCACAACCACCTGCCCTCCTCAAACTTATTGGCTGCATTTGAATAATCTTCTGAACTGCTGGCTTTCTCATAAAAAAAAGCGCAGGCAATTAACACCACTCCCCACAGTAAATAAGGAAAAGGAGCCACTTTCATACCGGGTGCCATAAAACTCCTCCACCAACGAAGAAAAAGAAAATGTTGATGGGCATCAGGAGGAATATAGGCTTTACCTAAAACCGGCCCCTGATGATAGTTGGTAATGGAACTGAAAAGTGCGCGTCATCACTTGGAAAAGATATCATGATTTCACCTGTTCTAGGCTGTTCTAGATGTGGACATAGTGCCAGTTCCAGCAGTCAAAGTAACAAACAGGAATGAAAAGTTTTCCGGTAGGGTGAGGATTTGGCAAGCAAATTAGAACATGTGAATTTACTTGCCTGTTATGGGTACCTTCGTAGCAAGTATGTATAATGATAAAATGATACACAAGTGGCAAACACTTAAGGAAAGGCGACTAGAGATTCTGTGTAATGTCTGTCTGGAGGGGGATTTTTACACTTGTGCCGACACCAAGAGAGACACTTACTGGCTAAAAGAGCCCTCCTAGAAGAGAAACAAGAAAAAGCATCTGAACCGTTGACACCCATACTTGCCAACAAAAAACTGAGTTTGCCACACAAAAAGGGGCAGGAGATACAGACACACTGGAACCACACAAAACAGGAAGGAACAGGCCAAGGGAAGCAAGTTGCTGAAGTCAAAGAAAGCAAGGGCTTAAAACTAAGCTGCCAACTATCTAAGGCACAAGCATAAAAAGGATGGTTAGCACAGCGCAAGCTGTGCCAAGAGAGTACTAACTGACGTTTGGTTGCACTCGCCTCTAAGAACCAGCATGCTGCAGAGAACTCAACAGAAACCTTCACAGATTGGGTCCAGCCCATTGAGTCCTCTGTTATTATTATTTTCTGAAGAACGAACTTTATAGAGCAGAAAAGGCGGGAGCAATACATCTTTACTATCCTTGCACAAATTTGTAAGGGGCTGCAATAGTAGTTGCCTGAAGTAGCCATGTCTTTTTAAAATGGCCTGACCACAAAACGCAATTCACTCATGTGTGCAAATTGCTACGACAGAACTGAAAATGTACAGCAAGCTTGCTTAAGTCTCATGGTCAATGGAATATTTGAGTAGGATTGCTGCCTGCGTAGATTTTCTTTTCTTTCTTTATAATCCTCTCCTTTTGCTTGTTACAGACAATTTGAAGCAAAGCAAAGTTTACCATAATAAAAAATCCGCTCTATCGGAGTCCAGAACACATTGCTGTATGAAGTCGTGAAAGACCAACCCGTGCCAATGACCAATTATTAACATACAACTTGAGGTTATAAAATTTTGGGTAATCCTCACATATAAAAGTGCAAGGATGCAATGAACATGTCCCGCTTTATTGAGATAGGACATAAGCTGTAGCAAGCAAGTCGCTCATAGTCCAGCACCTCACTTTGCTGCCACTCAATTGGCAACATCTGAAACGTGCAAGAAGAAACTGATTTTATTAGCACCTTTTGTTGTAATGTATGAGCAGAACAAATAAAAGTAATAAACGCGAAATACCTTGCAGCCAAAGAAAGAAAAATTTATCCTTCACACCTTACCAGTGCGCAGCCATTAGTACCCTCTTGAACTCAAATCAACGACCCCTTCTTGAATCAAGATGGCACATCAACTTTTTGCTCCGTTTTTATATTTATGTGCAAGGCTGGGAGAGTACATCACAGCAAGCCTTGCAAGGTATTTATTATGATATTCTTTTGCAACCTAAGTAGAAATGTACTGTGACAGCTATTATCCTTTCTCAAACGTAACCTCCAATCAGATCATAGGTTCCGTAATACACCAACAGGACACACTCACTTCCTATTTCTTGCAGTGCCTTTTATTTGCCCGCAAAGTAACAGCACATAAAAAGCAGTTCTACCTCCATCATCCATAAAGCAACTTGCCTGAATTTCTGCAGCAGGTCTCACCCTTAATAGTCTAAAGTTGGGCACAAACATACGTGATCCAACCAGGGAGGCATGCTTATTTGTAACAACTCAAAGAGAGCTGATAGCAACCATTATAATACACCTAAATGATGCCTGAAGAATAACCTGTCAAGGCTGCAGATCACACCTACTGATCAAAAGTGAGCTCTCATGATTGCCCATAAATGGAGATTCCATGTATTGCTAGTCTTAACCACATATTTGTTGCTAGGGGGGGATAAAAAGGTCGCCAGCAATAAACGCAGCATCCACTTGCATGTTGCAATATTAGCATACACATCATTTCTTACTTGTCCCCAGAAGCATTGCCTCACATGGCAAACAGGCGGCCAGGTGTGCCTAGTACTTCACCACGCAAAGATGCGGATACAAATTGGCGCCTAAAGTGCACGTCCTTGCAGACCGCTGTGAGGATGGAGAGAACAGCAGCACACACGGTCCACACTGTGGTCGCCCTCACAGGCACTACACCATGGTGTTGCTGTAGCACTAAGACCGGTGCTGACGTGGCCGAGGAAAGGAGCAGTTGACACCAAACCTGCCTCAGAGGCTCCTGCGTGTTTTAGCAGCAAGAAGCAAAATTTCATCAGTGTTAACGATGCTGCTGTTAATGAACAAGTAAGCCAGGGAGATGTTTGGTTAGTCAACTTAAAACTGCATTTTAGTACAATAAGAATCGCTTGCACCATGGTGCAATTTCAATTTGGATTGGAACATGCCCACACTATTGTGTAGGTGTGAGGAGCAAGTGAAATGCAGACACCCCTAAAGATGGTACGCTAATTTACATGCCCTAGCATTGTGTGTGCCTGCACCCGTTGCATCCAAGCTTAGCACTGATGGTATCAGTGCACAAGCGCAGGTAAAAACAAGAAACTAACGTAATTGGAGTTGAAGGACATTGGCATTGTATTGTGAACCCTCCTTTTTCTGGTCACAAACAACATGCGTGAAATGTGCAATAGTTGCAAAGGAAGGGGCATCAATAATTTGGGTACAATTCCCTTGATGCTTTAGTAAGATCCACATAAAGCGCGCTGCTTTGTTGCTTTAGTATTAGGATTGCAACGTGATGCATACCTGGTTGGTGAGTGTTTGTGTCACAACTTGCATAATTAAAAGCACAAAGGGTGGGAGACGATGCCCCAGCTTTTTCCTTGCTTGTGGCTTGGGCAATGGAAGAACCAATAGCATGAGGTTCCATAAAGATTGCAGCACCAGTGCAAACTTAATTACAGCTGCCTGCAGCCATAAGAGTTGCGTGTGTGAATTTATGTGAGATTTTTTTGATGTGCGTGCGTGTGTGCGTGCTTGTGTGTGTTTGCTGACGGATTATGGTGTACTTCTAAGCAAATTACAGTCTGGATGCTCTTAAAATGGAGCCTCACCTAATTTTCAAGCATCTTACGCGGATCATTTATCAAGCAGCATGCACAAAAAAAACGCAGGCAGTGAAAACCACTCCCCAAATTAAATGAGGGAAAGAAGCCACTTTGGTACCAGGTAGCGTAAAAATCAGTTCTCTGCTTCAGCTGTAGAACTGCTGAGTACTCGCAGAAGTACTCTAGTTCCTGGAGGCGAGTGCAACCGAACGTTAGTTAGTACTCTCTTAGCACAGCTTGCGCTGTGCTAACCATCCTTTTTATGCTTGTGCCTTAGATAGTTGGCAGCTTAGTTTTAAGATGGGAAATAAGTACGAGATAGGGAGCTGCAGCCAAAGTCGCCCCCCCAAGCGCCCGCAGCCCAGCCCCCGCCCGCGGCCCTGCATCCACGGCCGCACTGCAGGAGGAACAGCAGCAGCAGCAGCAGCAGCAGCAGCTAGACGTCTGCCACCGTGGCCATACCCCAAAG